>ERZ773087.1108-NODE-1108-length-18013-cov-74.437744_pt1 | contig 18013 bp, 12 predicted proteins | sample MGYA00511375_ERZ773087 | MGnify/ENA primary metagenome ERZ773087 (study PRJEB29015, sample SAMEA2737995) | human oral metagenome | biome: human oral; feature: human-associated habitat; material: dental | place: China | collected 2063 ...
AATAATTTATATGAATGGGACAGTATGGGGTATTGCCTCAGTAGTCGGATCTATTAATCAGCTGAATAGCCTCTGAGGTTTTGATTCATCAGATATTTAGCTCTCTGCCTTTAAGAAAGGGGCTAAACCTATCTGCTCCTGGAAGGTGACACTTCACAACCTATAACCTAGGATTGTATAGCATCGATTTCTTGTATATAGGTTATGCTTAAGTTAAAATAATAACATATAGAAATAAAGCAGTTGGAGGGGTGATGGCAAAAAGTAGTAAGCAAAGTAAAAACAGGCCATCTGTCTCACATAAGAAGACGGCCATTATATTATTCTGTATAGTTGGTATCGTTATTATACTATTTGTTATTCTGATGCTATATCTAAATTCGCTATTGCAAATATCTTCGCCTGATAAGGCAAAATATCAAATGCAACAATACCTTTCTAGTAAATACGGTGAAGATTTTACCATAAACAGCCCTAAATATGAAAATGGAGGTTTTGGTATAATCGGCTCATGGAGGTCCGAGGCTTATTCTATATCAAATAAGCGATTAAAGTTTCCTGTAAGTTGTGTTCCGTCTAGAGATGGAACTTTCAGTTCATCGAGTTGTAGCGACCAATACATCGCCGCCATCTGGTCAGTCCAAGCCAGCAAGGAGTTAGAGGCTATAGTAAAAGAAGTTAATGCTAGTAGTGGCAATGGTTATAAAGCAGATAGTGCACGGGCAGAGATTATTCTGTCTGGAGATTTGGTAGACTCTGTAAATAAACAATCTAAATATGAAGATAGTAAAACAAAAGACGAAGACTTCCTGTACAGACTAATAATAGACGCCCCAAATGACAGCCAAAAGGCTTCTTATATATTCAAAATTGTAGATAAATTGAGAGAAGAGGGTATTTATAGCGTAAAAATAGATACCAATAGTAAAAATCGCTCAACTGGGAGGTGTACAGTGTTCTTAGATAAAAAAGACTTAGGGTCTGAAAATAGCCTAAACAATTGCATCAATAAAACAGGGGAGTAGAAAATGTCGTTGAGTACGTTAGACTATCTGAATTTAAGTGCTGTAGCATATTTAGATTTTGATAAATTATCGATAGGGAAAAACATAGCCCAGCTCATAGAAGACGAAGCTATTCCAAAAAATGATCTAAATAACAAACCCGAACTCTCCGCTTTCAAAAACAAATCTAACCCTCTTCTCTCCTGGAAGATTATAGCCCAGTCCCCCTCTAGTGTTAGTAAGGTAAAAGTTGTGAATTATCGTGGATACAAACGAAAGGAGGTTGTTACTTATACTATTGGATTTTCCTGTACTGCTTTTCAGAATCCTGAAACGGGTGAGATAGTGTTCGCCTTTCGCGGAACTAATAATATAAAGGATTGGGGTACAGATATACAAATAGCGTCTTTTGTTCCGCAGGCATTTATTGGTCAGTTTCAAAAGGCAAAAAAATTCGTGTTTGATACCTTAAATAAGCATGGTCCAGTGTGTTACGAGACTCAAGATGCCATGTTTAAAGCCCTTAATCAAAACAGCAACGTCAGTTTTACTGGACATTCGCTAGGTGGCGGGCTAGCTCAGTATATGACGTATGTAACTTCTGATATGGGAAGTAATGATATAGGAGTAAAATCAGTAACCTTTAACGGTGTTGGTATAGGTCAGAATACTTGGGATATTGAAATATGGGGTAACGGATATAGATATAATTCAACTAATCATATTAATTCTGGAGATCTTACTGGCAATTATGGTATGAGATTGGGTAGACCAGTTTACCATGTAGATGCATTGAGCGGGGTACGATCTCAGTCGGTAAATGTTAAAGCGTTAGCAACTATGCTGATGTATAAGGTTTATAGCCTTACAGGTAAGAACCGCAACATCGACTATCTTGCTAAAATAAAGAATATTCAAAAGAGCCTAAAAGATGGAGACGAGCGTAGGAGCACTATGTTAGTCTATGAGGGGTTCTTTGAAGGCGGAGGCGGTTCGAGTATCGCAAGGTATCACATGCTTGACACCCTAATAGATAGGACAACAGGCAAAGTGACAGATACAATAGAGGAGAATGCTGCTGGTTTGGCTAATAAGTTAGACGAAGACAAGGTTCAGAAACTTATAGGGGCTATCAAGGTTGTTGAAGTAGCTAAAAGAGAGGGCAATTATAAGGAGTCATTACTGACCAGTAAATTGCCTATCTATAGATGGAAAGAACATAGGTCAGGCAGATATGAAGGTATGCCGGGTAGGGAATACGGTAAGCCTAAATACAGCTACACGGATGCTCAAATTGGTTACGCTAACTATGTCGTAAGAGAATTTGAAAGGATGTTCTCTAGTGAAGAGTATAAGAATCCTGAAGTTCTTTTCCGTAAGGCTCAGGCCGACCAAGACCGCCGCATCGATCCACTGGTATTTGACTTGGATGGCGATGGAATAACGACAATGTCAATTGACGATTCGAATACATTTTTTGACTTGGACAATAGTGGTTTTGCTGAAAGAACGTCGTGGATTGGATCGGGAGAGGGGTTGCTAGCTTATGACAGAAATGGTGACGGAATCATCAATGGTGGTGATGAATTATTTGGCGACCGTACACTGATGAAAGATGGTAAGACATTGGCATCAAGTGGCTTTGCGGCGTTGGCAGAATATGACGATAACAAGGACGGTAAGATTGATAGTAATGATGCAATATACACGTTGTTACGAATCTGGCAAGATTCTGACGGTGACGGCATCACCTCTGTTGGTGAATTAAAACAATTAGTTGAGCTAGGTATTGTATCGATAGGTCTTTCTTATAGTAATACAGGAGTGACTGATAGTGCTAATAATATTCAAGTTCGAACAGGATCATTCACCTTGGCTGATGGCAGTTCTCGCTTAACCGGTGAATATCTGCTAAATCGTGATTTGTTACAATCTGTAGACTCCTCGCTAGTTAACATTTCTGACGACGTTGCATTATTACCAAACGTGCAAGGGGCGGGCAACGTTGGTTCACTACATAAAGCAATTGTGCAGGACGAGTCGGGTCTACTGCGCAGTTTGGTCGAACAGTTTATTCAAGAAAAAAATATTACAAAACGTGAAACTTTGGTTGCGGATATTTTGGCGAATTGGGCTGGAGTTACTCCTGTTGATCCAAAGAGCCGCGGCGATTTGTTTGACGCTCGGAAGTTGGCTGTACTGGAAAAGTTTTTTGGCACCGAATTTCGAGGATCGCCGAATGCTAATGCAGCGCCTTTGCTGCAGAGGTCGTATGATAAATTATTTGAAACCGTTTATATATCGTTAATTACTCAGGTCCATCTGAAGGATGTGATAGATAGTGTGGTAAGCGACGATGGTGCGGTGTCGTTTGAAAAAACCAAGCAGATGATTGATGCGGCAATCGCTGAAGATGCTGTTGCTGGCGCTGGATTATTGGGTGAGTTTGCTCGAGCTATGAAATATCATGGGCTGAAAAGTGGTAACGAATTTTTTATCTTACGTAACTATTATGCTGGTAAGTCGCCAGAGTATGGTCGGATTATTGATTTCGCTGGCGAACAAGTTTTGCGCGGTACAGCTAACGGAGAATCGCTCAGCGTGAATGATCTATATACTTTAATAGATGGCGATGCCGGTAACGATGAGCTTTTTGGAAGTGGTGGTAATGATACACTTATTGGCGGTCGAGACGATGACTCCCTTCGTGGTGGCTACGGGGATGACGTCTATATCTTCAACAAGGGGGATGGAGTAGACAAGGTATATGAATATGGAGGCAATGATACTATTCGGTTTGGTCATGATGCAGTCGATGTAATTTTCGAACGTGTCGACTACGATTTGCGGGTGCGCATGCCTGGGTCGCTTGATACTATCACTATAAACTCGTGGTATCAAAGTGATGATTATAAGATTGAGAAGTTTACTTCAAACGACGGCCAAATCATCACTAATACGCAAGTAGAAAGCCTTATTCAGGCGATGGCCGGTTTTCAAAAAGATTCGGGCATGTCGTGGGAACAGGCTCTATCAGCTCAACCATTCCAGATTCGTTCAATCATCCAAGAATATTGGACGGCGCCAACCGCTTAAGCTTTGGCGCGCGCCGCTATTTTGCTACACTAGTGAAAACTGAGGTGGGAGTAAGTAGTGTTTTGTCGTGACTAAAGAGCAGAAAAAACTTGATCCCGGTCTATATTGTTTTGTAAATATCGCGCAGTTTCATGGTTTACCGGCTGATCCGGAGCAGATTTCGCATGCATTGGCTATCGATCCGAAGGTTGGCATGAGCGAGGCGGACATGTTGCGCGCGGCGCGGTCGCTGAAATTAAAAGCCAAAGCAGCTAGTGTTTCGTACAAGACGCTGGCAAAAATACCGCTACCTGTCGTGGTCGGTTTGAAGAAAGAAAAATTTGCACTGCTTGCCAGAATAAACAACGAAAAATTACTAATGCTAATGCCCGATGGCACGCCGCCGACCATACTAACCAGAGCACAATTTGAGCGCAAATGGACTGGCCGCGTAGTGTTATTTACGCAGCGTTTTTGGAAAGAGGCGGATAGAAAATTCAGCCTCAAGTGGTTTATTCCGACGATCATCAAATATAAAAAACCGTTGATGCAAGTACTATTGGCGGCGCTGGTGGTACAAATTATCGGGATTTTTACGCCAATTTTGACGCAGGTTGTTATCGATAAGGCTCTCGCGCATCATAGCGTATCGACGCTGGACGTTATAGTCGGCGGTTTGGTAATTATCGCGTTATTTGAAGGGATGCTGGGGATTGCTCGCAATTATATTTTCACGCACACCACTAGCCGGATTGATGTGATTTTAAGTTCGCGGTTGTTTCGGCACTTATTTGCCTTGCCACTGCGGTATTTTGAAACCCGTCGAGTTGGCGATACCACGGCGCGGGTGCTGGAGCTGGAGCGAATTCGGGCTTTTTTGACTGGTACGCCGATGACGGCGCTGATCGATATTAGTTTTATGTTTGTCTACATCATCGTCATGTTGTTCTATAGCCAAACTTTGACGTGGGTGGTGCTGGGCAGCCTGCCGGTATTTGCTATATTGTCTGGTATCATCACTCCGCTGCTTCGCCAGCGTTTGGATGAAAAATTTAATACGGGCGCCGAATCGCAGTCATATTTGGTCGAATCCATCACGGGTGCGCAAACTATCAAATCGTTTGCGCTGGAGCCGCAACTGCAGAAAAATTGGGAGGGCCGGCTGAGTAATTATGTTCGCGCTAGTTATAAAACTAATTTACTGTCAGGCAATGCTGGTGCACTCGGTCAACTCATTCAAAAGATTTTTGACATCGCTATTTTGTGGGTCGGTGCGCACATGGTGATGGCGGGCAGTTTGACGATTGGCGGGCTGATTGCTTTTCGGATGCTAAGCGGTCGAGTGAGCGGACCTGTATTACGTCTCGTACAGTCATGGCAGGATTTTCAACAAACAGGTATTTCTATGAAGCGGTTGGGTGATATTTTCAATACCAAGCCTGAACCAACGCTTGATCCGAGCAAGTCGCGCTTGCCGAGCATCACTGGTGATGTGCGATTTGAACACGTGCGTTTTCGTTATGCGCCAGACAGCCCGGAAGTCATCCGTGATGTGTCGTTTGGTATTCGTCCTGGTACGGTGGTCGGCGTGGTTGGGCGTAGCGGTTCGGGCAAAAGTACGATTTCCAAATTATTGCAGCGGTTGTACGTGCCAGAATCAGGCAAGATTTTGATTGACGGTGTCGATATTGCCACCACTGACCCGAGCTGGTTGCGCCGGCAAATCGGCGTGGTCTTGCAAGAAAACTTTTTGTTTAATGCCAGCGTGCGTGATAATATTGCGGTGCATATGCCGAGTAGTAGTATGGATGATATCGTAAGGGCGGCGAAAATTGCTGGCGCGCATGAGTTTATTACCGAATTGCCAAATGGTTACGACACGATGGTTGGCGAAAAAGGCGAGGGCTTGAGCGGCGGACAAAAGCAGCGAATCGCTATCGCTCGGGCGTTGCTGCATAACCCTAAAATCCTGATTTTTGACGAAGCGACATCAGCGCTTGATTATGAATCGGAAAATATTATTCAGAAAAATCTCAAGCAAATTACGGCTGGGCGAACGGTCATCATCATCGCGCATCGTTTGTCAACGCTCAAGTCAGTCGATAAAATCATGGCAATCGATCGCGGCCAATTGGTTGAGTATGGTACGCCGTCGGTGCTGCTGAAAAAGAACGGTTTGTACACATATCTGCATAAGCAACAATTAGGAGATGAAGTATGAGTTGGCTAAAACGCGACCGGCTGCAGTATGAATTTTTGCCAGCAGCTGAGGAAATTGTTGTAACACCAGCCGCTCCGCTGGGCGCGTTGGTGGTTTGGCTAGTTACATTGTTGCTGGTCGTAGCGTTGGCGTGGTCATACCTTGGTAGGATTGATATCGTTGCGGTAGCTAATGGTAAAATCTCCACTGAAGGCAGTACTAAGATTATCCAGCCGGCGATTTCTGGTGTGGTGACAAGTATTAATGTGCATGAAGGTCAGCGTGTCAAAAAAGGAGAAACTTTGCTGGTGCTGGATAAAACCACTGCCGAAAAAGACGTTGCTACTGCCAATCAAAGCCTGAACACGGCGCGAGTCGAGCGCGATATTTTGCGGCGGCTAGCTGTTGGCGGCAACACCGACGATATTATTAATAATGCAGATTTGCCAGACGAGACTAAGGCAATGTTGCGACAATTTGCTAGCTCGCAAACCACACTTTCTGCGGCCAGAAGGCAAGCTGCAGGCGGTATAATTTCTAATTATCAGCAGCAACTACAATTTAACCAGCAAGCGAAAAACCAGCTGGAAACCAACGCTCAAAATCTGAAAAATCGCAAAGCTGAGATCGAAAAGCAGTTACCAAATGCCAATCCTGTCGACAAGCTGCGCCTGCAGAATGAGTTGAGTAATATTGACCAGCGAATCACCAGCGCGGACAGCGCTATCCTTGGTCAAAATCAGCAACTATTGCAATCGCAGTCGGCGCTCACTCAGGCGCAAAATCAATCGCAAACCCAAACTGCCGAAACCAACAGCGCTTTTAATAACCAAATCATCGCGGCGGAAAAACGAATTATTGAACTGGAAAATAATCTGGTCAAAGCCAAACAAGCTTTGGCGCAGACTATCATCACTGCGCCCGTCGATGGTACGGTACTGTCGCTGACGGTGAAAACAATTGGCGGCGTGGTGAATGCCGGGCAACAACTGGCGCAAATTGTACCAGAAAAAGTGCCGCTCTATGTTGATGCGGCGCTGGACAATCAAGACATCGGCTTTGTTAAATCTGGCCAGCGCGTGGTCGTCAAAGTCGCTACCTATCCATTCCAACGTTACGGCTACCTGGAGGGGACAGTTGAAAATATTAGCCCCGATGCTATTCAAGACGACAAGAAAGGCCTCATTTACAAAGCTAAGATTAAACTGAACGACGACAAAAGTTCCAAACAAAATCAACTCAAATTGTTGCCAGGCATGAGTGTCTCCGCCGAAATCACTACTGGTCGGCGCCGTATCATTGAGTTTTTCCTTGACCCGCTGATAACCAAGACAGAAGATAGCCTGAAAGTCAGATAACACAACCATTTTCCATCACTGTTATTTCGTGATATAATTTTAAAAATGAGTAAACCTATTTTTAAACGTACCAAAATTTTGGCAACAATTGGTCCTGCAACCATGAGCCAGGAAAAAGTATCGGAACTAATGGCCGCTGGTGCCAACGGTTTCCGTCTTAATTTTAGTCACGGTAGCTACGAAGAGCGCACGCAGCAAATCGAGTGGATTCGTACTGCCAGCCGTGAACAAGACAAGCCAGTCGCGATTTTGCAAGACTTACAGGGTCCAAAAATTCGCCTGGGTATCTTGAAAGACAACATGTTGGAAGTGAAAACCGGCGATATGTTGGTGCTGGATTCGGAAATTGCTGAGCATGATGGAAGCTTCAATCTTCCAGTGCAGTACAACTTGGCCAGCAAGATGAAAGTTGGCGAACCACTGTACATGTTTGACGGTAAAATTCGTTCAATTGTGCGCGAAATCGTCAGCGAAACTGCCATCAAGGTTGAGATTCAGAATGACGGCTTTTTGATGAGCCGAAAAGGTTTGAATTTGCCTGATACTGATTTTGGTGGTGACATCTTGACCCAGAAGGACCTAGAAGACATTGAGTGGGGGGCTAGCCGAGACTTTGATTATGTTTCTTTGAGCTTTGTGCAGTCAGCATCTGACATTGTTGATTTGCGGCAGCGTTTGCTGACGTTTGGTTCTGAAGCGCAGATCATCGCCAAGATTGAGACAAAATCTGCCATCTCTCCAGAAAACCTGGAAAAGATCGTGCAGTTGAGTGATGGTGTCATGGTGGCGCGAGGAGACTTGGCGGTGGAAGCTGGTGCTGAGATTGTGCCAGTTGTGCAGCGCCGGGTTATCACGCTGTGTCGTAAGCACGGTAAGATGGTGATCGTAGCAACTCAGATGATGGGTAGTATGGTTGATAATCCTGAGCCAAGCCGCGCTGAAGTGAGCGACGTGGCAAATGCTGTCATTCAGGGTGCTGACGTGGTGATGTTGTCTGATGAGACTGCCAATGGTAAATACCCAATTGAAGCGGTTGATTCCATGCGAAAAACCATTCTCTACACCCAGGAACACAGTGATGTCATGTCGGTGACAAAGAGTGAATCTCGCCAGAAAAATGACGCTGTCATCAGCTACACAGCTGCTCGTTTGGCGCGTGACCTCAATGCGGACGCCATCGTGGCAGAGACCGACACGGGTGCTACAGCGGTCAATATTGGCGCATTTCGTCCAAATATGCCGATCATCAGCTTGACGGACAACTGCAAAACAGCTCAGAAGTTGGCGCTGAACTACGCCACTCGTGTGTACATGCGTCCACCAGAGAGCTGTCATGGTATTGACCTAGCGCGCGATCTGAAAAATGAAGGCTACTTTGGTGACGGTGTGGCAACATTGGTGTTGGTTAATGGCCACCGTCCGGGCGCTGGAAAAACTGATACGATACGTGTTTTGACACTGGAGTAAATGATTAGTACATAGGATATCAAAGGGTGGGCAAACGATTTTTCAAACAGACAATTCATGACGTTGACTTGCGCCATAAAACAGTGTTGGTGCGGGTTGACTATAATGTGCCGTTGCTCGAAAATGGTGAGATTTCTGATGATCTACGAATTCGTGCCAGTTTGCCCACGTTGAGATATCTGTTGTCGCAGCATTGTAAGATTGTGCTGATCAGCCACTTGGGTCGTCCGCAAGGCCGAGACGAAAAATACAGTCTAGCGCCAGTTGCAGTGCGCTTGTCAGAACTGTTGCAGTATCCAGTGAAATTTGTTGATGATTGTGTGGGCGACAAGGTTCGTCAAACCGTGCGGCGATCGTCTGGCGCAATCATTTTGTTAGAAAATTTGCGGTTTTATCCTGAAGAAGAAGCTGACGACACGCAGTTTGCGCGCTCAATTGCTCGGGCCAGCCAGGCTGATTATTTTGTGCAAGACGGCTTTGCAGTGGTTCACCGAAAACACGCCAGTACACACGAAATTACCATGTATATACCTGGGGTGGCGGGTGACTTGGTTCGTGCTGAATATGACGCCATCACTCGCGCCATGCTTAGTCCCAAGCGGCCGCTAGTCGCCATCGTCGGCGGTGCCAAAGTTTCTGACAAAATCGGCATGATTCATGAGTTTATCAATAAGGCTGATCAGATCTTGATCGGCGGCGCCATGGCAAACACCTTTTTGGAGTATAAAGGATTGAGCCTGGGCAAGAGCCGCGTTGAGCCAGGTCAGCACGATGTCATCCATCAGATTTATCAAGCGGTGGAGCAAAAAGTTGGTCGTGAACATGTGGATGAGTTTCTGTTGCTGCCAACCGATGTTGCGGTGGCTGAATATCCTGATAGCCAAGAGCGGCGTGAAGTCAGCGTGGCCCATGTTGGCGCCACTGACATGGCGCTCGACATAGGTATGCAAACCATTGAACGCTATACTGCAGTGCTAGCACACGCGGGAACGATCATCTGGAATGGCCCAGTTGGCTTAGCTGAGAAATCAACCTTTGCCATTGGTTCTGCTCGTCTCAGCTTAGCGATTGCCCAAAACAAGCAAGCGCTTTCAGTAGTCGGCGGTGGTGATACGGCTGATTTTGTACTGAAATGGGATGGTCATGACGGCGCAGCGTTTAGTCATGTTTCCACAGGTGGTGGGGCTAGTTTGGCGTTGATGGCTGGAAAAAAACTGCCAGGAATCGAGAGTTTACTAGACGCATATGGGCTTGGAGTGGTACACTAAAAAGCATAAGGGGAATATATGGGCAAGAAGTTAATCGTTGGCAACTGGAAAATGCACCTAGCTATGCAAGAAGCAAGTCTTTATCTGCACAAGCTGATGAAGATGATTTCGTCGCATCGTGATGTAGAAACGGTAGTCGCGCCAACGATTTTGACGCTTCAGAGCCTGAGTCTGCAAGTGAACCGCCGACTCATCAAACTGGCGGCTCAGAATTGTTACTGGCGTGATTATGGTAATTACACTGGCGAAGTGCCAGCGGCTCATCTGCGCGGGCTGGTCGACTACGTCATTGTTGGGCATTCGGAGCGGCGCTATGTTTTCCAGGAGCGTGACCGCGATATCAGACTGAAGGTCCAAGCCGCGCTACGTAATCATTTGCAACCAATCCTGTGTATTGGCGAAACGCTGCAAGAAAAAACCCTTGGCGAAACGGCTGATGCACTGCACGACCAGCTACTGAGCGGCCTGGCGAATGTGACAGCTGATGAGTTTGACCGCATCGTGATCGCCTATGAGCCAGTTTGGGCAATTGGTACCGGAGAAAGTGCCAATCCAGCTGACGTGCGACGAGCCATTAAAACGATTCGTCGTCAAATTCAGCAGCTATTTGGCAAAAAAGCTGCAACTGAGGTGAGAATCTTGTACGGCGGTAGCATAACGGTTGAAAAAGCAAGTGATTATTTGCGTATTGATGGAATCGATGGTTTGTTGATCGGTGGTGCTAGTTTGGACGCCTATCAATTTATCGATATTATAGAAAAAGCACATAACAGCAATCGGGAGGGGAAATGACAGATATTGACTTTGAGGAACTGGACAGGGCGGTGAATTCACTGATGAATCAGCGCCAGCAGGACAGCGACCGTGCTTCAGATAGTCCAGCGGCTGATGACAAAAAGACCGAAACAGCTGCCGTGGTTGATGATAAAAAACCTGAAACAATTTCGGTAGCTGACAGTCAGACGGTCGATACTGCTCCTGCGGCTGAGGTTGAGAAAACTGAGATTAAGCCTATATCTGAGAGCAATGAACCCAAAGAGCCAGCGCCAGCTGAAGAACCGACGGCACCAGCGTCAACATCTGGCCACGTTTTCATTGCGCCTGAGGCAAGGCCTGAGGTTGTGCCTGAAGCGAAGCCTGAGATCACACCTGAATCAGAAGCTACTCACAGTCCTGAAGCTACCAACACCCAGCCAGAGTCTGTCGTAGAAGAGCTAGCTCAGTCGGAGCCATCAGAGGCAGCTGTGACAGATCAGGCTGTTGATGAAACCCCAGCGCCCGAAGCTGAAGACAAGACGGAGAAACCAGTGTTTGTTCCACCAGTCACTCCACGGCACACTGGTCGTGTCATGGACGTGGTAGCGCCATCGTCAATGAGTGCAGCTGCTATGAGCACGCGTCCAGCATCGGCAGCAGCTCGTACCAACACAGTGGTGGCTGATCCAATGGTTAACCCAGTGCGGGCACCACGCATGGATATGTCTGGCGGTCACGAGTCAGTATCAAGCAACACGCCAGTTGAGACGGCAGCGCCGACCTTAGATACCACAGAGTTAGCAAATGCTATTTCTCAGTCATTGTCATCAACTGAGCAGCCAGCGGATACGTCGAGCTTTGCTGAAGCACCGTCAGAGCAATCAGCAACGTCATCATTAGCTTCGCCGTTTGTGAGCAACGCTAGCGCGACTATCGAAAAGCGTCCATTGGGCTCATATGGTTCCGGTAATACTTCTGATGAGAATAGCGAAGTCTCCATGGTGAGCCCAGACTTGATGGGCGCTGAAGCGACGGATGATGCGCGTCCAGCGCCAGAGAAAAATGATCTTGGTGGTAAACCACGACTGAGCCTTGAGCCAAGCTCAGAAGTAGCAGCTGAAGAGTCGGTTGGCATGAATTCTGACCTCGATCGAGAACTCATGGCTTTGGAGATGGGGATCAAGAGCGAATTGGCCGACGGCGATGCTGACGCCTCTGAAGAAGAGCAAACGCCAGAGGTGGCTGCTACGGTTGCTGAGTTAGACTCATTGACCAATGAATCTAGCGCTGCTGAGGCGGAAATGTCTGAAGAGGGCGCTATGGAAAATGACCAGCCTGCGGCGGAGTTAGCGAGCGACAGCGCTTCTCAGCCAACGCCAACGTTTAATCAACAGGCAGCAGTGGCAATGAACGCAAATGAGCCAGCGGAGTCATCAACACCAGAGCCTGCTCCAATGTTTGAAGCGGCTGCAGCTCAACCGCAGCCTATTGAAGAGAAGAAACCATCTGGAGTGATGAGCTTTATCATCATTTTGATCTTGTTGCTGCTGGGTGCGGGTGGCGGAGCTGCCGCATATTACTTCTTGCTGGTACAATAGTACAATGGATATATTGACAGAACTGAATCCAGAGCAACTCCGGGCGGTTAAGCATGAATCTGGGCCATTGTTGATCTTGGCTGGTGCTGGTAGTGGCAAAACGAAGACGCTGACGCACCGAATAGCCTACTTGGTGTCGCAGAAGAATATTTGGCCAAGTCATATTTTGGCAGTGACGTTTACAAACAAAGCTGCCAAAGAGATGAGGCAGCGACTGGCGGTGTTGCTGCACGAAAATCCAGATGATCGTCGGTTTATGCCGTGGATGGGGACATTTCACAGCATCTGTGTACGCATATTGCGCATGGATGGGACGGCTTTGGGTCTGGATAAACGGTTTGTGATTTATGATACGGACGACCAATTGAGCTTGATCAAGCAAATCATGAAGGCGCAAGGTCTGACTGACCGTGACATTAAGCCCCGTTCGGTGTTGTCTGCCATCTCTCATGCAAAAAATGACATGATAGATCCGGAGGCCTATGTGGCGTCAGCGTCGAGCCCCGTCCAGCAGCGAATTGGCGCACTGTTCCAGGCATACGAGAAGGCACTTCGTCAGGCGGCAGCGCTTGATTTTGATGATTTGCTACTGAAGGTTGTTGAATTGTTCAAGACACATCCTGACATTCGTCAAAAATGGCAGCAGCAATTTCAGCATATTTTGATCGACGAATATCAAGACACGAACACGGTGCAATACACGCTGATTAAATTATTGGTCGGACCAGAGCGCAATCTGTCAGTGGTTGGTGATGATGCCCAGTCGATCTATAGTTTTCGTGGCGCTGACTATACTAATATTCTCAATTTTGAACGGGATTTTCCTGGGGCGGTAGTCATCAAACTGGAACAAAATTATCGTTCGACTGGCTCAATTTTGCATTTGGCAAATAGTCTCATCCAACATAACGTCAACCGGACTGATAAAAATCTGTGGACCAACAGCGGCGATGGTGCGGAGCCACAGCTGTGGCAGCTGTACTCTGAAGCCGAAGAAGCTCAGGTGATTGCCAATGAGATTCGTCGTCAATTGAGTATCGGACGCTCACCAGATGACATCGCTGTGTTGTATCGGACCAATGCCCAAAGTTACGCAATTGAACGGGCGCTGCGCCAAAACTATTTGCCATACAAAATTGTGGGCGGATTGCGATTTTTGGACCGAGCGGTCGTCAAAGATGTTTTGGCGTATCTGCGGCTACTCTATCAGCCAAGTGACAGGATGAGTTTTTCACGCATCGTTAATGTGCCAAAACGAGGTATTGGCGCGGTGAGTGTGGCTAAATTTTTGGCGTGGAATGATGAGCAAGGGACGACTGTCATTGACGGGCTATTGGCGGTCAATGAGGCACATGGGCTAACGCCACGTGCTAGGCATTCGCTGCACGAGTTGGGGATGCTGCTCAGTGATTTGCAAAAGTCGATTGACGAGGCGCCAGCTGACGTGATTGAAAAAATTATTGACCAGACGGGCTACGGCACCTTCATCAATGATGGCAGCGTGCAATCAGAAGAAAAAATGGAAAACCTGGGCGTCCTGGTGGCTGAGGCTAAAGCCTATGTTGACGTACCGACGTTTTTGGAAGAGATGGCGCTGATGTCTGCTAGCGATGATCAAGCACAGGAGCAAATCACCCTGATGACACTGCACGCCGCGAAAGGTTTGGAATTTCCGGTGGTATTTCTGACTGGCCTGGAGGAAGGGATATTACCGCACTCCCGCGTGTTCGACGGCGGTAAAGCTGAGGACGTCGAAGAAGAGCGGCGACTTTGTTATGTCGGCATCACTCGTGCTCGCCAGGAATTATTTATCACTTGCGCCAGTTCCAGGACGCAATTTGGACAAATAGCCTACAATCTGCCGTCGCGCTTTTTAGATGAGATGGGAATTTTGAGCGGCGGTTTGGACAAGCCTGCTTCGCCAAGCTTTGTGCCAGAGGCTGAATTTTACAGTGATGAAATCGGTCTGGATGTCGGCGATAGGGTGCGCAGTCCGCAATTTGGCGTCGGCGAGGTCATAGGAGTTGATGGCTTAGCAGTGGTAGTAGCTTTTGAAAACGGTAAAACAAAGAAGTTGAATGTTGAGTTTGCTCGATTAGAAAAGTGCTAGTCGGTTGCCAATATGAGCGAGTTCTGCTATAATCAATAGAGCGTTTTTCGCTATGAGTATGAAATTTGGACTAAAAATTCACCACAGTACAGCGCGAATGATGATAGTCGTAGCGATTGCTATCTTTGGGATTGCGAGCGTGAAGTTAGTTGACAATGCTCTGGCTCGAGAACAGGTCAAAGAGTCAACAACAGCTGCTCCAAATGGCGAAAAGGTAGTAACTATTCATGATCGGGGTCAGGAACGATCCATCGTCACCACTGTCGGGACGGTCAAAGAGGCCTTGAAGGCGGCTGATATCTCAGTTGATGAAAAGCATGATGTTGTCGAGCCGAGCCTTGATACCCAGCTGGTGTCTACGAAATATAATGTCAACGTCTATCGTGCGCGGCCAGTAACAGTGGCGGATGGTACGCATCGAGTTCGTGTGGTGACCGCCCAGCAGACGACACCGTTGATAGCACAGGCTGCGGGCGTGACTGTTTACCCTGAGGACAAGACAACCATCGAACCTCCAAGCGACTTTTTACTGGACGGTGCTGATGTTATTTTGAAAATTCACCGAGCTACACCATTACAACTGACGCTTTATGGCAAAACCACTGAGGTCAGGACGATGGCTCATACGGTCGGAGAATTGTTGCGTGAGAAAAACATAACGCTCGGTAAAGATGACGGCATGTCTGTTCCTGGATCAACACCTATCACTGCTGGTATGCACCTCAGTGTTTGGCGTAATGGCAAACAGACGGTTACTGTTGAAGAAGAAATTGCCGTCCCTGTTGAGCAGGTTAAAGATGCCAACCGAGAGACTGGCTTCAAACAGGTCAAAGAAGCTGGCGCACCGGGTAAAAAGAACGTTACCTATGAGATTGAGATGAGAAATGGCCAGGAGGTTTCACGCCGTATCATCGCCAGTGTTACGACCGTTGAGCCAAAAAAGCGCGTTGAGCTAGTGGGCGCCAAGAGTGCTAACACCTTCTCTGGTAGTTTTTCTGAGGCCTTGGCACGGTTGAGAAGTTGTGAAGGAGGTTATACATCAAATACCGGAAACGGTTATTATGGCGCGTATCAGTTTGACAAGCACACCTGGGGAGGCTTTGGTGGTTATTCGGTAGCTTCTGACGCTCCACCATCAGTGCAAGACGAGAAAGCATGGCAGACATACAAAGCTCGTGGCTGGCAGCCATGGCCGAGCTGTAAGGTAAGGATGGGCCTACAAGACATCTACCGGTAATATCAGGTAATCTGTAGGAAATACATGAAGCGGTATTGGTTTTTACTAAAAACTCCAAAAGTAGCAGTGATGATAACAGGGCTGATGGCCGCAACCGCGTTGACTGTCGTTCTGGCGGTATCGTCAGTCCAAAGAAAACTCGCCCAAGCTACAGAAAGAGAAGCAATTCACGAATATACCGTCATCACCGAAGAACCGGTCCAGTTTGAGGTACAATCAGCAAAAAGTTACGCACACGCCGTTGGTTTTAAGCAGGTGCAGCAGGCGGGTGCTGTCGGTTCTAAGCAGGTGACGCATAGCGTGAAGGTGAAGGGTGACGGCACGGAAGTTGCGAAAAATAAAGTTGCTGAACAAATCACCAACCAGCCTGTGGCACAGATAGAGATTGTTGGTGCTAGGCTGCCGAATGCCTTGACCAAAGCCAAAAGCGCCCAGCAGTTTACCGACTCACGCGGCATATCGCACCGCGAAACCTACTATGATCTGCCGATGAATGTTGCCATCAATGCTTGCGGCGGCGGTGGTTATACCGTGCGGGCGGATGGCGCCAAGGTGGATAAAGATGGCTATATTTTAGTAGCGGCAAATTATGGTAATTATCCGCGCTGCTCGGTGGTAGAAACCAGTATGGGACCTGGTAAGGTGTATGATACTGGTGGTTTTGCGGCTCGGCATCCGCATGGGTTTGACCTGGCGACTGACTGGACGAACGGAGACGGACGTTAGATGGCGTCAGCTCGTGGGCCGAAAAAAGAGTTAGGTCAGCATTGGCTGCGTGATCCAGAGATTTTGGCGGAAATTGCTGAGGCGGCGGAACTTGATGAAGATGATGTAGTGTTGGAGATCGGACCAGGACTTGGTACCTTGACCAGTCGGTTATTAGCACGAGCTGGGCGCGTGGTGACGGTAGAATTTGACGCGGATCTGGCGCGCAAATTGCCGGGGCAGTTTCCTGGTAAAAACCTGGACGTGATTAACGAAGACATCTTGCAATTTGATTTGAATCAGTTACCAGCTGGCTATAAAGTAGTCGCCAATGTGCCGTACTATATCACTAGCAAAATTGTTGAAAAGTTGATGACGGCGGAAAATAAACCACGTTTGGCGGTGCTACTGGTACAAAAAGAAGTCGCTGAGCGTATCGCGGCGGAGCCTGGCGAAATGAGTATTTTGGCGGTTAGCGCGCAGCTATTTGCTGAGTCAGAGCTCGATATTGAGGTGCCACGGCATTTTTTCACGCCACCGCCAAAAGTTGATTCGCAAGTGGTGGTGCTGAGAACTCGCACCGAACCGCTCGTTGCCGCTGAAGACCAAAAAGATTTTTTCCGCATCGTCAAAGCTGGTTTTTCGGCCAAGCGTAAGAAACTGCGCTCCAGTTTGAGCGGCGGACTGGGTGTTAGTAAAGATACCGCCGAACAGCTGCTAAAAAAGGCTGGCATTTCTCCTGATATCCGCGCCGAAGACCTGGCGATTGACGATTGGCAGCGAATACTGAGTGAGTGGCGGGCGCAATGATTGCGGCAGATCAGCCGACATGCTTTCCGTCTGATGTGTTAGTTGCGGTTTCGTCGAAAGACGACGGTACCATGCTCAACCGTATTCGTGGTCGCCACGTAGCTGAGGTGCTGGACAATCGGTGGCGGTTTTGCGATCAAATTGGCGTTAATTACGACGACGTTGTCTATCACGTAATTTCGTATGACCAAGGACAAACGTTTGATGCCATCGCTGACGTTACTGAAGCTGACACGACTCGACATAACAGCGAGGGGATTTTTGCTGACGCGCTCTATACTGAAGCGGCTGGTGTCGGTTTATTCTTGCCAGTGGCGGACTGTATCGCCACCGTCATTTATGATCCAAAGCGTCGGGCGCTGATGTTGGTGCATTTGGGTCGGCATTCGACGGTTGCGCAGTTAATGTCTCGGGCAGTTCGGTAT
>ERZ773087.1110-NODE-1110-length-17982-cov-8.779439_pt1 | contig 17982 bp, 19 predicted proteins | sample MGYA00511375_ERZ773087 | MGnify/ENA primary metagenome ERZ773087 (study PRJEB29015, sample SAMEA2737995) | human oral metagenome | biome: human oral; feature: human-associated habitat; material: dental | place: China | collected 2063 ...
AGCCTCCCATTCCCTGGACTTCAATTTCGATGTCCAAGAAACGGGAGGCAGTTCATTCTCGGCTCCGGTCGTGCCGGGGCTGACGCCCTCAGAGCAGGCCGCTCTATCGCAGCTCGTCGAGCTGTGGCGCGTCAAGCAGCCGCGCAATCGTCTGCGCCAGGCGTACCTCGACGGCGTCGTCCGACCGGACAACCTGAATATCGCGGTGCCCGACGATATGGTCGACCAGCTCGGCGCGGTCATCGGCTGGCCTCGGAAGGTCGTTTTTGGCCTGTCGGATCTGCTGATCTGGGACGGAGTCACCTCATCGACGGGCAGCGACAACCCGTTCGAGATCGACGACTTGCTGGCATCGACCGGCTTCGAGTTGGAGATCGCGCAGACGATCCCGTCCTCGCTCACGCACTCGGTTGCTTTCCTGACGCTTCGTAAGGGTGTCGAGGCTGCGGGTGAGCCGCCTGTGATCATTCAGGGGCACTCGGCAGACTGGGCGTCGGGACTGTGGGATCGCGTGCGTCGTCGCCTGTCATACGGCCTGACTATCGACGACATCGACGACGCCGGCCGCCCGACACGCTTCACTCTCTACACAGCGGACTCGACTTACATCGTCGAGCTGAATGCGGCGTCGGCATGGCGGATCGTCCACGCCGAGCTGCACGGCATGGGCGCACCCATGATGGAGGCACTGCCATTCGAGCCGTCTCTCGACCGTCCGCTCGGGCGCTCGAGGATCTCCCGTGACGTCATGAGCATCACTCAGCGAGCAATGCGCACGGTCCTGCGTGAAGAGCTGGCGACGGAGCTGTTCACGGCTCCGGGCATCCTCCTGTCTGGCGTCGACTCAGATCTGATTGACGATCTGCGCTCGTGGGACTGGAAGCTCGGCACCATCAAGACGATCTCATCCGGCGAAGAGCCGGATGGGCCGAAAGTGACGGTGCTGCCGCAGCAGTCGGCGCAGCCGTTCACGGAGCAGATGCGTGCGCTGGCAACCGAGCTGTCGGGCGTCTCGTCCCTGCCGGTCTCATCCCTCGGCGTGATTCAGGACAATCCGTCCTCTGCGGAGGCGCTGTATGCGGCGAAGGAAGAGCTGGTCATCAAGGCGAAGAACGCGCAGAGAGTGTTCGACGCGGCCCTGACTCGCGTCTATGCGCACGCGGTGATGATGCGCGACGGGATTGATGAGATGACGCCTGAGCTGCGGTCTCTGGCGACGCGATGGGGCGACCAGGCACACCCGTCGATTGTCTCGCAGTCTGACGCCATCGTGAAACAGATCAGCGCGCTGCCGTGGCTTGCTGAGTCCCCCGTCGTCCTCGAGGAACTGGGATACTCAGGCTCTCAGATTGCTCGCCTGATGTCGGACAAGCGCCGCGCGGAAGCGTCCGGTCTCCTTGATCGACTGTCCGCGCAGGACACCACCGACACCACTGTCCCGGCCGTGCAGGCTGCGCCTGCGGCGACGGGGGGGCTTGACACCTCGCACGCGAAGGAGGCGTTCGACGCGCTCGGCGTGGCCGTGCGTGCGGGCGTTGACCCGCAGAGCGCACTCGAGGTACTCGGCATGAGCGGTGTGAAGCTGACGGGCGCTGTGCCCGTCTCGCTGCGACTGCCCGAGGCGGACACGAAGGCGCTCGAAGAGAAGTAGCTGACGAGAGGGGGCCAGCGTGCATATCCACGACGTGCAGCAGCTCGCGCGAACGCAGAACCGCGCGGGAGATCTCGCGGAGCGCCGGATGCGTGCACTGTGGAAGAAGCTGCCCCTCGATGACCTCGGGACGCTTGAGGACGCTCTGTATCAGCTGTATCCACGCCTCGTCGAGGAATCCGCTGAGGTCGCATCGTCGGCGGCTCTCGAATGGTACGAGAAGCAGCGCGAAGCCGAAGGCGTAGCGAAGGCATACTCACCGACGATGCCGGCCGACCTCGTTGACCAGGACGACGCGGAGAAGATCGTCGGCGCAACGCTGAGGGATCTGCGCGAGGGCATCGACCGCGCAAAGGCTCTCGCGCGCCTCACGGACGGCGCTCGCAAGCTGATCTCAGACTCAGGACGCGCGACCGTGCAGCACGCTGCCGAGGGCGACCCGAAGTCCCCGAGGTACGCTCGCGTACCGACCGGGGCTGAGACGTGCGCCTGGTGCATGCTCTGGGCCTCACGAGGATTCGTCTACCGCAGTGAAGAGACCGCGCACTTCAAGCGCTCGCACTTCAAGTGCGATTGCCAGGTCGTCCCGTCGTGGTCAAAGAAGCCCCGCATCAAGGGCTACGACGCCTCGAAGTACGAGGACATGTATCGGAAGGCACTCGCCTCACTTGAGGACGACGGCGCTTTCATCGACGACACTCGCGTCATCACGGCGAAGATGCGCGAGCTCTTCCCCGACCAGCTCACGGACGGCCACACGCCGAAACCGTGACCACATAGCTACCCCGCAGCCGCCCTGGCATGCGGGGTATTTACCCCCGGCCACCGCGTAAAGCACAGGCCGGACACCTCTGTTCTCTCCGCAATGGAAGGAAAACATCATGGAAAACACCACCACCGATCAGGATCAGGAGATCAAGGACGGCGCGCAGGCACCGACCGAAACCTCCCCCACCACCACCGATACGGCCGTCCAGGACACCGCGCCCGCCGACACCGCAGAGACCTCGCAGGAGGAAACGCAGGCCGACGCCGAGCAGGACTGGAAGACCTACGCCCGCACGTGGGAACGCCGCGCCAAGGCCGACCACGCGCGCCTCTCCGTGCTCACGGAAGCGATCAACGGCAAGGACACCACCATTGAGGAACTGCGCTCTCAGGTCGCAGCCCTCGAAGAGCAGGCGCACCGAGCCAAGCTGATAGCCGCCGCAGCCTCCAAGTACGGCGTCCCCGCTGATCTCATCCACGGTGACACCGAGGACGAGATCAAGCAGATCGCGCAGCGACTCGCCGACTGGCGAGGTGCCACGGCCACCCCGGCCGTGCCCGCGCTCGCGGATTCGGGTGCTGGTGTATTCCCGCCTCGTCCGTCGTCTCTGTCTCTTGATGAGCAGATCGCGGCGGCGCAGAGCGCTGGCGACTTCAAGTTGTCGGCGCGTCTCAAGGCAGTCAAGCTCGCGGGCCTGACCGCTGACAACACCAACTGACATTCATTCCCTTCTCTTGACAGGAGATTCATATGCCCGGTATTACCGAGATGGCAACCACGTATAATTGCCCGAACTACGTCGGCGAGATCTTCGCCGCGTCCCCGGAGGACACGCCCCTGCTGTCCTCGATTGGTGGCCTGACGGGCGGCGAGTCCGTCGAGTCGACGACCTTCGGCTGGCAGGTCACGGACCTGCGCGACGCTGCCGACAACCGTCAGCGCGTCGAAGGCGCGGACGCGACCGCGTTCGAGACGCGCACACGCACCAACGTCGAGAACGTCCTCGAAATCCACCAGGAGGCCGTCTCCGTGTCGTACACGAAGATGGGCGCACGCCGTCAGTACGGCCCGTCCGGCACGGCTGTGCAGCTGGGTTCGACCACGCTGCCCGCTGACGAGCTCGCCGAGCAGCTGCAGGCGCAGATCAAACAAATCGCACGAGACGTCGAAAAGACGTTCATCACCGGCGTCTTCGCTAAGCCGACCACGAACGCGCAGCCGCGTAAGACGCGCGGCCTGCTGCAGGCCATCACGACCAACGTCGCGACGACAACGCATAAGGCCAGCGAGCTGACCGCAGACGACGTCCTCGACCTCATTCAGAAGGTATGGGACGGCGGCGGCGTCCAGGACACTGAGACCCGCACGATCATCGTCGGCTCGACGCTCAAGCGCGCTCTTACCAGGCTGTTCGTCAAGGACGGCTTCAAGCAGGAAGATCGCAACGTCGGAGGCGTCAACCTCAAGATGCTGGAGACCGACTTCGGTAACTTCAACGTGATGCTCAATCGCTACATGCCGGCGACGAAGCTCGCGGTCGTCTCCCTCGAGCAGCTTTCCCCGGCTTTCCTCGAGGTGCCCGGCAAGGGCCACTTCTTCGCAGAGCCGTTGTCCAAGACCGGCGCATCCGAGAAGGTCATGTTGTACGGCGAGATCGGCCTCAAGTACGGCAACGAAAAGGCCCATGGCGTCATGACTGTGGCGGAAGGCTGATCGACATGGCGAAGAAGAAGATCGACATGGTGACGCTGCGCTGCGACTCGATCCCGACCCTGCTCATCACCACACCGCACGTGCAATTCGAGGACGGCCTGGCAACCGTCACGGCCGCTGACGCCGAGATCATCCTCGACATCCTCGGCGACGACTTCGGAATCACCGGCCCGTCCGACGCCGCGCAGCCCGAGACTGACCCGGAGACCGAAGGATCCGCCTCCACCTCAACGCAGGCGGATCCCACCGACTAGCAGCTAGGAGGCCCCACATGGCACCGCCCGAACCGCTAGAAGTCACGATCGCAGCCTTCCGAGAGCGATACGGCCCGAACGAAGAGAACACCGTCGGCCAGCAAACCGTCGAGACGGCGCTCGCACGAGCGTCGCGTATCGTCCGCGACGAGCTCGCCACCGACAAGATCGACCTCGCCGCCGCGCTCGCGGGTGGCAGTATCCGCCGTGACTCGTATGAGGATGTTGTGTGCGACATGGTGCGGTATTCGATCCGTCAGCAGGTGGATGGGTTTGCGTACGGGGCGACGCAGTCGACTGTGACGGGTGGCCCTTATAGTCAGTCGTCGACGTTTAGCGCGCCGGTGGGGTCGATGAGCTTCACTCGGGTTCATCGGCGCAGGCTCGGTGTCCGGCTGAGTCGCTTCGCGTCTGTCCGGACGATTGGGGTGCGGCCGTGATCGTCGGTGAGACTATCCAGCTCAAGGTCAGACAGCCCGGTGTGCGCGACGAGTTCGGTAACGAGCGCGTCGCATACCGGCCGGTGATCTCGGTCAGAAACGTTCTGGTGGCTCCGTCCTCGTCGCAGGATTTGGGGCCGGAGCGGCCGGACGGTGAATCAACGGTCATGACATTCCACTTTCCGAAAACCTACGTCGGGGCGCTGAAAAGCTGTCTGATTGGGTGGGGCGGGGCTTGGTGGGAAGTGATCGGCGATCCACGGCCGTACAGCAAGGACTCGACGCCTGGCGCGTGGAACCGTCCCGTGCAAGCAAGGCTGGTGGAGGGGTGACGCAAGTGAAGATCGTGATCGACAATGCCGGCCTTCGCGCGCTGGCGACGCCGATGATTGAGTCCGCTGCAGAGCGGATCGCAGCAGCGGCGGGCAAGGGGTTCGAGCCGTCTGTGCAGCAGGGTAAGACGAGGCCGCACGGCATCGTCAAGGCCGCGACGTTCAAGGCTCGCCGTGACAACGCCCGCCATAACTCGCTCTTGAAGGCGCTGAATGCGGGGCGCGTATGAGGTCATCGACAGCCGCGCTCATCACCTACTTGACTCGGAAGTTCCCGGGCACGTCGGTCTCGAATCGCGTGCCGCAAGATCGGCCTAAGAAGTTCATTACGGTCGAGCGCACGGGCGGGCAACGCACGCACCTGTGGGACTCACCGATGTTTGCGGTGCAGGCATGGGCTGCGACGGAGGCTGAGGCATCCGCGCTTGCTGATGAGGTCGCCGTCGCGATCCTGGACTGGCAGCTCGATCCTATCGTCGCGTACTCCGATGTTCGGTCGGTGTACGCCTTCCCGGACCCGGACTCGCGGGTTCCGCGTTTTCAACTGACGGTGAGCGCCACCCTGGCGTTCACCTGAATTATTTCTCTTGACAGGAGAGTCATATGACAGAGCATAATTCCGCTCTCGTTACTGCGGCTAAGCCGCAGAAGGGCGGCGCATTCTTCGCCGCTCCGCTGGGAACAGCGCTCCCTGCTGATGCGACGACCGCGCTCGACGCGGCGTTTGTGAAGCTGGGGTACCTATCGGAGGACGGTTTTGAGAATCCGATCGAGACCGAGTCCAGCGACGTGAAGGGGTTTGGCGGCGACGTCGTCCTTACGCAGCAGACTGGGTACAAGGAGACGTTCAAGACGAAGCTCCTGCAGGCGCTCGATCCCGACGTGCTGCGCGAGGTTTTCGGGCAGGAGAACGTGACGCAGCAGGGCGGCGCAGATAAGCCGATCAGTGTGCGCCACAACTCGAAGATCTTGCCTCGCCGCGTGTTCGTTTTCGAGGTTCTGCTCACGGGTGGGCTGATTAAGCGGATCGTGATCCCAGAGGGACAGATCACCGAGCGCGGCTCCACCGTCTACAAGGACGGCGATCCGGTCGGGTACGAAGTGACGATCGCTGCGTACCCGTCAGCGAAGGTCGAGGGTGACTGCGCCCGCGAGTACATCGCGAAGGCTGCGGGCTGATCGACCCGAAATCGTGGAAGAGGGGCGGAGCCTGCCTGACTACCATCCCGGGGCACAGGCAGGGTCGCGCCCCGCCCCTCTTCCATTCCCACCCCAATGAGGCGCGACACATATTCACAGACTTAGAAAGGTTCAGCGCGATGACTCTTCACAACCAGATGGCCCCAAGCGACAAAGCCCTGCCGATGGGCATCGAAGAATTGACCGAGGTGCTGCGGCGCTATGAGCAAGCTGTTGAGGCAGCTGAGGGCAGCGTCGCGGAGCAAATGCCGTCCAGCAACTCATCCGAGGCACATGACGGCCCAGACACGGAGGCCCTGGATGATCTGCGTACGATCACGGTCGCGGGCCTGCAGCTCACGGTTGATCCGACCGTGTTCGATGACTTCGAGCTGCTCGAGTCGCTCGCGGAGATTCAGCGCGGCGATATCCTCGGTCTGCCGAAGGTGTTCCGTGCAGTCGCGGGTGATCAGGCGCAGGAGCTGCTCGACGCTGTCAGGGATGAGCGCGGCCGAGTCACGGCGACAGCTGCGACTGAGGTGCTCGTGCAGATCATGCGCGAGCTGGCCCCAAAAGCCTGACACTCGCTGCGATACTCACGCACGCGCCCGATGAGCTGGAGGCCGACTTCATCCGGTTCTTCGGGAGCGGCCCACGCCAGATGCCGGCGCGCCAGGCAGCGCGCCTCGCGTCCGTCGTCATCAGGCAGACGGAGTCATGGACGCTGCGTGCAATCGACCAGGAGTGGCAGTGGCGATCGCTCGATACGCACCTCGCTGCGATTCAGGCCGACTCGCTGCGCTGGCTCCAGTGGGCAAAAACAGAGGACGCGCAGAAGGGGCGGGGCGTGCCGCCACCGATCCCACGCCCGGGCACGCGAGTCGAAATCGACACCATGCCCGACACGGACTGGATCGACGCGCAGCTCAACGCAGCGCGAGAACCGGTTGAAAACTAGATAAGGAGAGGGCATTGGCCGAAGGTGTATCCCTGGGAACAGCATGGATCGACGTTGTTCCGTCGTTCAAGGGCTTGAAGAAGCGGATCGAGGAAGAGCTCGGGTCTCTGGGGACGTCGGCCGTCACTGACGCGACGGAGTCCTGGGGCTCGAAGATCGGGCAGTCGCTCTCGAAGCACATCGGCGGTGCCCTCTCATCAATCGGCAAGCTCGGCCTCGGCGGCGTCGCCGCGGCGGTCGGCGGCGTCACGGCCGCGCTCACGGCGCAGATCCCCGCAGCGATCTCTGCGTCCGACGCGACCGACAAGTTCAAGAAGACGCTCGAATTCGCGGGCGTTGACCCGGCGCGGATCAAGCAGCTGACCGCCGCCGCTCAAACCTACGCCGATCAGACGGTGTACGACCTGTCGGATATTCAGTCGGTGACGGCGCAGCTCGCCGCGAACGGCGTCAAAAACTTCGACAAGATGGCCGAAGCGGCCGGAAACGTCAACGCCATCGCGGGCGGCACGAAAGAGACGTTCAAGCAGGTCGCGCTCGCCCTCGTCCAGATCAACGGCGCGGGCAAGCTCACCACGCAAGACTGGAATCAGATCGCCGCAGCCATTCCCGGCGCGTCGGGCAAGCTCCAGGAAGCCCTCAAAAATAACGCCGCATTCACCGGCAACTTCCGCGACGCCATGAGCCAAGGCCAGATCACGGCAGAGGAATTCAACCAGGCCTTAATGGACCTCGGATTCACCGACGTCGCAGAGCAAGCGGCCAAGTCGGCCTCAACCTTCGAGGGCGCGTGGGGCAACCTCGAAGCCGCCGTCGAAAAGGGCCTTGTCGCCTCCCTCGACAAGGTCAAGGAGCCGCTCACCGACATCGTCAACGCGGTTGGTGAGCAGCTTGGACCCGCGTTCGACAGTGCGGGCAAGTACGTCGACATCCTCGCAGGAAAGCTCCGCCCCTTCGCCGACGCCATGAAGGACGGCAAACTCACCCTCGAGGACATCGCCAAAGCCCTCGGAGAAGCAACCGGAGGATTCGCCGCGCTCGCGGGCGCGGGCACACTGCTCGCTGATCCGTCACTGATCATCGGAGCGTTCGACGCACTCCCCTCGCCGTCCGCTCTCGCGGAGAAGTTCTCAGGTCTTGGTGGCGCGGTCAAGGACGGCGTCGGTAAGGTGTTCGCGCCGGCTGTCGAGTCTGTTGGAGAGCACGCGAAGAGCCTCGGCAGCGCCTTGAAGGCGGGAGCGGGTGAGGCGGCGTCGAATGCGTCTGCGGCGATTGGCGAGAAGCTCTCGGGCTTCGGCCGCGTGATCCGCGAGGCCGGGGACAAGCACATCGGGCCATCGTTCGGGACTCTCAGCGGCAAGCTCTCCGGTATTGGCGGCGTCCTCAAGGAGGGCGCAGGCAAGGCGCTCAGTCCGGCTGTGCAGGCGATGCACGGCCTCGGCCCGAAGATGGGGCAGGCGCTGGCTGGTGCTGCTGGCCCGGTCGGCTCGGCTGTCGAGGATCTGCTCGGGCAGGTCGGGATGTTCTTGAATCCGGCTCGCTTCGGCAAGGTGCTGGCCTTCGGCGGTCTGATTACGGCTGCGGTCGCCGGCATCGGTGCGCTGGTGCAGGCATCGGGCGGTGAGCTGACGACGCAGATTCAGACGATGATCTCGGACATTATTCTCAACGTGTCGAAGTACGGCTCGGAGCTCGTATCGAATGCCCCGCAGCTGATCGCGTCGGGCGCTGAGGCTGTTAAGACGCTGATCACTGGCATTACGAACGCCCTGCCGGTCCTGCTAGATATGGCGGGTCAGCTGATCGAGGCGTTCGTTGGTGCTTTCTCGGATTGGCTTCCGCAGCTGATCCCCGCTGCCGCGCAGATGATCGTTGCCCTCGTGAGGGGCCTCGTCGATATGCTTCCGGAGCTGATCAATGCGGGCGTTGAGCTGATCAATGGTCTGACGGCCGGCCTGACGGCAGCGATCCCCGTTCTCGTCGATGCTCTGCCGGGCATCATCACGTCCCTGCTGGACGCGCTGTCAAAGGGTATCCCGCAGCTGATTCAGGCGGGCGCGGGCTTGCTGACTGGCCTGATCAATGGGCTGGTGCAGGCGATCCCGACGCTGGCGGCGGCGCTCCCGCAGATCGTGACGACGATCGTCACCACGGTCGTGCAGGCACTGCCGCAGCTGATTCAGGCTGGCGTGCAGGTCCTGCAGGCGCTGATCAGCGGCCTGCAGACGGCGCTGCCGGCGCTGATCGATATGCTGCCGCAGATCATCACGACTGTCGTGACGACGATCGTCGAGAATCTGCCTCTGATCATCGAGGCCGGCATTCAGCTGCTGACAACGCTGATCAACGGCATCCTCGAAGCGATACCGCAGCTGATTGATATGCTGCCGCAGATCATCAACACGATCGTTACGACACTGATCGCGAACTTGCCGATGATCATCAGCGCAGGCGTGCAGCTGCTGATCGGTGTCATCAACGGCATCGTGCAGGCAATTCCGCAGCTGATCGCGATGCTGCCGCAGATCATCACGACGATCGTCACGGTCCTCGTGCAGAATCTGCCGCTGATCCTCAATGCCGGCGTGCAGATCCTGACGGGTCTGATCGACGGCATCATGCAGTCCCTGCCGGCTTTGAAAAACATCTTCTTTGACATTCCGAAGCAGATCGTGAATGTCCTATCCAATGTCCCGTCGATGATGGTCTCGTCGGGCAAGAAGATCATTCAGGGCTTGATCGACGGCATCAAGTCGATGGCGGGCGCAGCGACAGGCGCGGTCTCTGACCTGCTCGGAAACGTCCGAAAGTACTTGCCATTCTCGCCGGCAAAGAAGGGCCCGTTCTCGGGCCACGGTTGGACGCTGTACTCGGGTCGCTCGATTGTCGAGGCCCTGGCTGAGGGTGCGGCGCAGCGCGCGCCGCTGTTCGAGGCAGCGATCAGGGACACGATCACGGCAGGGCAGGAGCAGCTCAACGGCCTTGAGGCCGGGGCGCTGTCGGTCACGGCGGGTCTTGGTGGTGCGGCGGGTCTGGCGCGTATCCAGGCGACCGGGCCGCAGTATCTGGTCGTGCGTGACTCGGATGATCAGCTGATCGGCCGGATGAGAGTCGAGGCCGGGGGCGTCGTCTCTGACGGTCTCGCGCCCGCGTCTCGGTCGGCGCTGCGTGAGCGCATCGGATTCTAAGGAGAAGATTCATGGCGATTCAATGGTCAGCGTCGTCCGGCTACATGTCGGTCGGTGTAGAGCTGTGGTACACGGGCGACCCGCACCAGGGATACGTCGAGGTGTACGCGCAGTTCTGGCTCAGGTCAGATGGCTACGGCCATAACTTCACGGCCGCAACCTCCTGGTGGGGCAATGTAGGAGCGGGATCAGAAACCGTTTCCTTTTCGTCGCCGCGTGGCGCGACCGTGTATAAGGACATGGGTACGTCGCATTGGCGCGAAGACCTCCTGCCGAACCAGGAGCGTTCGGTTGGCGTCGGGTACTCTCTGGGACCGATCTGGAACGGTGGCCGTCCGTCGCTGCAGGCGTGGCTTACGCTGCCTGCGCGTCCGGCGAAGCCTCCGACAGCGCCGTCCTACTGTAAGGCAGTGCTGCTGCCGGATGGGAAGTCTGTGTCGGTGTCGTGGCCGGCAGCGACGCCAGCAGATTCGTCCTCGCCGATCCGGTCGTACGTGATTGAGCGGTGGGACGCCTACGCTGATAACAAGTCCGGCCCGTGGTTGCCTCGCGAGTGGCATGTCGTGACGTGGGTGAATGTCACGGGCAGCAACGCCCCGTCATTCAACGTGATCGACGACCGCGCGGTGTACCCGAACGACCGGTTCTGGTACAGGGTCTACGCCTCGCCGGTCATCCCGACTCGCGTGCGGGACGTATCAGACTTTGTGCCGGGGCCGGCATCCCCGATGTCGGCGGGTGTATCGACCCGTCCCGATCCAGTCACAGAGCTGACGGCGGCCAAGACCCGTGACGGAAAGATCAGCATCTCGTGGACGACGAGCTTCCCATACCCGCAAGACGCCACTGTCGAGATCTACGACGGCGACGACAAGGTCGGCACAGTGCGAGCCGACGCGGACGGCTGGATCCACACAAACGCCGATCTCCAAGTACCACACACGTACTACGCATACGTCAAGACCGACGCTCTCGAGTCGAAACGGTCGGCCCCGTCAAACACAATCCAGGTGCTCCAGAGGCCTGGCATCCCGGGAGTTCGTAAGCCCGAAGCGTATGCGCCAGTTGGGCAGGTCATGGTCGCGTGGTCTCACACGTCGATTGATGAGACCTGGCAGGAAGCAGCGGAGATCCGCTACGCGCGGGTCAACAGCGAGGTCGGAAACACGCCATCGTGGACCACTGTGAGTGTCTCAGGGGCTGCGCAGGAAAAGGTTCTGGACCTTCCGGCCGGGGTCTACACCTATCAGATCCGCACGAAAGGCCAGTTCCGGGAGTATTCAGAGTGGTCGCCAGCCAGGCGAACGACGGTCACCTACGCGCCGGTGGTCGCGCTCGCACCCAACGCGAACGCGCTGGACAAGTCGGTGTTCGAGGGCGCGATCTCGGTGTCACACGTACAAGGATCGTCGACAACGATCAGCACTGTCGTCGCAGAGCTCCTCAGCGCCGACATGCAGATCATCGAGCAGATCTCCGGGGACGCGAGTGTCCTTAAAGCGATTCCATCATTTTCCCGTGCGCCCTTGGTATTCAAGGCTCGCCTGGAGAACAAGACGGGCTACGTGGTCCGCATCGCCCTCACGGACGGTTTCGGACTCACGACCAGCGTGGAGCGCCGGTACAACGTCGAGTACCCAACGCCGCCGCAGCCGATTGTCACGGCCGAATGGGAGGAGTCAGAGGGAGACATGCTCATCTCCATCGCGTCTCCATCGATCCCGGCCGGAGCGAAGACCCCGGCCACCGTCGAGACGCGCCTCGAGCGATCAATCGACGGAGGCTCAACGTGGACACTCGTTGCCGATCGTCTGCCGCCGTCCACGATGTACCGCGACAGGCAATGTCTGACGAATGGAGTCACAAAGTACCGGGTGACTGCGACCAGCGCCATGCCGTCATCGTCCGTGACGATCGTCGACGCGCTCGCGGACTCGCAGGCGGTCTGGCTGAGTGCGGGGCAGGGGTTCTCGCGCGTGGTACGCCTCGCCTGGGATCCCGCGACCGGAGCGTCTATGGGCTTGGTGAACCGGGAGGTCAAGCACTTCGCAGGGCGGGATCTTGGCGTGGAGATGTCTGGGACGCAGCGGCAGCGTGTGGTGACGGTCTCGGCGACGCTGGTCGATGCCTCGGAGAGGGAACGTCGTGCGGTGGAGGATCTGGCGTTCATGCCGGCACCGGTCATGTACCGCGATCCTCTAGGGAGGGTGTTCTATGGCTCGCTCTCGGATGTGCAGCTTGATCGAGAGGTCGGGGGCATCTGGCGGGTGTCCGCAAAGCTAACGGAGGTGGGAGTGTGAGTGGCCTGACGGGTGACAGGCAGGCAGAGTTTCGGGTGATGCTGACCAGTCTTCGGGGCGAAGATCTTGGCGTGCTTGACGGAGTCGAATCCGGGTCGGTGACACTGTCGGCTACCAGTCGTCTGCGGGCGTCAGGCTCTCTGCGCCTTGTCGATGTGGGGCAGGAGATCGATTGGTTCAACATGCATGCCAGAGTCGACTACGTCCCGGAGGGGATGGAGGGCTGGCCGGTGGGGACGTTCATCATGAGCGCACCGCACAGAGAGGTGAGCGAGCATCGGACTGTTAGCGATGTCGAGCTGCAGGGGCTACTGGCGTACGCGGATCGGGCTGTCCTTAAGCAGGTCACACATCATCTCGGCTCAAATGCACGAAATCTGCTCGATCCCCTGCTCAAGTCGTTCAAGCGTGTACCTGCCGCAATCGAGCTACCTAGCTTTGCGCTCAAGGAGAGCGTGTACGACGCGGGAACATCGGTGCTCACTGTGATCAACGAGGTACTCAACGCGGGAGGCTACTCGGCGCTCTCTACGGACGGGCGAGGGGCTCTCCTGGTAAACAAGTACGTCCGGCCATCACAGCGGCCTGTCAGCTACCGGTTCGTTGAGGGGAGCGAGGCGATTCACTCGGCGTCATGGACGATCGACAGAGATATCTTCGCGGTCCCGAACGTCGTGATCTGCGTCGGGACGGGAGGGACGGGCAGTCGGCAGATGGAAGGCGATACACCGCCGCCACTCGTAGGAAGAGCCGAGAACCGCAATTGGCGTGACCCGTTCTCGATCCAAAATCGCGGGGAGGTGGCGCACGTCGAGACAGGCGTGCAGGCAGCGTCGCAGGAGATCATCGACGAGATCGCACACAGGATACTCGCCGAACGATCAGCTCCCGCAGCTTCCCTGGTGATCGAGCACATGCCAGTTCCGATCTCGCCAGGAGACGTCGTCGAGTTTGTCTCTCAGGGCACGCGCATGCGCTGCGTCGTTCAACAGATGGAGTACAAGCTCTCCCCAACCGCCCTGGTGAAAACCACGATGAAGGAGATCCGAGAATGAGCGACGGCATCGAGTACCTCACGCAGGTCGTGGCGGATCTGCGAGCGCGTCTAGATGCGCAGCCCACCTACAGGTGGGGGACGGTCAAATACACCCAAATTGCGAATGGGGATGGATTCGTCCCCCGCTTCTTGGCTCTCCTCGATGGCATGGGCGATACTCAATACTACGTGGACGACAGCCTGCTCGCGACGAAGGTCTCCCCTGGGGACCGGGTACTCGTCCAGATCCACCAAGGAACAATGGTCGCGCTCGCGCATACTCGCTCCAGCATGAATGCCTACGTCAAGCCAGGCGGTGGAGATACGGGGAAACAGGGGCCGCAGGGACCACAAGGTGAACCCGGCCCGCCAGGCCCGAAAGGCGACCCCGGCCAACAGGGACCACGAGGCCCGAAAGGCGACCCAGGCGAAACGGGACCACGCGGCGAAAAAGGCGACCCAGGAGAGGCGATCACCGTCGTCACTCCAGCCGGCGTCATCTCGGCCTACGCGGGCAAGACAGCGCCCTCCGGATGGCTCATGTGCGACGGCAAACAGTACGACCGCAAAACCTACCCGGCGCTCGCGGCCGTACTCGGAAACACTTTCACATTCCGAGTTCCCGACCTGCGAGGCCGGTTCATCCTCGGCGCATCCTCAACCCATCCTGCTGGCGAGCAGGGCGGCGAGGAAAAACACACGATGACAACGGCTGAGATGCCGCGTCACCAGCATCAGATCGGCGGCGAATCCGGCCAGTGGGGCGGCGGTGCCGGCATCTACCGGACGGACTTCTCGGGCGGCAGCAGATGGACAGGCATCGCAGCGTTCGGAGAGGGCTACCTCGATAGGGCGGTCGCAAAAATGGAAGGCCAATCCCAGCCTTTCAACATCATGCCGCCATACGTCGCGATCAATTTCATCATCAAGACCTGACAGGCCGCCCGGCCTGCCAACAACCAACCCCGACCACCACAGCAGGTGGCCGGGGCTTTCCGTACACGAAAGGAAAAGAGTATGGCACCCGATCTTCAGACGATGCCCGAAACCAAGGTCCAGGAGGCCGAGCTGCTCGGGCTCCTGACCGAACGCAACCTCACTCAGCGTGAAGGAGGACAGGCATGACCACCTCCCCCAATGACCCCCGCGTCGTCGCAGCCGTCGACACTGCCCTGCGAGCCATGCTCGAAGAGGTCGGTCACATCGGCGGCGACAAGTACTGGGATGCAGTCGGCAAGTCCGATTTCCGGGGCTATGCATGGTGCGGTGCTTTCCAGGTCTGGGGCTTCCTCCAGGCCGGCGTCAACCTGATGAATGCGGCGTGGTGGTACTACGTCCCGTATATCAAGAATTTCGCACAGCAGATCGGCGCGTGGTGCGATGAGCCCGGTTATGGGCGACAGGTGATTTACGAGTGGCACGGAGACGGCGTCGCCGACCACGTCGGCGCTTCCTGGCCTGACCTCAGCGCCGCGCTCTTCCGCGCAGTTGAGGGCAATACGAGCATGGGCGGCTCACAGGACAACGGCAATGGCGTCCTGGTGAAGTACCGCTACGACGAGGACATCCTCGGTTGGGTCGATATGCACCGTGTGCTCGCTTGGATGATCGACAATGGCCGCTGGGACGGCGGCGGAGCTACGCCCGCGCAGTCAGGCCCGACCGACATCACCGCCCTGCAGCGCGCGGTCGATGCAGACCCCGACAACGTGCTCGGCCCCGACACTCGCCAGCGCATCCTCGCCGTCGCCGCAGCATCCACCTGGGGAGGCAGCGAATTCCCATTCGGCGTCGAATACACGCAGCGCGTCGTCGGCGCAGAGCCGGACGGCATCTGGGGTGAACACTCCGAAGCCGCACACGACGCCGTCGTCGGCCGCATTCAGGCCGCAGTCGGCGCATACCAGGATGAAATCTACGGCGCAGCTACCAACGCCGCCGTCAGTATCGCGCTCGCGGGCGCAGAGACCGCGTGAGAAGGAGACAGACGTGAATCAGAGTGACATTCTGCTGGGATTGCAGTCGGATCCGTTCGTGACGTCGGTCCTCATCGGCGTTGTATGGCCGCTCGTTCAGGCGGCGCTTGATCGTCCGTACTGGACGCGCCAGCGTCGAGTCTGGCTGACGATCGGCGTGGCCGTCGTCGTGACTGCCGGTGTCTGGATCTCCGGATCCTACCCGGCAACGTGGAAGCTCATCGTCTCACAGGCCACTGTATTCCTCGGTGTCGCCTGGACTGTATTCCAGATCCTCTCGCGGATCCGAATCGGCGGCGGGAGCATCATTGATTGGGCCGGAGCCCTCACACCGGGTGGCGAGACAATCGCTGACATCAAGGGTGAAACTGAGGGGCGCAGTCAGGAGGACAGTGGTGCCGTGGGTACAGCTTGATAATGTTGTCGTCGGCGCGCTCATCGGACTGGGCGGAATCGTCTGTGGCAACCTCATCAGCGGGTGGTCGCAGAGGCGCGTCGAGCACGAGCGCTCACGTCTGGCGGAGCTGACTCTCGCATTCGACTCAATGAAGGCCGAGCTTGAGCGATTGACGCTGAAGGTCGATCGGCTTGAGAAGGATCTTGAGGCGGCAACGGCTGACCTTGATCAAACGCGCGCGCGGTACCGAGCGGCGCTCGGCTGGGGGCACAAGCTCCAGCGCATCATCGAGGATCTTCTTCTGACTCTCCCGGAGGGGACGACACTTCCGCTGATCCCGGATCCGCCGAGCGAAATCAAGTCCGACATCTGAGGTAGATACCAACGAGGCCCCGGCCACCGGAACAGCATTCCGGTGGCCGGGGCCTTCTTGCTGTACCCAACTTGCACCCGCCTAGGGCGCGCATCGTTGCAATTACAACGATTAACTGAGTTCTGTGGAGATGGGGGGAATCGAACCCCCGTCCAGTGGCCGGCCCCGAATTCTTCTCCGAGCGCAGTCTACGGTTTTATTTCTCAGCCCCCAGCATTGCGCAGACACACCGCTGGATAGGCTCAGTTGATGAAGTGTCGGAGGCGCCCCACCAACATGGGCGACTCCCAGTGGCTCCCTAGACGACGCCAGACACCGGGCCGGAAGCAACTCCCGGGCTGACGGACTAAAGGTTCAGGCTGCGATATCAGGCAGCGAGAACGTAGTCGGTGCGATTCTGTTCGGCACCTATTGGTTTGCACGCATCGTTAACGAGTTGAGCGCACATTCTCGGCTCGCTTCACTTCGATCGACGACCACTGTCGAAACCGATCATCCCCTCTTGAGTTTTCAACTCCCTGACGCCCGCGTTACCGCAGACCGTCAGACACATCAGTTTACGCCCGCAGCCCCCGCCCGTCAAGGGAAAACAGGCGCCTCAGAGCAGCTTCGTGGACTCCAGCTTTTCCACCATGCGGCGGTTCTTACGCACCAGGAGCGGGCGCAGCGCCAGCCCCAGGAACGCGGCAAACAGGATGAAGGAAGCCAGGAACAACATGGCGTCCGCGTACTCATGCCCCGCGTACCCGGCGATCGACGCGCGCAGCGCCGTGATCGCGTGCGTGGCCGGCAGGAACGGCGAAATCGACGAGAAGAAGGACGGCAGGATCGCCAGCGGGAACGCTCCGCCGGCGCCCGAAATCTGCAGGACCAGGAGCAGCACGCCCAGGGCCTTACCCGCGTTCCCGAACGTCGCAATAAGCGTGTACAGCAGGAAGGAGAACACGACGGCCGTCAGCCACAGGGTGCCCATGAACTGCAGCGGGTGAGCGTGCTGGACCTTCAGGAAGTAAAGGTCGCCCAGCCCCACCAGGGTCGCCTGGGCGAGCGCGATCGTCCCGAAGATCATGTAGCGCCCCAGGTATCCGGCGGCCAGGCCAACGGGCTTCGCGGTGAGGGTCGCGCGCAACGGGTGGCCCTCGGGCAGGCCTTCAGCAACATTGAAGTCCGTGACGTCCGAGCGCAGCGACACGACCATCAGGATGGAACCCACCCACAGCGCCAGGATCGTATACAGCGGTGCCATCTGGGAGCCGAAGTTCGCGACCGGGTAAACGGGAGTCTTCTCCACGCCGACGGGGGCCGCGATGGCCGCAGCCAGGGCCTCGGGGTTGTTCCCGATGATGGTCCCGAGCGTCGTCAGGTCTCCACTGTTGAGCGCCTCGCTGATCGACGTATGCAGGGAGTCGAGCTTAC
>ERZ773087.1115-NODE-1115-length-17925-cov-12.533016_pt1 | contig 17925 bp, 17 predicted proteins | sample MGYA00511375_ERZ773087 | MGnify/ENA primary metagenome ERZ773087 (study PRJEB29015, sample SAMEA2737995) | human oral metagenome | biome: human oral; feature: human-associated habitat; material: dental | place: China | collected 2063 ...
AACCACTGATACACTAGTGTTGCACTTGAAATCCGAATCCAAGGTCGTCTGAAAAATAGCTAACTAAAAGGGAGTAAATATGAAATTTTCCTTTGGATTAAACTTGTTGGCAGTTTTGGTTTTGGCGGCGTGCGCGCACCAGCCGATGCAGAAACCTGATGCCGCGCCTGTGCCGACGGCTGTGGATAACCATGCGCCGGAACAAGGGACGGGGCTGACTGAGCAGAAATTGATCCGCGCCAAACATTATATGGCGGCGTCTGCCAATCCGTTGGCGACCGAAGCGGGATATGAGGTTTTGAAACGCGGCGGCAGCGCGATAGATGCGATGATCGCCATGCAGACCACGCTGGGACTGACCGAGCCGCAGTCTTCCGGTTTGGGCGGCGGTGCGTTTTTGGTGTATTGGGACAATAAGGCGAAAAAACTGACGACGTTTGATGCCCGAGAAATGGCGCCGAAAGCGGCAACGCCGGCGCTTTTCTTGGATGAAAACGGCAAGCCGATGGGCTTTATGAACGCAGTGGTCGGCGGCCGTTCGGTCGGCGTGCCGGGGATTCCGAAGCTGCTGGAAGATGTCCACAAGCGTTACGGCAAATTGCCTTGGGCAAGCCTGTTTGACAAACCGATTGCTTTGGCGGAACAAGGCTTTACCGTTTCACCGCGCATGGCGAAATCCATCGAGCAAAATTTGGAGCCTTTGAAACGCTATCCGCAAACCGCCGCGTATTTCCTGCCCGACGGCAAGCCTTTGGCAGCGGGAACGGTGTTGAAAAACCCTGAATTTGCCCGCTCCGTACGCCTGTTGGCGGAAAAAGGCAGCGCGCCGTTTTATCAGGGGGCGCAGGCGCAGAATATTGTCCGTGCCGTTACCGGCGCTGTGGATAACCCCGGCAAAATCAGTATGGCGGATTTGAAAAACTACCGCGTTATCGAGCGCGAACCGGTTTGCGCGCCGTATCGTGAATACGAAGTCTGTGGCATGGGCGCGCCAAGTTCGGGCGCGATTGCTTTGGGCGAGATTTTGGGCGTCCTGCAAAATCAGGATATGAAGGCGTTGGGCGCGGAAAATATCCACAGTTGGCGCTGGATAGGCGATGCGTCGCGGATTGCGTTTGCCGACCGTGATTATTACGTCGGCGATCCCGCGTTTGTCAACGTCCCGACCCGCGCCCTGATTTCTCAGGCTTACCTGAAACCGCGCGCCGAAGAAATCCACCAATCCGACAAGGCGTTGGAGAACATTCAGGCAGGCAAGTTCGGCAAGGCATACGCGCAGGGTATGGCGGTAGAGCTGCCGTCCACCAGCCATTTGGTGGTTGTGGATAAAGACGGCAACGTCGTGTCGATGACGACTTCGATTGAAAACGCGTTCGGCTCGGGACTGATGGCAAACGGCTATCTGCTCAACAATGAATTGACCGATTTTGCTTTCAACCCTGTCGGCGCGGACGGTAAAACGGTGGCAAACAGCGTGGCGGGCGGCAAGCGGCCGCGTTCTTCGATGGCGCCGACCATTGTGATGAAAGACGGCAAGCCGTATATGGCAGTCGGTTCGCCCGGCGGCAGCCGTATTATCGGTTTCGTTGCCAAAACGCTGGTGGCGCATATCGACTGGGACATGGACATTCAGGCGGCAATCTCTCTGCCGAATATGCTCAATCGCGGCAGCCAGTATGAAATCGAGGAAAAAACCGCAGCGGCGGACAAAGCGGCAGCATTGGAAAAACTGGGCTACAAAGTCCAAATCCGCGATTTGAATTCCGGCGTACAAGGTATTGTGATCGGCAAAGACGGTTTGCTCGGCGGTGCCGACCCGCGCCGCGAAGGCAAAGTCATGGGCGATTGATCACCGATCGGCTTGTGGAAAAAGGTCGTCTGAAATCCGAATTTGGGTTTTCAGACGACCTTTTTTATCGTTGGAGAAAAGCTATGGATAAAGTGTGTATAAAATTTGAGAAAAAATATAATCTTTTTATTTTTCAGAAGGATAGATTAGATAGCCATGTGGATAATCATGTCTGAAATATTGGCGGGAGATGGTTGTCTCGCTTGAAAGGTCGTCTGAAAACTTAAAATCAAGATTTCAGACGACCTTTATTCAATAAAAAGGCTGTGGATGATTGTTTATCCACAGCCTTTTTGTACACCGTCTTATCTCAAGCCGCCGGCAGCTCGTGGAAGGCTGATGGCAAATTCTCATCGTCAGAGAATTCCACCCATTCATAAGCGGTTTCGTCCGCCAAAACCGCACGCAATAAAGCGTTGTTGATGGCGTGGCCGGATTTGTAGCCTTCGAATGCGCCGATAATCGGGTGTCCGACGATATACAAATCGCCGATGGCATCGAGGATTTTGTGGCGGACGAACTCGTCGGGATAACGCAAACCTTCCGGATTCAAAACATCCATCTCGTCAATCACAATGGCGTTGTTCAAATTGCCGCCCAGTCCGAGATTGTGGGCGCGCATCATTTCTACTTCGTGCATAAAGCCGAAGGTGCGCGCGCGCGCGATTTCGTCGATGTAGGACTTGCCCGCGAAATCGATTTCAAAAGTGGGCGAGCTGCGGTTGAAAACCGGATGGTCGAATTCGATGGTCAGCGTCACTTTAAAGCCGTCATACGGCGTAAAGCGCACCCATTTGCCCGCTTCCTTGACTTCGACAGGCTTGAGGATTTTCAAAAACCGCTTTTGCGCCTTTTGATCGACAACGCCCGCATCTTGCAAAAGATAAATAAACGGTAGGCTGGAGCCGTCCATAATCGGGATTTCGGGCGCGTTCAACTCAATCAGCGCATTGTCGATGCCGTAGGCGGACAGCGCGGACATGATGTGTTCGATCGTGCCGACGCGCACGCCTTTGTCGGTTACGATGGTGGACGACAGGCGCGTATCGTTGATGAGGTAGGGCGTAAGTTTGATGGTTTCGCCCATTTCGCCGTCCAAATCGGTACGGCGGAAGGAAATCCCGCTGTTTTCAGGCGCAGGGTGCAGGGTCAGCGCGACCCGTTCGCCCGAATGCAGCCCGACGCCGGTTACGCTGATGGATTTTGCCAAAGTTCGTTGCAGCATAAACCGCCTCCTTATTCAATAATTGGTTTGATGTTTGGATAATACGATAAAAAGGAAAAAATAATCCATTATTTTTAATAGTATTTGCTAATGTAGGTGTTTCAGAACCATAGATTTTTCAGACGACCCTTTGTACTGGTAAGATTATCCACAATACGCCGTGTAATCCGAGTGGAAAAATCCGATTTTATCCACAGAAAAATTCAAACGATTACAGATTATCCGACTTTGTTCTCATAAAAAATAAAACTTGAACGCAGCCTTTAAATAAATACAACAATTTGATTATACAATCAGTAATAAGGTTATCCACAAAACGGGGATACACTCATCACCATCATCATTTTTTTAAATAATTACATATTAATTTTAAAAACAACCAAAATTTATCCCCAAATATGGGGACAAACCGTACCAATCTGTATTTTCAGACGACCTATTTCACGGTTTTTTTATTTAAATCAAACATTTTAAAAGTAGCATCGTGTAATTCTAGGTAGTAGTTTTATTTCAGGCTACAATAGCCCTTATTGAAATTTATCCCTTTCCCTACTGACAGGAGTATCAAAATGAGCATCAAAGTAGCGATTAACGGTTTCGGCCGCATCGGCCGTCTGGCATTGCGTCAAATTGAAAAAGCCAAAGGCATCGAAGTCGTCGCCGTCAACGACCTGACCCCTGCCGATATGCTGCTGCACCTTTTCAAATATGACAGCACCCAAGGCCGTTTCCAAGGTACTGCCGAATTGAAAGACGATGCCATCGTGGTGAACGGCAAAGAAATCAAAGTCTTCGCCAATCCGAATCCTGAAGAATTGCCTTGGGGCGATTTGGGCGTGGACGTCGTCCTCGAATGTACCGGCTTCTTTACCAGCAAAACCAAAGCCGAAGCCCACATCCGCGCCGGTGCGCGCAAAGTCGTTATTTCCGCCCCTGGCGGCAATGATGTGAAAACCGTCGTATACGGCGTAAACCAAGATATTTTGGACGGCAGCGAAACCGTCATCTCCGCCGCTTCCTGCACCACCAACTGCCTCGCCCCGATGGCGGCAGTCCTGCAAAAAGAATTCGGCGTAGTCGAAGGCCTGATGACCACCATCCACGCCTACACCGGCGACCAAAACACCCTTGACGCGCCGCACCGCAAAGGCGATTTGCGCCGCGCCCGCGCCGCCGCGCTCAACATCGTGCCCAACAGCACCGGCGCCGCCAAAGCCATCGGTCTGGTTATCCCCGAATTGAACGGCAAACTCGACGGCTCCGCCCAACGCGTCCCCGTTGCCACCGGCTCGCTGACCGAATTGGTTTCCGTCCTCGAACGCCCTGTAACCAAAGAAGAAATCAACGCTGCGATGAAAGCTGCCGCCAACGAATCTTACGGCTACACCGAAGATCAAATCGTTTCTTCCGACGTCGTCGGCATCGAATACGGCTCGCTTTTTGACGCCACCCAAACCCGCGTGATGACCGTAGGCGACAAACAACTGGTGAAAACCGTCGCTTGGTACGACAACGAAATGTCCTACACCTGCCAACTTGTCCGTACTTTGGAATACTTCGCAGGTAAAATCTAAAAGTTTTCGGATTGGGTAAACCAGTCTGTGGATAAGTAAGAGAAAAGGTCGTCTGAAAACCCTAAGATTTGGGTTTCAGACGACCTTTTCGTATTACTTAGTGTTAGAATTTAAATTTCATGTGATTGGTTTTAAAAATTATGATTAATTACCAATTTTTCCCTCGTTCTCAAGGGGTTAATCAAGAAATTAAAGAAGTTATTCAGTGTTTCAAAGATATTATAGATGAAATCGATTCTACAAAGCATCAATTGACATCTAACGAGGTATTGGCTGCTGCAAGGGAAAACTTAGAAAAATTGGATTTTATAGTAGAAAAAGGCAAAGCTTCTAATCAAAAAATTAATGTACCTGTTTTATTTGGTTTGAATAACAATATCGATAAATCTTTCAATGCTGATGCTTTGAGTGCAGACAGTAGAATTGTAATCGAAGTTGAAGCAGGGCGTGCTGTTGATAACAAACAATTTTTAAAAGATATATTTCAGGCATGTATGATGCACAATGTCGAGTATTTAGTGTTGGTTGTTAGGAATATATACAGAGGGAATAAAGATTTTGAAAAAATTTATACTTTCTTGGAAACGTTGTATATTTCAAATCGTTTGAAATTACCTTTAAAAGGGATCTTGTTAATTGGTTATTGAGTTAACTGTTGAATAAGAGAAAAAGGTCGTCTGAAAACGAACGTGAACGAGTTTCTCTAAAACTCAAATCTCAAAGTTTTTAGATGACCTTGTTTTGACCTGCAACCTACTCCCTCTCCCGTCCGGCGGGAGAGGGTTGGGGAGAGGGTGGCTCTACGGGGTGTACAAATTTGCTTTTACCTAAACCCATAAAACCACCCCCATCCTAACCTTCCCCCGCCGGACGGGGGAAGGGACAAGTTGCCGTTGCAGCAACGAGTAGCGTGGGTTCTACCCATGATGAGACCTTTGCAAAAATAGTCTGTTAACGAAATTTGACGCATAAAAATGCGCCAAAAAATTTTCAATTGCCTAAAACCTTCCTAATATTGAGCAAAAAGTAGGAAAAATCAGAAAAGTTTTGCATTTTGAAAATGAGATTGAGCATAAAATTTTAGTAACCTATGTTATTGCAAAGGTCTCATGATATGAATGTCAAAATGAAAGCCCACACTACGGGTTCGGTTTATCTCAAGCGTTAATTGAATAAGACCTGCATCGATTGAACAAAAAAAAGGTCGTCTGAAAACCCTAAAATTTGGGTTTTCAGACGACCTTTTTCAATGAAATCAATCACTAAATTTCAAACAACGCTTATTCCAACAACCGTCGCACGGTTTCCTTCAATTTGAAATCTGACTTCATAATCCTCAATACTCATGACGTAAATCCGTTCAGGAATATTCTGATAGGCGGGACGCGGATCTTGGGCAATGCTTTGGCTGATCAGGTTTTGGGTGCTTTCAGATAAATTTTCTGCGCCGATGTTTTCCAGCCATACGACTTCAAGCTCTTCGGGTTTGCCGCTGACGAAGCCGGATGATGCGTCGGGTTTGGATTCGACAAAGGGGATGTAGGGCTTGATATCGACAATCGGCGTACCGTCGAGCAGATCTGCGCCGCTGCAATAGAGGCGGACGGATTTGTCGGTTTCGATGCGGTCGAGTTTTAAGAGTGATAGTCCGAGATGATTGGGGCGGTGGGGGCTGCGCGTGGCGAATACGCCCATTTTCTGCTTGCCGCCGAGCCGTGGCGGGCGCACCATTTTCGCCCAGCCTTCATCCAATACGCCGTGAAAAATAAAACTTATCCACACATAATCGAAGTGTTCTAATCCGCGTACGCTGTCTGCGGTAAATTCGGGATTCAGTTCGATGCAGACCTCTGCGGCGGGAACCAAACCGGGCTGGCGGGCGACGCCGAATTTCTGTTTGTAGGGCGAGCGGGCGGTGGCGATGGGGACGATGGTGTAAGTCATGAGGATTGTGGACAAGTTTTTCGGAAAAACGTTATCTTATCACAGCCGGTTTTACCACTTTCGGGCAGTAATTTGTTATAATACAGGGCATTTTAATCGCTTTGAAATGATGAGATGATTGTTTCCATTGATGTTGATGCACAAAAAACTTTTACGCCTTTGTGTCCTAAAGAGCTGCCTGTAAAAGAGGGGCATTTGATTGTCGAAGAATTGAATGCCCAAGCCGCTTTGGCGGATTTGCGCGTGATGACGAAAGATGCGCATCATATGGCGGCGAAATGGCTTGTGGATAACCCTGTTGATATGTTGAAGCCGACAGGTTTGCCTGATGCGGATTTGACTTGGGTGGCTCATGCGATGGTCGGTACGCGCGGCTATGAATTGTTGGACGGACTGCCTTCTTCCAAGGAATACGATTATTGCGTTTGGAAAGGCGTTGATCCTGAATTGCATCCTTACGGCGCGTGTTTTCACGATATCGAGGAAAAACTGAGCACTGGATTGATTGAATGGCTGCGTTGTCAAAATACGGATACGATCATTGTCGGCGGTTTGGCTACGGATTATTGTGTGAAAACAACGGTTTTGCAGTTGCTCAAAGGCGGCAATTGGCAGGTTATCGTTAATGAAGCGGCTTGTCGGGGCATTGCGCCGGATACCATCGAAACGGCATGGCAGGAAATGCGTTCTGCCGGTGCAATGATCTTAAAAAACGCTGAAGAAATTAAAAAATATATTAATAATCAATAAGTTAAAATTGTTTCACGTGAAACACCCTTCCTAAATATGAAAATTTTGCTTGTCCGCTTGTCCAGTATGGGCGATTTAATTCACACTTTGCCCGCAATCGAAGATTTGGCGCGACAATGCCCTGATGTGGAACTCCATTGGCTGTGTGAAGCCGGATTTGCGGATATTGCGCGCCTGCATCCGTTTGTGAAAAAAATCCATGTGATGAAATGGCGGCAATGGCGCAAACATCTCTTTCAGGCAGAAACTTGGCAGGAAATAGGTCGTCTGAAACAGGCCTTGCGGCAGGAAGCATTTGATTTTGTATTGGACAGTCAAGGTCTGATTAAAAGCGCGTGTTTCGCCAAAATGGCAAAATCCCCTATTTATGGTTTGGATAAACACAGCGCGCGCGAGGGACTGGCTGCGCTGGCGTATGCGAAAACATACGCTGTACCGAAAGGGAAAAATGCTGTTTGGCGCAACCGTGAACTGTTTGCCCAAGTATTTGGGTATGCAATGCCGGAAACGCAGGTATTCGGCTTGACCGTTCCCGAAGCAGGTCGTCTGAAAAATTTGGAGCAACCGTATTATGCTGCTTTGCACGCGACTAGCCGAGACAGTAAATTATGGCCTGTGGAAAACTGGCGGGCGTTGCTGCAAAAGTTGAATGAAGAACAGCAATGCAATATTTACCTGCCTTGGGGAAATGAAAATGAAAAAACGCGTGCCAAACAAATTGCAGACGGACTGCCGTTTGCTATTGTGTGCGACAAAATAAATTTATTGCAGGCAGCGTATTTGCTGAAACATGCGGTCGGAATTGTCGGCGTGGATACCGGTTTGCTGCATTTGGCAAATGCCTTGGAAAAACCTGTGGTCGGTATTTATACCGATACCGATCCGATTAAAACAGGCGTTCAAGTTTCGGCTGTTGCAAAAAATTTAGGCAATATCGGGCAGATTCCGACTGTGGATTTGGTTTATCAAACGTTGATGGATTGTGTGGCTGCCGATGAAGGTTCAAAGGTCGTTTGAAACTGAAATAGCGCTTGATATTTTTCAGTTTGTTGAGTGTGGAATGTATATTCGCCAGTCTGAGTAAATGCTTTAAAAATGGTATAATCGGCAAGCATTATCCGAAAGATTTCTGAATGAATTCGTTTTTAAGAAAAACGGATTTGATTTTATAGAGAAGAAGGTTTGGTTTCGCTGGATGGTGAAAGCAGCGTTCTTTTTAGGAGAATTCAATGAAAGCACTGGTCGCAGTAAAGCGCGTAGTGGACTATAACGTCAAAGTTCGTGTAAAAGCCGATGGTTCGGATGTGGATATCGGTAATGTCAAAATGTCGATGAACCCGTTTGACGAAATCGCTGTGGAAGAAGCCGTCCGTTTGAAAGAAGCCGGAAAAGTAAGCGAAATCGTAGCGGTTTCTTTGGGCGAGAAAAAATGCGAAGAAACGTTGCGTACAGCTTTGGCGATGGGTGCCGACCGTGCAATTCATGTTGAAACCCATGCGAAATTGGAGCCGCTGGCAGTTGCCAAGCTGTTGAAAGCTGTTGCGGACAAAGAAAATCCGCAAATTTTCTTTTTGGGCAAACAGGCGATCGATGATGATGCCAATCAAGTGGCGCAAATGTTGGCAGCTTTGCTGAATGCGGCGCAAGGTACGTTTGCTTCAAAAGTACAAATTGAAGGCGACGAAGTTCAGATTGTGCGCGAAATCGATGGTGGCGAAGAAACCATCGCATTGAAACTGCCTGCGGTTATCAGTGCTGATTTGCGCTTGAATGAGCCGCGCTTTGTCAAACTCCCCAATATTATGGCAGCAAAGAAAAAACCTTTGGAAAAGCTGGCTCCTGCCGATTTGGTTGCGGATATTTCACCTCGTCTGAAAACGGTGAAATTCGCCGAACCTAAAGCGCGTCAGGCAGGCGTGAAAGTAGCAAGTGTTGCCGAATTGGTTGAAAAATTGAAAAACGAAGCCAAAGTGATTTGAGGAGACTGAAATGAGTGTATTGATTATTGCTGAACACGACAACAAACAGTTGAATCCTGCCACTTTGCATGCCGTTACCGCCGCTGTCAAACTGGGCAAAGTCGATTTATTGGTTGCCGGAAGCGGTGCATCGGCCGTAGTGGAATCCGCGAAACAAGTTGCGGGTGTGGAAAAAGTTTTGGTTGCGGATGCTGCCCATTATGCCGAAGGTTTGGCTGAAGAACTGGCTCCGCTGGTTGTCAAATTGGCGGCGGATTACCGCTATGTTGCAGCAACGGCAACCACATTTGGTAAAAACCTTTTGCCTCGCGTAGCGGCCTTATTAGACGTCCCGCAAATTTCTGATTTGACCGAGATTGTGGATAACACGACTTTTGTGCGCCCGATTTATGCGGGTAATGCATTTGAAACCGTGCAAGCCAATTCAGAAAAATTGGTGCTGACCTTCCGTGCAACAGCTTTTGACGCAGCGGCGGCGCAAGGTGGTCATGCTGAGGCGGTTAATGTTGAAGCGACCTCTGCTCAAAACCTGAGCCGTTTTGTGAACCGCCAGCTTTCTCATTCCGATCGTCCTGAATTGACTCAGGCAAAAGTGATTGTTTCCGGTGGTCGTGCGTTGGGTAGTGCGGAAAAATTCAATGAAGTGCTGACACCGCTGGCAGATGTTTTAGGTGCGGCAATCGGTGCATCCCGTGCGGCAGTTGATGCCGAATATGCGCCGAATGACGTGCAAGTCGGACAAACCGGTAAAGTGGTTGCGCCTCAGCTCTATTTTGCGGTCGGTATTTCAGGCGCAATTCAACACGTTGCCGGTATGCAAGACAGCAAAGTGATTGTTGCAATCAATAAAGATGCTGATGCGCCGATTTTCAATGTAGCCGATTACGGATTGGTAGGCGATTTATTCGAAATCGTTCCGCAATTAACAGAAGCATTGAAAAATTGATGTTTCACGTGAAACGTTCAGACGACCTTGTTATTAATGAGGTCGTCTGAAAACATTTCAGCATGATTACGACTTATAAAACCATTACTTCCCCGACGCAGGCTGAGTTTAAAGATAAAGGCAGCCGTTTTATTGCATTTGCCTATCCGATTCGGACGTTTGCTGATGTGAAAAAATACCTCGATCCGTTAAAGGAAGAACATCATAAAGCGCGGCATTGGTGCTATGCCTATCGTTTGGGCGTAGATGGCATGCAATTTCGTGCCAATGATGATGGAGAGCCGTCAGGAAGCGCTGGGCGACCAATTTTAGGACAGATTGATTCGGTGGGTGTAACCGATGTTTTGGTCGTTGTCGTGCGCTATTTCGGTGGTACTTTATTGGGTGTTCCCGGTCTGATTCACGCATACAAAGAGGCGACGGCTCAGGCGTTGGCAATTTCGGAAGTGGTTGAAAAGAATATTGAAAAAACCGTTTGGCTGAAATGTGAATATCCGTTTTTGAATGAAGCAATACGCATTGCTAAACAATATCAGGCGGATATATTGGAGCAGGATTTACAGTTGGATTGCCGATTGACGGTAAGTTTATCGTTGGCAAATTATGAGGCCTGTGTTGCAGCTTGGAAGAATACACGGCAGATTGAAGTAAATACGGAAAAGCCTTTTGAATGAAAGGTCGTCTGAAATGCTTTGTGATGGTATTTCAGACGACCTCTTTGCTGATTAATCTTCTTGCGTATATCTGTCCAAGGCATCGACGCTGGAGCGCAAATATAGCCAAGCCAATTGATGGAATTCGCCCAGCGCGTTCCATAAGGCATCTTCGCTCATAATGCTATATTCGCCTTCTGTGCGCAAATCCACCTCCACTCCATCTTCAATAGCCCGATGGCAAGCCTGATATTCGTGGGTATAGAAATTATCCATATCGCGAATCAAAGCGACGGCATGTTTCCAACGCCGGATGTCTTCTTCCAATTGCGGTAGTAAATGACACCATTCGCGGTATTTACTTTGGATTTCATCAATACGTTTTTGCATAGCTGCTTGTCCTTTTTCAATTTTGTGGATAAGTTAAATAGGTTGCAGAGTGGAATGAAGCGGTTTTTGTTTGATTCCACTAAAATTTCTTTAAATGGGACAATAGTCCCTTTGTGTCGAGTTTTCGTTAAAAGTACATATTTGTCAAGGAGATGGGATGAAGTTGCTTGTTATCGGTAATGGCGGTCGCGAACACGCGTTGGCTTGGAAATTGGCGCAGTCGTCTAAAGTGGAAACAGTATTTGTTGCACCCGGTAATGCCGGTACGGCGATTGAACCTAAATTGCAAAACATCGCCTTGACTGCGCATCAGGATTTGATTGAATTCTGCCGCAAAGAAAATATTGCTTTTACCGTAGTTGGTCCTGAAGCGCCTTTGGCGGCGGGTATTGTGGATGATTTCCGTGCCGCAGGGCTAAAAATATTTGGTCCGACACAATATGCAGCGCAGTTGGAAAGTTCTAAAGATTTTGCCAAAGCATTTATGGCGAAATACAACATTCCGACCGCGCAATACCAAACCTTTGAAAACGCTGATGCTGCACACGATTACGTCAATCAGAAAGGTGCGCCCATCGTCATCAAAGCCGATGGTTTAGCGGCAGGTAAAGGCGTGATTGTGGCAATGACTTTGGATGAAGCGCATGCTGCGATTGACGATATGCTGCTGGGCAACAAAATGGGCAATGCCGGCGCGCGTGTTGTGATTGAAGATTTCCTGCAAGGCGAAGAAGCGAGCTTTATCGTCATGGTTGATGGCAATCATGTATTGCCTATGGCGACCAGCCAAGACCACAAGCGTCTTTTAGACGGCGACAAAGGTCCGAATACGGGTGGTATGGGCGCGTACAGTCCCGCGCCTGTGGTAACACCCGCCGTGTACGAGCGCGCGATGAACGAGATTATTTTGCCGACCGTAGCGGGTATGAAAGCGGAAGGGCATGAGTTTACCGGCTTCCTGTACGCAGGTTTGATGATTGATCAAAGCGGCGCACCCTATACGATTGAGTTTAACTGCCGTTTTGGCGATCCAGAAACCCAGCCGATTATGAGTCGTCTGAACAGCGACTTGGCGGATTTGGTCGAAGCGGCAATAGACGGAAAACTCGATAGCGTAACCGCAGAATGGAACCCGCAAACCGCTGTAGGTGTAGTGCTGGCGGCGCAAAATTACCCCGAAACGCCTAAAAAAGGCGATGTTATTTCCGGTCTGGATGCTGCCAACCAAATTGGCAAAGTTTTCCATGCAGGCACAACGGCAAACGAGAAAGGCGACGTATTGACCAACGGCGGACGCGTATTGTGTGTCGTAGGATTGGGCGACGATGTAGCTCAAGCCAAAGCCAAGGCGTATAGCGCATTGGAAAAAATCAGCTTCGACGGTATGCAATACCGTAAAGACATTGCCGACAAAGCAATCAACCGTTAATCAAAGAAACAGGTCGTCTGAAAACGTGATTGTGTTTCAGACAACCTTCCCTATCATGTTATTCCCCAGAATCCTTTCAGCTTCGACGCTTCGCAAGCTGCAATCCCATCTTAAAAAAGGCGGCTTGGTCGCCTATCCTACCGAGTCTTGTTACGGCATAGGCTGTATCCCGACCTTGCCTAACGCACTTAACCGACTGATTCATCTGAAAAAAAGACCACAACATAAAGGTATGATAGTCATTGGCAACCAATTGGAGCAATTACAGCCCCTGCTCAAAAGGTCGTCTGAAAACATTCAAACCATGCTCAGAAACGAATGGCCTGCGCCCAAAACCTTTCTACTTCCAGCAGCTGCTGACGTTTTACCCGCATTGCGCGGAAAAGGACGCAGCAAACTGGCGGTCAGGGTTCCTGCCCATGCAGGTGCGCGCCGCTTGTGTCAGGCTTTGAAAACGCCTTTGGTCTCGACTTCGTGCAACCGCGCAGGCAAACGCGCGTGTAGGACGGAGCGAGAAGTAAGAAGGCAGTTTGGAAGGAATGTATGGGTAGTCGGCGGTTTAATCGGCAAACAAAAGTCGCCGAGCCAGATTATTGATGGGGAAGCAGGTGTTCGTTTGCGTTAGAAATTGGATGGATGAGATGAGCAAAAATTATGGTTTGAACCGATAAACCACGACTTCAATAAAATGTGGATAATCCTGAATATAACTTTCCCGAAAAAATTAAAAAAGGTCGTCTGAATCCCCATATTCATGGTTTTCAGACGACCTTTTGATTTGACTATCTTGTGGATAAGTATGTAGATAAGTTGAGTATCAGAGCTTGCTGCCACATACGGCTTCGAATTGTTTTTCGGTAATCGTACCGTTCATCACGCTCATCGGGCGGATATTCGTCGCGGTGTAGCTGTGTTTGGAAATTTCTTTGCCATGTTCGTCGAGGAGCTGCAAAGCGGTCAGGCGGTAGGTTTTGTTGGTGCAGTGGATTTCCCAGTCGCCGATGGCGGTTTTGTAGGCGGGCGTGTTGACGAAGCGTTCTTCTTTCATCTTCGACACAGTTTTTCTATCGCGGAAAGTGACCAAAGTACCGTTTTTCTTGATGCTGTTTTTATCAATCGCCACTTTGATATTGCCTTCGGAAATCGTGCCGATGTTGTCCCAGTTGCCGCTGACGCCGCCGCTTGTGGTCGTAGTCGTTTGACAGGCGCTCAGGAGCAGGGCTGCGGATAAAGTCGAAATAAGGGAAAAGTGTTTGATGTTCATAAGTTTCGGTTGCTTAGAATAAATTATTAGACTGCCGTATTATGCGCGAAGACGGCGGGGCAGTAAATCGGCTTTGCAAAGTCTTAAAACCGCCAAAAAATGAAAAGGTCGTCTGAAAACAGGTTTTCTAGTTGATTGACTTGAAACCAGTATGCCGCCACTTCTCCTGAGATTAAAGAGAACGTTTTTCTTCGTTTCTAAAGAAAAGCGTGAGCCTGTTTCCTACTATCTGCATTGTCAGCAGTTCCGCCATCTTGTCTCAATCACAAATCAATCCACGATACCCAACCAAGCATAACCGGTTTTCAGACGACCCCATGTGGATAACTCAAATATCCCCCATGCGGGCAGTGTCTAAAACCGCTAAAATAACGCTTTTCCCTCCCTACGGAACCATCATGCCCCAGCCTTCCGCCCAACAGATTTTGCACGAAGTATTCGGCTATCCCGAATTTCGCGGCAAGCAGGAGGCTGTCGTCAATACATTGGCGGGCGGCGGAAGCCTGATGGTATTGATGCCGACAGGCGGGGGCAAGTCGTTGTGTTACCAAATTCCCGCGCTGATGCGCGAAGGCGTCGCCATTGTCGTTTCGCCGCTGATTGCCTTGATGAACGACCAAGTGGCGAGCCTGCACGCCGCAGGCATAGAGGCGGCAGCGGTCAACAGCAGCACGACAGTGGAAGAAGCCCGCGAAGTGGCGGACAAACTCGCCCAAGGTCGTCTGAAACTACTCTACGTCGCACCGGAGCGGCTCGTTACCGACCGTTTCCTGCGTTTTCTCGATCAGCAAACCATCAGCCTTTTCGCCATAGACGAAGCGCATTGCGTCAGCCAATGGGGGCACGATTTCCGCCCCGAATACCAGCAATTAGGGCTGCTTGCCGAACGCTATCCGCAAGTGCCGCGCATTGCCCTGACTGCGACTGCCGATGCGGCGACCCGCGCCGACATCAAACATTTCCTCCATCTGGAAGACGCGCCCGAATTCATCTCCAGCTTTGACCGCCCGAATATCTATTATCAGGTTATCGAAAAAAATAACGGCAAAAAGCAGCTTCTCGACTTCATCCGCAAAGAAATGGAAGGGCAAAGCGGCATCGTCTATTGCTTAAGCCGCAAAAAAGTCGAAGACATCGCCCAATTCCTCTGCGAAAACGGATTGGACGCGATTCCCTACCATGCCGGCTTGAGCATGGAAGTGCGCGAAGCAAACCAACGCCGTTTTACCCGCGAAGACAACATTATCGTCGTCGCCACCGTTGCCTTCGGTATGGGCATAGACAAACCGGACGTACGCTTCGTCGCCCATCTCGATATGCCCCAAAGCGTCGAACATTTCTACCAAGAATCCGGCCGTGCCGGGCGGGACGGGCTGCCTGCCGTGAGTTGGCTGTGTTACGGTCTGAACGACTGGGTATTGTTGCGCGAACGTATCGCCGAAGGCAACAGCGACGAAGTGCAAAAACAAATCGAAATGCAGAAGCTCGATGCCATGCTATCCGTCTGCGAAACCGCCGCCTGCCGCCGCGTCCTCCTGCTCAAACATTTCGGCGAAGAATCCGCCCCTTGCGGCCATTGCGACAACTGCCTGCATCCGCCGGTACGCTTCGACGGTACTGTCCTCGTACAAAAGCTCCTCAGTTGCGTGTATCGCGCCGGACAACGCTTTGCCGCCGGCTATATTACCAACCTGCTGCGCGGTAAAAGCGATGACTGGATACAGCGCAACGGCCACGACAGACTCTCCACCTTCGGTATCGGCAGCGGGCAAACCGACAAAGAATGGCGTAGCGTTATCCGCCAATGCATCAGCCTCGGCTACCTCACCGTCAACATCGCCCAATATCAGGCATTGCAACTGACCGAAGCCGCAAAAAAAGTCCTCAAAGGCGAAACCGAAGTCATGTTGCGCCCGCTGCGCCGCGAAAAAGCTGCCACTCAAAAGCCCAAAGACAACTGGTTGCGTACCGAACGCGAAGAACGCCTATGGCAGGCATTGCGGCATTGGCGGCAGCAGCGCGCCCATGCCGAGGAAGTTCCCGCTTACGTCGTCTGCGGCGACAAAACCCTGCGCGACATCGTCGAAAAAATGCCGCAAACGCTTGAAGATTTGCATCAAATCTACGGTTTAGGCGAGGCAAAAATCAACAAATTCGGCATCGACATCCTCAATGTCTGTGGGAACGCAGCCGAAAACCAAAGCGGGAAAACGAGCAACGAAAAACCCCTATTCACCCCCCAAACCGAGCGCGAACAGCAATTACAGCACAAGCTGGAAACTTGGCGTGCCGAGCAGGCAGCCGCCAAACAATGCGTCTTGGGCAAAATCCTTTCCAACATCAGCCTGACCGACCTTGTCGTCTTCACGCCCGCCGAAGAAGCCGACTTGCTCGGTATCTACGGCATCGGCAGCGAAAGAATTGCCCAATACGGGCAGGCAATACTCGACATCTGCCGCCCCTACGCAGATGGGCTTTCCGAGCCGAAACAGGCAGAACGCCAGCTCGCCCGCCGCCTGTTCCAATGGTGTCTCGATACCGCCCGATATGAAGGCGGAGAGATGCATGCCGTCGCCAAAAAACAGACTTTACGTGCCATCGCCAAAGCCCGGCCGCAAACTTTGACAGCACTTTCTAAAATAGAGGGCGTGAGCGGGGAATGGTTGGAGCAATACGGCGAAGAAATCATAGAAATCTGCACGGCGGATTGACCGTTAAAAAGACACAGAAAAAGGTCGTCTGAAAACCCTGTATAAAGGTTTTCAGACGACCTTCTGAATATTAATATCATTATAAAACAATAACAAACAAAATTTTTTCAATTCGCTTGTAAGCATTTTCAGACTGCCGCGTCTAATCGGGCATGAAATGATTTTATGAAACGGTTATCATGAAAATGAATACGACAGCCCCGTGGCAATCGGCTTTAGGTTTATTGGCTTTGCGCCTGTTTGCCGCTTACGAATTTTGGGAATCAGGTATGCAGAAATGGAGCGGCGAAAACTGGTTTGCCGAAATCAATGACCAATTCCCCTTTCCGTTTAATTTACTGCCCGACGGCGTGAATTGGAACTTGGCGATGTGGGCGGAGCTGGTTTTTCCGGTTTTGCTGCTTTTAGGATTGGCGACCCGTCTGTCTGCCTTAGGATTAATCATTGTAACGGGGGTGGCGTGGGCGGCAGTCCATGCGGGTGCGGGTTATAATGTCTGCGACAACGGCTATAAAATGGCTTTGATTTATATCGTGGTTTTAATCCCAATTCTGCTGCAAGGCGCGGGCTGTTTATCGCTGGATGCGCTGTTGAAAAAACGGTTTTGCCCGAAATGCCGCGTCGGAAATCAATGAAAAAGGTCGGGGAGCGGACTTTAAACGCGCCAACTCAAATTCTTAATCTGTTTAACTTGATACTTTAAAAAGGAAATCAATATGAAAAAAAATGTAGCCGCTGCCCTTGCAGGTGCTTTGTCTTTGTCTTTGGCCGCCGGCGTTGTTGCCGCCGACAAACCGGTAAGCAGCAAAGCAGGCGTTCAAAAATCTGCCCAAGGCTCTTGCGGTGCGGCTAAAGCTGCCGAAGGTTCTTGCGGCGCCGCTGCTTCTAAAGCAGGCGAAGGCAAATGCGGCGAGGGTAAATGCGGTTCAACCGTAAAAAAAGCCCCCGCTAAAAACGCCAAAGCTGCAAAAGCCAAAGCTAAAGCAGTTGAAGGCAAATGCGGCGAAGGTAAATGCGGTTCTAAATAATTTAGAACAAAAAGCCGCATTTTATTGATAAATGCGGCTTTTTATATGATTTTGACAGCAATTTCGTACCAAAACCGTCGGAACACCATCCAAAACGGAGCAACATCATGATTCAACACGCAGGCTTAGGCTACCGCCGCGACTTGGCGGAAGACTTCCTCTCGCTTTCAGACGACAGCCCGA
>ERZ773087.1123-NODE-1123-length-17872-cov-4.917719_pt1 | contig 17872 bp, 16 predicted proteins | sample MGYA00511375_ERZ773087 | MGnify/ENA primary metagenome ERZ773087 (study PRJEB29015, sample SAMEA2737995) | human oral metagenome | biome: human oral; feature: human-associated habitat; material: dental | place: China | collected 2063 ...
AGAAGAAATCACTAAAGATTAGAAATTTCTTCTTGACTTAAGTTATCAAGTTTTTACTCTCTTCTACATCCTTTAGATTTAAGATTTTTTCTTTGAGAAATTGAATATCAACTTCTTTTTCCTTCAAATACTCTCTGATTTCTAGGTATACTTTATGTGATTTGCTTAACACATAGTATTTATTTTTAGCCCACAGTACTTCACATTCTTTTCGCATCTTTATGTTATTCACATTCGTACCTTCTTTCATCGTTTTATTTCTTTTCGCAATGTAGTATCTTGCATATTATACAATTTAACAACCTATAAATATATGGTGCTACTTCATCTAGTACATGAAGTAAAAAAGGTTATTTTACAATAACCCAATACCAGTCACAAATATTTCAATACCAATAAGGATAAGTATGATACCACCTAAGATAGATGACTTATTCGCAAAAGCCATCCCAAACTTCTTCCCTAATACAACACCTACATAACAGATAATAAATGTTACAAAAGCAATGGTTACTGAAGTAATCAAAGCGGAGGATAAAGTATAATCTGCGATAGTAAATCCAACGGATAAAGCATCAATCGAAGTCGCGATACCTTGAATCAGAAGTTTACGAGTACTAGCTTCATATTCAGCTTCATCCTCTTCCTCTTCTTCAAAACCATCCTTGATCATTCCACCACCGATATAGAGTAGTAAGATTAAGGCAATCCATGGTACAACATCCATAAAGATTACAAAAGCAGAAGAAACCGTATGTACCGCAAACCATCCAATCATTGGCATTAAAAATTGAAAACCCGCAAAAACAATGGCAATCTGAATCATTCTAGATATTGCCATTTTCTTTTCGTTCATACCATTTGCCATTGATACAGAGAAAGCATCCATCGCAAGACCAGCACCCAATAAAGCGGCTTGTATTAATAGTTTTATCATATCCATTCACTCCTATTGAATATGGTAAGGAACATGTTAATAAAAAAAGACCATGTATTACCAAAAAGGTAATCATGAGTCTCGCTAATTAAAACAAGCCAGGTTTTTACCAGTATGTTGACTTGCTGCACGGGCATGTGCCAGCTACTCCCTCAAATTACATCTATATTTTCGCCGAACACATTTCTGTTAGTCAAGGCTTACTTCAACTTTCAAAGTCTTTTCTAGCCATACACTAACACTTCCATCAGTACAGGAGAATTCTCCACAACCATCTTCATCAATCATAACTGTATTAGTACAGTTTCCTAAAATATCTCTGAATTCCTTTCCTGTATGATTTGTACCGATATACATTCTCTTAGAGCCACCACATCGATTCGATAACACAACAGCTAAACCACTTCCACTAAATTCATCACTACCACTTCTTGTCCAACCAATTATATCTGGATTATCGAAATAGTCATGTTGTTCGCCATAAGCATAAAGTTCTCTAATCTTCATTAATGTAGGAAGCTCAGCTATCGCAGGAACATTCTTAGCAGGAATTCCGTATAAATCCCCATAGAATACACATGGCAACCCATCAATACGCAATAAAATTAATGCATACGCTAATGGTTTAAACCATGATAAGACAAAGGATTCTAATGATTGTCCAGGTTCTGTATCATGATTATCCACAAAGGTTACCGCATGCCACGCATCTGTTTGTACTAGTGTTCCTTGAAACAACTGACGCATATCAAAGTTCCCATTTGTATCGGATGCATTTAATAACTGATAGTGTAATGGTACATCAAATAAAGACATACAATCCGACGCATTCGCAAGATACTCCTGTAGCTTACCAAGATCACCATTCCAATACTCACCTACCGCAAAGAAATTTTCTCCTTTATATGCACGCATGTCAGATAACCAATTCTTAAAGAATTGGTTATCAATATGTTTTACCGCATCTAAACGCATACCATTAATACCGGTAGTATCTAAATACCATTTACCCCAGCGATTAAATTCTTGTAGTACTTCTTGATTTTTAAAATCAATATCACAACCCATTAAATAATCGTAGTTACCATTTTCACTATCTACATTTGAATCCCAGTTCTTGCCTTCAATAAGATAGATGGCACTCTGTTTCTTCTTCTCATCCCAGTCCGTACCATCAAAATGACTTGCATTCCAGGTAAATGTAGAGTACTTTCCATGTCGATTTGGAAAAGTAAATTTTGTCCATGCGGTAATTTGATAATCGTCACCAATCTCTACATTACGATTATTTGGGTCTGATTTAATGACATCTATCGTTTCTTCTGTATCACCACCTATTTTCTGATTTAGCACAATATCCGCTAGAACTGATATATTTTCTTTTTGCAATGCATCAATCGCATCTAGATATTCTTGTTTTGTACCATATTTTGTAGGAATCGTTCCCTTTTGATCAAACTCTCCAAGATCGTATAAATCATAGACACCATATCCCACATCATTTACTCCACCAGCTCCTTTATATGCTGGTGGCAACCACACCAGTGTGACTCCCAGATTAGAAAAAGAAGGTGCCAGCACCTTCAGTTTATTCCAATGTTGACTATCATCTGGAAGATACCACTCAAACGCTTGTAATAGTGTATCATTTTTCTCCATAGTCACCTCTTATTCAAGAGTTAGTTTCGCTACCTCTTTTTCAAAATATTCCTTTGTGTCTTCAATCGATAAATCTAACACAACAGAAAGTTCTTCATATAGGTATTTCTCAGCTATCTGTAAATATTCATCATCAATAGAAGCTAACTTCTTATGTTGTTCAAGACGTTCTTGGTTACGTCCATACGAAGTCTTGATGATACGTACTAATTCACTAATATCATTTCCCTTTAACAGTGAAGCATACTGACTCTTCATATTCGCAGGTTTACTTTCAAGAGTCTCTAAATCAGGTGTATCGATAATCAACTGATCAATCTCCTCTTTTGTAATTAAATCACGTAAGTGACCTGCTTTATTGGACACCGGAACCTGAATAGAAACAGATCCAGAAGTAGGAAAATACGGTTCAAGAATATAACATTGTTCTCCCGTAAAGTCACTGCGTTTCTTTCCTGTAATGCGACATACATCTCTTCGATAGACAACGATATCTTTTACTTTATACAAAGAAATCACCTACTTTCACCACCTCTATTTTACCACAATATCCATCTTTTTCCTAATGCACCAAAAGTCGTAAAGAAAAGAAGTTGCCTGCCACAACTTCTCCATCTTTATGATTAACGTGTTCCCTTATCGTAAGGAATACCTTCTGCCTTAGGTGCTCTAGATTTTCCACTAGAGAAGCCTAACACAATTAATACGACAAGATAAGGAATAATATTATAAAAATACATTGGTAATGGTAGTCCTTTTGTGAATGGAATCTGGTTATAAACAACACTTAAACACTTTAGGAAGCCAAACATTAAGGAGCCAAACGCAACACCAAGTGGTGACCAGTTACCGAAAATCATGATAGCCATCGCTAAGAATCCCATACCAGCTACTGCACCAGAAGCTGTACCATTGGCAACTGTCGCAATATACAAGTAACCGCCAAATCCACCTAACGCACCTGAGATTGTTGTACCAAGATAGCGCATCTTATATACATTGATACCTACAGAGTCAGCTGCTTGTGGATGTTCACCACATGCACGCAAACGTAAACCTGTCTTAGTCTTGTATAAGAAGATAGATAAGATAATAAATAATGCAAGTGCAATAAAGGTTGAAATATAAGCCTTATCAAATAGTACCGAAAAGATACCTGTCGCTTCTTTATTTTGGATAACATAACCAAAGTCATGACGTTGTCCAAGGGAGTCGACAGCTGTACCCATCTCTAACTGGTCTTTACTTGTAAATACCTTGATAAAGAATAGTGCAACAGCTGGCGCAAGAAGATTTAATGCTGTACCAGCAATTGTCTGATCTGCTTTAAACTTAATCGCAGATACAGATAATAGAAGTGAGAATAATGCCCCTGCAACAGCTGCCGCAAGCATCGCTACCACAAACATAATCTGATTATGGTCAACGAAGAATGGAACATTCTGCCGTAATAATAGTGTCACAACCGCACCAATAAAGGCACCAAAAATCATAATACCGTCTAATGCAATATTGATGATACCACTACGTTCTGCAAACATACCTGCTAAGGCAACGATCAATAGCGGAATGGTAAAAATCAATGTTTTCTGAAGAATAAAAATCATTTCTTTTCCTCCTTACTATTTTTGATCTCTGTCTCAATTTCCTGTAAGGATTTCTTCTTCGTGCTTAGTAACATACTAATATATCTTGCAAAGCCTGAGAAGTAGACAATCATCGCTACCATTAACTGAGATACATATTCGTTGAATGCAGTATTCGCCGCTAGGTTTGATCCACCTACGTTGATATACTTTAAGAATATTGCAGTAAAGATAATACCGATAGGGTTATTTCCTGCAAGCAAGGCTGCAGGGATACCATTGAATCCATCTACTGGTAAAGTTTGGTACGTCTCCCATTTAAAGTCCTGATGACCATTGAGACACCAGATAGAAGCACCCATCGCCGCAAGTCCACCAGCAATAGCCATCGCTAGAAGTAGATTTCTCTTCTCGTTCATGCCTGCATACTTTGCACCATCACGGTTATACCCACAAGCCTTTAGTTCATATCCAAATGTCGTCTTATTCATCACAACATAAAGTGCGATGGCTACACAGATTGCTAGGAAGATACTTGCGTCTGCATAGGATACAACAGAGCCACCAGAGAAGATCTTATCTAAACCAAATGTTGCCGTTGCGATATTATTTACTTCTGTTTTCATAATGAAATTTACTTTTGATTCCGCAACGTTAATAAACTTAGAACCATTAAATACCCAGCTAACTACATTGGCCGCAATCCAGTTTGTCATAATGCAAACAATAACTTCATTGACATTGAGATATGCTTTGAAGAAACCAGGAATTGCACCCCAAAGTGCACCAGCTAATGTACCGCAAATTAACGCTAGCAACCAAATCACTGGAGATGGAACAGCTGCAGATGGGATTGATAATGAAACAATCAATGTTACCATTGCACCCATTAAGTACTGTCCTGGAGCACCAATATTAAATAAACCTGTCTTAAATGCAATACATGCAGATAAACCCGTTAGAATTAATGGAGTTGCATTAAACAACATGTTACCAAACTGAAATAATGAGTTGCCGCCACCAGAGAACGGTCCACCAAGAACAATCAAAATACCACGTACTGCTTCCGCAAATCCAATACGAGGATTAAATACAGACAGTAATACAAGGACTACAAATCCAACAAAGATACCGCCGAAGATACACAGTAAAGAAGCACTTAGCGACTTTAATCTCTCAGAGGATATTTTATTTTTATTTTTCATCGCTCTTCTCCTCCTTACCATTACGCTTCGCACCTGCCATATATAGACCTAACTCTTGTACAGTTGTCTTCTTAGGATCTAGTTCGCCAACAATTTCGCCTTCATACATGACAAGAATACGGTCAGATAAGTTCATAACCTCATCTAATTCCAGAGAAACAAGCAATACACCTGCTCCACTATCACGACTTTGAATAATCTGTTTATGAATATACTCAATCGCACCAACATCTAGACCACGTGTAGGCTGTACCGCAATCAATAAATTGTGCTTACGGTCTAATTCACGTGCAATAATAGCCTTCTGTTGATTACCGCCAGACATACTACGAGAAATTGTAATTGGCCCTTGACCACTACGTACGTCGTATTCTTGAATGAGTCTTTCCGCATACTTCCGAACTTCCTTGAACCGAATCATGCCATGACTTTGGAACTCTGGTTCAAGATACCGTTGTAAAACTAAATTTTGTTCTAAACTGTAATCCAAAATTAAACCATGTTTATGACGGTCTTCTGGAATATGAGATATACCATGTGTATTCTTATAGCGAATTGAAGTATGAGATACGTCTCTTATTTCACCATCAATATTAAGCTTTACCTTACCACTCTTAATCTTTTCAAGACCAGTGATTGCATGTACTAGCTCTGTTTGACCATTGCCATCAATACCTGCAATACAAACAATTTCACCCTTACGAACCTTGAAAGATACATCATGAATACTGTCCTTCTTATGAATCTTATCAAAGACACATAAGTTCTCCAGTTCTAACACTTCTTCAGTAGGATTGCTTTCCTTCTTATCAACAACGAACTTAACATCACGACCAACCATCATATTTGATAGTTCTTCCTTTGTAGTATTCTTCACATCAACCGTACCGATATACGCACCCTTACGAAGTACAGAGCATCGATCTGCTACCTGCATAATTTCATTTAATTTATGCGTGATAAATAAGATAGACTTTCCTTCCTTTGCAAGACTCTTCATGATTTGCATGAGCTCTTCAATTTCTTGTGGTGTTAATACAGCAGTAGGTTCATCAAAGATCAAAATATCATTATCACGGTATAACATCTTTAGGATTTCTGTACGCTGTTGCATACCTACCGTAATATTTTCGACTAGCGCATCTGGATCAACGTTTAATCCATAAGACTTCGATAACGCAACAACCTTTTTACGTGCTTCCTTCTTACTGATAAAGCCAAGCTTTGTTGTTTCAACACCAAGAATAATATTTTCTAAAACAGTAAACACCTGCACTAACTTAAAGTGCTGATGTACCATTCCAATGCCCAAATCATTCGCATCATTTGGATTATTGATTTGAACTGGCTTTCCATTCTTATAAATCTGTCCCTCTTCTGGTTGATATAGACCGAAAAGAACACTCATCAAAGTACTCTTACCAGCACCATTTTCACCCAAAAGTGCATGAATTTCACCCTTCTTTAACTGCAATGTAATATTGTCATTCGCGATAATACCTGGGAAAATCTTGGTAATATTACGCATTTCAATAATATAGGGAGATTCATGAACTATCTTTTCATCCATAGTATATCCTCCATTACTGATGATGTAATAATCAATTTTTTCTTGTTGCAAGATAATTATACATGATATTTTTGCAAGGTTATATGAGCAGTTTTATATCACGTATCTTTGATACAGGATATAAAACCGTCCTTGCATACAACAAGAATATACAAATACAGGGATGATAGCGTTACTATCATCCCTGTAAAGAACTTATGACTTCATTACGCTTCAAAATCAATTGTTACGTTTGGAATGCCCTTCAACCAGTCAGCGTTGTTTGCGTCATCCGGTGTCTTAGAATCTGGTACGATTTCACCGTCAGCAACCTTCTTGAACAATGCCTTGTATTGTTCAACTGTGAAGTTCTTCATTGACCATGTATCTTCTGGCAAGCCTGTAGCACCTTCAGCTGCGCCGAGGTTCTGAGCCTTATCAGCAAGTTCACTGTCCCACTTATCATCATAGAATTGACCTAAAATACGTTCAACAGATGCACTTAAGCCCTTCATAGCACTTGTAATAACCTTTGAACTTTCAGCAGACTGGTCAACGTCTACACCGATAATCTTTGCATTTTCATATTCAGAAGCTGCAGATAATACAGACTGGAACATTGATCCACCACATGCGAATACAACTTCAGTTCCAGATGCATACCAACCAGCAATCTGTGTCTGTAATTCTGTTGAAGCTGAGAATGTAGAACCATACTTATAGGAGTACTTGATTTCTACTGTGATTCCTTTTTCCTTCGCAGCAGCACTTGCGCCTTGAACGAAACCATAACCGAAACGATTACATGCAGGGTTAGCGCCTCCGCCTCCACCTGTATAACCTAACTTTGTATAACCTTCCTTTACTGCAGCGTATCCAGCAAAGTAACCAGCTTCCTGTTCCTTGTACACGATAGCTGTAACGTTTGGTAGACCTAAAGCCCAACCATCAACAAATGCAAATTTAACATCAGGGTTTTCCTTGGCAACTGTTTCCATTGCCTTAGCCTGTAAGAATCCTGGAGCCACAATGATCTTCGCACCATTTTCGATAGCCTGTTTCATCGCATCGATACGATCATTATCTGTTGCGTCTGCACCGTTGGCTGGCTGATAGTAATTGTGTGTTAACTTGTGGTCTTCCGCATACTTTACAGCACCTTCATAAGTACCTTGGTTGAAGCCTTTGTCCATTAACTGACCAACGTCAGTAACAACAGCGATCTCAGCAGTAGCCTTGCCTGAACCTGTTTCTGTAGCAGTACTGTTCTTTGCAGTATCTCCGCCACAACCTGCCATCGTTGCAATCATTGCAAGTGATAGCACAGAAGTTAATAATTTCTTCATGATAATTCTTTCCCTTTCTTTGTCAGAATACTCTGACTCCCGTTGTTTCTATTTTAAAACGTAATGAAAGCCTTTGCAACAACTCAACCCTGAACTTCCTCTTTTCCAGTTGTTAAATTTAATCTTTAATTTGCCATTTTATCTATTAAGAACGATAAAAGCGTGATACGCTAAACACAGATATTGTAGAAAGAAGCTTTTAAGCAAATGAGGTCACTATGAAAGTAGAATTTAAAAAGTTAGGAATCAACGGCGAAGGAATCGGTTTTATCAATCGAAAACCAGTGTTCTGTGATGGAGTATTACCAGAAGAAACAGCAGAAGTTGAAATCATCGAGGAGAAACCAAAATACGCAATGGCTCGCCTCAAGCGACTTATCACGAAATCGCCAGATCGTATTGAATCCCCTAGTCCACTAGAACAAGCGCATGGTTGCCCTCTCTTTATTTTGGATTACCAAAAACAATTACGTCATAAACAAGACATTCTTGAACAAGCATTATTTAAATACGGAAATGTAAAACGTTCCTTCGTGCGTGATATGCACGCAAGTGAAAAGCAAGTTGGTTATCGTTCTCAATGCAAACTACCAGTCCAGAAATCACATGATGTATTGGTCAATGGTATGTATGAACCAAAGACAAACCACTTCCATCCTATCGAACATTTCTTAATCCATGATCCAAAGCTAGAAGAAATCCGTAAAGAAATCTTACGTATCCTCAACGAAGAAGGCTATGATGCCTACAACCAGAGATCACAAAAAGGACTACGCTATATCGTTCTACGCGTGATCGATGGCAAAGCACAATGTACCCTTATCACCGGTAAAGAACATATTCCTTCTGTCATCATTGATAGAATCATGGAAATTCCTGGTATGGAATCCCTATGTCAATCCTTTAATACCAATCGTAAGACAAATCAGATTTTTGGCTCACCCGCAAAAGTACTTGCGGGACAACATGCATTAACCATCTCCATGGATCAGATTCAGCTTCAACTTTCAGCAGAATCCTTCTTCCAATTAAACATTGACCAAGCCGAAAAGATGTATCAGATGGCAATCAGTAAGATTGACCCATGCAAGGTATTGGTAGAAGCTTATTGCGGTATCGGTACGATGGCACTTATGGCCAAGGATAAGGCAAATGTCGTCTATGGTATTGAATCTGTTCCAAGTGCTGTTGAAAATGCCACAAACAACGCTAAACTAAACAACATCACAAATACAGAATTCATCTGTGATGATGCGGCACATGGCTTACGTAAGATTGCGATGAAGAAGACAGTTGACTGCTTATTAGTTGATCCACCTCGTAGTGGTATGGATGATGAAATGCTAGATACCATCATGCATATATTGCCAAAGAAGATTGTCTATATCTCTTGTAATCCTTCCACCCTTGCAAAGAACCTCAAAGTACTTAAACAACGCTATCACGTAGTGACTGTAATTCCATATGACTTATTCCCACAGACACCACTTGTAGAATCCATTACAGTATTGGAGTTAGGTTAATGAAATACCTCGTACAAAACAATACGATTACGATTGATCCAGAAGGAAAATACCTCAAAAAAACAGTAGAAGATTTTCTGAACGATTACTATCAATCGAAGAAAAACAAATATCTACTATTGTTAAATAAACAAATCTTATTAGACGGTACCCCAGTCAAAAACGGCAAGGAAATTATTGACCACAAAACTATCACAATCACCTTCCCAGAAGAACCAATCGATTGGATTCCTGCAGAAACAGAATGTAAAGTCATATACGAAGACGCATTCATCTATATCGTGCATAAAGATGCAGGTATGATTATCCATGGTGATCCTGGAGATACAGCATGCTTGAATGCTTATGCGGCTAGATACCAGATCAACCATGGCATCAAACAACCAGTACGACCAATTCACCGTTTAGATAAAGATACGGTTGGACTTGTCATCTACTCAAAGATTCCATTCTTCCAACCATGGTTTGACGCACAACTTTCTAGCAAGAAAATTCATCGTCACTACCTAGCAATTACAAATGGTAATATTGATCAAAACTTCCGTATGACAATCAATAAACCACTAGGAAGAGATCGTCATAACAGTGGTATGTATCGCATTTCTTCAACAGGAGTTGAAGCTATCACACGTGTAGAAGCACTAGGCAATTATCAATCTTATAGTTTACTAGGATGTACACTTGAAACAGGTAGAACTCACCAAATCCGTGTTCACCTTTCCAGCATTGATCATCCTATCGTCAACGATATACTCTATGGTGTAAAAACAAAAGATTTCCCAGCTATGGGCTTATGGGCAGACTGGATTGCATTTAGAAATCCAATTACTAATAAAAAGCACAAGATTTTTGATCAACCAAATCCAATGTATGAACCATTCAAAAAGTAGATGACCAGCATCTACTTTTTCGTTATACAATCCCTAATTCTTCTAATACCTTCGCTACACCATCATTTGCGCAAGTATCCGCAACAATATCCGCATACTGGCGAACATCATCCTTCGCATTGCCTAAGGCAACACCGATTCCTGCTTTTTGAATAAATGGTGTATCATTTCCTGCATCACCAAACGCAATGACATTCTCCCAAGTATAGCCTTTCTTCTTGAGAACAGCTTCTACTGTTAATGACTTATTGATAGAATGCAAGAATACATCAAATCCCTTTAGAGATGACCAAGCAAATACCAAGTCAGGCATCTCCTTTGCAAAATTCATAATCACATCTTCATCGCCCACTAAGAATGTTCCTAGAGGATTGCCATATTCTATATGATGCGTGCGCTTCTCTGTATCATCGATAATCAGTTTAGCCTTGATAGGATCACCATTTACATACCCATCCACAAACCTCTGATGTGCGTTGTATGTCACAACGTGATCTACGAACTTAAAACCTAGACCAATATCATTCGCTTGCGCAAAAGAAATGATTCGATTCATATACTCTGTCGGTAACGGATGTGTTTCTAACACAGTGCCATCACGCTTTACCAAACACGCACCGTTGATTGTCCCAATGATATCCATTGGTAAATCCTCAAATAACGTTGGCTGTAAGAACGTATAATGTCTACCCGTATTAATCATGACATCATATCCACTCGCCAGCGCTGTTTGTAAAGCATTACGATTGCGCTCACTTAACTGCTCAGAACCACTTGGAATCAGTGTATTGTCTATATCACAGACAATCATTTTAATCTTATCTACATTCATATTCATAACTTCAAAATTATAGCATACCGTGCTAATATATAAAGTGTTCTGTGCTCGTGGCGCAACTGGATAGCGCATTTGATTCCGAATCAAAAGGTTGTGGGTTCAATTCCCATCGAGCACACCATTCAAATTAGAAATAAGCCCTTTATTTAAAGGGTTTTTATTATGTTTTAGTATATTTGGAGAACTTTCTAGAGAACTTTGACGTGAACCCAATGAGATGCTCGGTCGCATAATTCTCTTTAACAATATATCTAGCTAGAGGTTATGTTCTTCTTTGTACATAGCATTCATGAATTCCTTTTGGTTTGAGTTACATTCTTCGTACGCATAGTTTCAACATAGATACTGAGATATTCCATATTCATGTAGTAACTCTTTTAATTACTGTTAGAAAAAAACTTATTTAGTTTTAAACTCAATAACGATATCAAGAAGAAGACTATTCCCATTGATAAATATATAAAATTCTGATTGTAAGAAGTTAATAGAGCGGAAGAAAATAGAAAGATGATTTCCAGAAAATTATTCCCCATATTAAGAATAGAAAGTATTGTAGCTCGTTGATTTTCAAGATGGATTTTATTTATAAAAGAATTTTCCATCTTATCTAATAATGTACTAATAATAGAAAGAATAAATGGAAGCACAACCATTGGAATTAAAATGAATAGATTGTTAAGAAGTGCAAAAATAATAAAGATTAGACTACAAATAGCGGAAGTGCTAATAAATAGAATTCTATTTGAATACTTTTCTGTCATTTTAAAAAAGTAAGGAATAATTAAATCACCTGCTGTATAAATCAAAATAATTGGTGTTATTAATTCTTCGGATAACCCAGCTGATGCAATTTTCAATATATACATAAAGTTAATAATAATAAAAGACAAGCCAATCAAAGAATTAAGAATCAAAAATACGAGTAAATTTGTATTTAAATTCTTAACTATTTCTATTAGTTTTATTTTTTTAACAGGATTTTCTCCATTTTCTATTACTTGAATTTCATTAGGAGATATAGATAAGAAAATGAGACCGATAATAGAAAAGATCAATGATACAAATATTAAACCATTAATTTCAATTTGTTTATATAACAAGGAAAAAAGAATTGTACTCACTATAAAACCTGTAGATCCGAAAGCGATAAATTTTGCTTTTTCCTGTGTATATAAATCATTATCTGAATCACAAAAAGAATGTATATATGCATCGATTGTGCCAGACGAAAATGTAGCTGCGATGGCTTCTATAATGGTCTCTAAAAGAAAAAATGTAACACCGAAACCAATTAAGAATATCAATTTGCATAAACAAAGTAATATTTGATTTAATATTAAGGATTTTTTATATCCTATCTTATCTGTTAGGATTCCAGATGGAATTTCTAGAAGAAAGATAAGAAAAGATAGAATTGCTTGTAGATAGAAGAACCATGATAAAGATACTCCTTTATTAAGACGAACAAGGATAGCAACAGGTGCATAGAGAACCATACCATTACAAAAACCCGCTAAATCTATCCATAAAAATTGTTTAGCTTTCATTGTTATCACTCCAAAAAAGACCATTTAATTTTAGATTAAATGCTTCTATAATAATTTATTTTTAATATGAACTGCGTATTATAAAACTATTACAATCACATCGTCAGCACCACCACAGCAAAGCTAGTATTAGAATAAAAATCTCTTATCGTATTATATCAAAGTTATAAGATTTAGAATATAACTTCTTGAATGTTGTGGTGATAAGAGGACTCTTGAAATTTAGACTTTAACTAGTAGACTGTCATCCATGTCATTGTATAGTCATCCCACAGTTTATCTTCAGCTAGAGGAATACAAAATGTTTTTTTTCAAAACCCAAGTTTTCATAATAGAAAAAGGATTATCATCAAACATGAATGCATGTATCTAGATAACCCTTTTTGTAACTTCTTACCAACCTAGGAAGTGTAATTTTTCATCCATCAGATGATAAGAAACAGAATCTGTTTTGTATTCTACTTCACCATCTGTATGAACCCATACTGGTTGTTCTGTTTGAATATGGATTTGTTTGCCTTCTTTTAGGGAAACACCTTTGAAATTTCCGTGTTCTCCCTTCATTGCGTAAGGGAAGATACGGAAGAAGTCAATTCTACCTAAACCATCCGCAATACAAGCATTCAAGATACCGTCACATGGATTCGCTGTTGGACAGAACTTAAATCCTCCACCTTCATATGGTTCGTTCATTGTTGCGATAAACAATAACTTATCATAGGAATAACTTTGATCATCAATCTGAATCTTTGTCTTGAAGTGATGATGCAAGAAAATTAAGCGTGCACCAACAAACAAGTAAATGAGCTTACCTAAATGTAATGCATTTAAGACTTTCTTCCATAGTGATCTTTGAACCTGCTCAGAAATTGCGGCATCATAGCCAATACCGGAACTGATATTGTAGCGACGTGAATACGGTTCATCAGATACCTTATTCCCCTTTTCATCATAGCGTGTATGATATGTCAATACACCTACATCTAAGTCTTTGCCATGCTGGTCATTTAAAATACGGTGCAAACATTCAATTTCTGTTCCATGAATACCAAGTGACTTTGCAAGATCATTACCTGATCCACAAGGAATCAAGCCAAGATATGTCTTCTCAAAATTTACAATACCGTTTACCGCTAGGTTCATAGAACCATCGCCACCAATCAAGATGATATTAACTCTTTCATCGGTTGATGTTAGTTCTTGCATGATTTCCTTAATACCATGTTCGAGAGTTGAAAGATGTACTTCATAATTAACACCAATTGTATCGAGTTCTTTTTTGATAATATCCCAACATTCATTCGTCCTGCCACTAGCCCCAGCAGGATTTATCACAATATGATAGACACTCATTTTATTCCCCTTCATCCACAAACCGAAGTACCTTTTGTTGTCCATCTGCAGGAATGATTGCCTGCGGGAAGATTTGTCTTATGACTGTTTCATATCCCAATGGATCTTTGATGGATGGAGAATAGTGTGTAAACCATAATTCTTTTACCATCATTTTCTTTGCAAGGATTGCTGTTTCTTGCATGGTACTATGTTTGTTTAGATTTGCTTTTTCAATCTTTTCTGGATCACCATACATACCCTCACCGATATAGAGGTCCGCATGACTTCCGTATGTTACTAACTCTTCTAGTGGTCTAGTATCTGTTGCATAGACCAGCTTGAGTCCTTGACGACTTTCGCCCAACACATCATCAGGTGTATATATCTTACCATCAAACTCGACAGTATTTCCTTTTTGCAGCTTTCCCCAGACTTTCATTGGTATATTCTTAGCAATTGCTTTGTCCTTATCAAACTTACGTGTACGATCTAATTCAAAGATATACGCATAACAGGGCACACTATGTTTGGCATGTAATGCTTTGATTCTTAGACCATTTACTTCAAAATCTGCTTGTGGTCCATCGATTTCTACAAGTTTAATCTCAAAAGGAATATAACGAGCAACTTTATAGATACCCTCAAATACTTCTGTTAATCCTTTTGGTCCATAGATTGTTACAGGTTCTGTTCGCTCAGACTTTGCCATCGTCAGTAAAAGACCAGGTAAGCCAGCTGTATGGTCTGTATGGAAATGCGTTAAAAGAATTGTATCGATTGTCTTACAAGAATATCCATATTGATGTATGGCTATCTGTGTGCCCTCTCCACAATCCACAAGTAATGTATTTCCATTCCATCTTACCAATAAAGATGTTAACCATCGATTTGGTAAAGGAACCGTTCCACCTGTACCTAGTAAACAAATATCTAGCATAAAACCTCTTTCTACTCATCTATGGTAACACAAAAAGCCCTGCAAAGCAGGACTTAGAGTTCTTTGATAATTGCAGATAGTTTTGGTAATAACTGCTGCTTTCTAGAAATGATATTTGGATCATAACCTGAATGTTCATCAATCTGTGTTTCAATCATCTCTGATAATACATAAGACATCGGTCCATAGAAGACGAAGTAAGAACCATTACCCATTACATCTGTAAATAACATCAGTAACAGATCTAAATGACGATCCTTCTGTTCTTTTTCCATATTCTCTTTGAATGCAGGTAGTAACTTCTGTACTTCTTCGGTATGACTGTAGTTTGTCTGACCGATAGAAATCTTGTATCTACCGATATCATAGTTCTTAAGGTCACGATTGAGGATTTCATGTGGTGTAGAATCCTTCAAGGCAACAGAAGCACCTAACATCTCTCTTGCATAAGCATCAATATCATCGATACCTGCAAGTTCTGCTAACTTCTTAGCCACATTGATGTCTTCTAAGGTTGTTGTGGCAGACTTAAAGTTTAATGTATCAGAGAGAATTGCACTCATCATTAAGCCAGCCATAGTTGGATCTGGAACGATATTCTTCTCACAATATAAGCCATACACAATTGTACTTGTACAGCCACAACGATGGTTACGATATTCAATAGGATGGTCTGTTTGAATATCTCCAATATGGTGATGGTCAATAATTGCGACAATATCTGCTTTATCAATATGATTCATTGTTTGGTTTGTTGCGCTATGGTCAACAAGCGCAATACGTAGTTTCTTATAGTTACGTGTGTGATAACGTGATACACCACCTACAACTTTACCATTTTCATCTAGTACAGGATAACTACGTACACGTGAGGCATTCATCTTTGTCGCAACATCCTCTACATACTCTGTATTCTTAAAACAGATTAAATTTGTAGTCATAATCTGAGAAACAGAATAACTCTCCGTGATAACTGTCGCTGTATGCATGGTACGATCAGGTGTTTCAACGATTGCACAACCATACTCCTTCGCTAGTTCTTTAACATCATCTGACGCATGTTCATCACAAGTTAGAACCAAACATTTTACACCTAGACGAATTAAGTTTAGTTGCTTTTCATGGCCTTCGGACATGATGATAATACTGCCAGCGATAAAACTCTCAACCAGTTTTAAATCATCTAAAGTAACGATGTGTACTTGACCATTTGTACTGAATTCATTTGGTCGCAATACAACCTTGCCACCAATCGTACGTGCGATATTATCTAATGTCGCAGTTGCCATCAAGTCCTTTAAATCAGTATCTTCGTGGATACGATAACGAGAAAGATCACTTGTAGAACAGATACCACATAGATTCTCATTTTCATCCAGAACATATAAAGAACGGTTTTGTGTTCTTAACATCAGATGCCATGCATGATGAACTGTTTCATCATAACGAATGGTTGTTGGAGTATCGAGATTGATATCTGCTAAACGTGCACGTGCATCCGTCATCAATAACGGATTATCTAAATGAAATGTACGTAAAATAAATTTTGTTTCTTCATTCAAAGGCCCTTGACGACAAGCAATTGCCGTACTACCAGTCTTATTCAATAAATTCGCAAACGCAATTGCCGAGCAGATTGAATCACTATCTGGATGTTTATGACCTGTTACATAAATATTGTGATTACTCATGTCCTTTCAACTAACCCTCCACAAATTATCTAATATATTAATAACTTAATACTTCATTACCATCTTCAGTAATCAAAATTGTATATTCCCATTGCGCACTATCTTTGCCATCTTTCGTGCTAATTGTCCAATTATCATATGGGTCAATTACAACCGAAGCTTTTCCTAAGTTAATCATTGGCTCAATCGTAAGAATCATACCTGGTACAAGTACCATACCTGTACCCTTCTTACCAACATGCGCCACAAATGGATCTTCATGGAATTCAATGCCTACTCCATGGCCACCCAATTCTCTTACAACACTATATCCTTTGGATGTCGCATACTTCTGTATTGCATAACCAATATCCCCAACGGTATTCCATGGTTGTGCAGCTGCTAGTCCAATCTCAAGACATTTCTTTGTTTCTTCGACAAGCTTTCGGCGCTCTTCACTTACATTTCCAATACAGAACATACGGGACGCATCACCATAATAGCCATCCACAATTGTTGTACAGTCAACGTTGATAATATCACCATCATGCAGTTTCTGAATGTGCTTTGGGATCCCATGGCATACAACACTATTTATTGATGTGCATACATGTTTTGGAAAACCCTCATAGTGATATGGTGCACAGATTCCACCATTTTTTTCAGTGAAATCTTTAACAATATCATCGATTTCCTGTGTCGACATACCAACGTGAATATGCTTTTCTACTTCGTCTAATACCTGTTTATTTAATAGCGAAGCCTTGCGAATTCCTTCAATCATCGTTGGACGCTTGATATATTTTTCATCAGGTAAAATCGCACCTTTTTGTCTTAATTCCTCCATACG
>ERZ773087.1128-NODE-1128-length-17830-cov-113.055977_pt1 | contig 17830 bp, 18 predicted proteins | sample MGYA00511375_ERZ773087 | MGnify/ENA primary metagenome ERZ773087 (study PRJEB29015, sample SAMEA2737995) | human oral metagenome | biome: human oral; feature: human-associated habitat; material: dental | place: China | collected 2063 ...
TGATTATGCAAGAACCAAGAACCCCAGAAAATCCCCATATCAATGGATAAATCCCAAAAATGTCACTTCAATATATAAAAGTACCTCACAAGGAATAATGCTGCGGAATCGAGGATAAATAGAAAGTAGTTAAAAGGCAAGTGGTTGGCAGATATACTATTGATGATAAGGGAAGATTTATAAAACAATAGCATGGCGCTGTTGTATTCCCTAACGATTTGAGCGGGCGCACGAGCTGTGCGTCCCTACAGGCTTACAGCACGTTATGGAAACAACGGATTTAATCCTAAAAATGACGAGGAAACGTGCGGCAGTTTGTAAGCTCAGCCGTTTCACATGGTTATCTCAGTCTTTTTATCATGCAATATCACCCACTTTCGGCCGTAATTTCAGTTATTTTACGTAAAGAGTCAGCCATGAAAGTGCAATATTATGAGTGATATTTGTAATATTGTACTTGCTGGTTGACTTTTTAGACAAAAGACTTTGGCTAAATTATTCCACTTTTTCCCCGAAAAACTTGCAAAGGGGGTGCAAGATTTTGTATCTTTGTAAAAGACAGGCTACGCTCAGCAATCTGAAAACAAGCTTTCATTGCGCTCGCTTGCACTGTCTTTGCAAACGGATAACACTTAATCATCTATCAAAATGGAAAATAACAACACGCAAAGGGTGGGAACGACCGCCCGAAACAACCGCACCATGAACCGCAAAGGTCCGTTCATTCGCTTCGACATCGCGATGCTCAACTCGCTTGACATGACACTCGTGCGTCAGAAATACGGCATCGAGGGCTGGGGAATCGTGCTCTACATCATGAAATGTCTCTTGGAACGCCACACCGACTGCCGCGCTCCGCTTTCCATCGTGCCCGAAATCGCATACGTCTGCCACAAGAGCAAACGCACTATTCTGCAGCTCATTCGCGACTTCCCCGCTTTGTTTGAAATTGAACCCGACGGACAAACTTTCACGAGCCCTTATCTTTTGCAATTATTTGTTAAATGTTCCGCGAAAAATGAAAAGTCAAATAGAAGTTTAAATAAATTAACAAATGAGACCATTGATAATCAACCTGTTAACGTTCCTAAGAACAATGAACAAGAACAAGAACAAAAAGTAGAAATTTTGTCAGAAAATGACAAATGGTTAACTATTAAAAATAAAGAGGCTATTTGGAAAAAATTTAGATTTACATTTAGAAGTTCAGTAGAACATCATTATCCACAACATCCTAGTGTTGGAGATGAATTAGAGTCAGGATTAAATGATTTTGGTAATTTGTATCTACTTTCTCAAAGTAAAAATTCTAGCTTAGGTAATTCTTCTCCAGAAGAGAAAAAGAAACACTATACTAATAATGAATACGATAGCTTAAAACAAGCCATAATGATGAGGTGACGAAATGGCAGAGAAACAGCTTTCACAAGCAGCACAATGGGACCACGAGTTTGTATGGCATCCATTTACACAAATGCAAGATTGGCTAGCACAAGAACCAGTAGTAATTGAACGAGGTGAGGGGGTATACCTCATCGATGAGAACGGTAAAAAGTATTACGATGGCGTATCCTCCTTGTGGGTTAATATTCATGGTCACAACCATCCTGTATTGAACCAAGCATTGAAGGATCAAATCGATAAAATCGCACATAGTACATTATTAGGCCTCGTAAGTCCTCCGTCTGCACAATTGTGTAAAGAACTTGTAGAGCTTGCTCCAGAAGGCTTAGATAAAGTATTCCTCTCTGATGATGGCAGTACGGCTATCGAAGTGGCTATTAAAATGGCGTACCAATACCGTCAACAAGTAGGGCAAACGAAAAAGACTAAGTTTATTGCCCTCAATGCAGGCTATCATGGGGATACATTAGGTACCGTATCCGTAGGTGGTATTCAATTATTCCACCAAGTATTCCATAATCTATTATTTAAACCATTAACATTGCCAAGTCCTGGTGTGTATAGAGATTTGGCAGATCGAGATAAAGCCTTTGAAGAGTCGTTGACTGAATTGGAACGCATCCTTAACGAAGAAGGTGATGAAATCACAGCTCTTGTTATGGAACCATTGGTGCAAGCAGCAGCGGGCATGCTCGTAATGCCTCACGGCTATTTGAAACGAGTTCGTGAGTTAACAGAACAACACGATATATTCCTCATCGTTGACGAAGTAGCTACAGGCTTTGGTCGGACTGGTAAATTCTTTGCTTGCGAGCATGAAGGGGTATCTCCAGATTTTATGACCTTATCGAAAGGCATCACTGGTGGGTATCTTCCATTAGCGGCAACATTGACTACAAAACGCGTATTCGATGCATTCCTCGGCACCTTTGAGGAAAAGAAAACATTCTATCATGGTCACTCCTATACTGGTAATGCCTTGGCCTGTGCCGTTGCGTTGGCTTCTTTGAAAGTATTTCGTGATGAAAATGTAATTGAACAATTGCCGGCTAAAGTAGAAGCTTTCACAAAGGCTCTAGAACCTATTAAATCTTTGAAGCATGTTAAAGAGGTTCGTCAGCGGGGCCTCATCGTAGGTATTGAACTTGAAAAAGATGTGTCCACCCACGAAGCGTATCGCCCGAATGATGCGGTAGGTGCTAAGGTGGCAATCCTTGCCCGTGAACAAGGTCTTATTTGCCGCCCTATTGGCGACGTGGTTATCCTTATGCCTCCATTGGCATCGACTGTGGAACAATTAGAGGACATGGTTCGTATTGTAGGTGAAAGTATCCAACGTGCAACTGAGGAAGAGGGGATACTTGAAGATATGCGCCCAATTATTTTATAATGCTAAATTAATTATTGAAAAGCTACACCTATTGTCTTTTGTTAGTAGTTTAAGGCAATGGGGTGTAGTTTTTTTGCATAACATATCGAAATTTCGTTATATTTTAAACTATAGACTATACATTGCCAAAACTCGATGATTATTTAGCATATCTATGATACTATATATGTATAAAGGAGGTCATCGTATGGACATTTATGTAATTATGCAAGTTATTATTTTATTTGGTGCCATCTTCCTCGGTGTTCGCCTAGGTGGCATGGGCATCGGTTACGCTGGCGGCCTTGGGGTTGTGTTGTTAAGCCTTGGTATGGGGATGTTTACGGGACAGATTCCATGGGATGTAATTCTGATTATCATGTCTGCTATCGCAGCCATCTGTGCCTTACAGTTAGCCGGCGGTCTTGATTATTTGGTGCGTATTGCTGAAAGTATTTTGCGTAAAAATCCTAAGCATATCAACTACTTAGCACCAACTGTTACGTATTTTTTAACTATTCTAGCAGGTACTGGTCATACAGCATTCTCTATGATTCCAGTAATCGTAGAGGTGGCAAAAAGTGAAAACATTAAGCCATCTGTGCCATTATCTATCGCCGTTGTAGCGAGTCAAATTGGTATCACAGCGAGTCCTGTATCGGCAGCAGTAGTTGCTATGAGTGGGTTCCTTGAGCCATATGGTGTTAACTATCCTACATTGCTCGCCATCTGTATTTCCACAACATTTGTAGGGGTTATGATTACGGCATTTATCATGTCTACCTTTGCGAATAATGATTTATCTTCTGATCCAGTGTATCAAGAACGTTTGGCGGCAGGTCACGTGGCGCCACCTCGTGAAAAAAGCACTGATTTCCACTTAAAACCTGGTGCAAAAACTTCAGTATTGATTTTCTTGATTGGTATCATTTGTATCGTATTCTACGCAACAGCAATTTCCAAAAACATTGGTATTATTAAACCAGTTATCTTTGGTCGAAATGATGCTATCATCGGCTTTATGATGATTATTGCGGCTGCTATCACATTCTTCTGTAAGCTTGATACAGCAGAACTTGTTAATACAAGTACATTCAAATCCGGCTTATCCGCTTGTGTCTGTGTACTAGGCGTAGCATGGTTGGGTGATACCTTTGTAAAAGGTCATATCCCTGAAATCAAAGCGCTCGCTTCTAGCATGGTAACAGCATATCCGTTCCTATTGGCGGTAGCGTTCTTCTTTGCAAGTACATTGTTGTATAGTCAAGCAGCAACTACACAAGCCTTGGTACCAGCTGTAATCTTAGCTCTCGGTATTACACCAGAGAATACAGGATCCGTTTATATTATTATCGCATCCTTCGCAGCTGTATCTGCACTCTTTGTATTGCCTACATATCCAACACTTTTGGGGGCTGTACAAATGGACGATACGGGCTCTACGCGAATTGGTAAACTCGTATTTAACCACCCGTTCTTTATTCCAGGCGTACTTGCTATTGCCATCTCCGTAGCACTCGGTTTCCTAGTGGCTCCGTTGATGCTGTAACTGGTGAAAACTAAATAAGGTTAATACAAAACATATTTAAAGCTAAAAAGGACGTAACTATCAGTTGCGTCCTTTTTGTTGTTTAAACATTAGTTGTCTATTTTCTACTTCTTGTTTTTGCACTTCTTACAAATCCCTGCGATCTCAAGGTGATGTTCCGTCACAGTAAATCCTGCTTCGCTGAGTTCTTTAGGCATTTCTACGACGGGGCAGGTATGGAGTGGTAGCATCGCACCACAGCTCGTACATACTGCATAGTGGCGGTGTGTATGAGGGGTGATTTCATAATATGCCATATCGCTACCCATGAGTGTTGTACGGGTAACAATATCTTTTGTTTCTAACAGCTCAAGGGTACGGTAAATAGTAGACATCCATGTCGTGCTACCATCGCCTAATCGCTCTGCGATTTCCATAGCAGTTATGGGTTTATCTGTAGTTGTTAATACAGACCAAATGGCTTCGCGCTGTTTGGTCTTTTTTATGCCTTCTGGCCAAGTTGTTGTATTCATAGCTCTCTTTCGATTCTATTTTAATACTAAACATGCTATACACCTGTATAGTTAAATGACTTATATGGCTAATAGAATATCAAATATGCTATCGCATTTGGTTAGATATATTTTTATATTTAACTAGTTATATTTTTTAATCTACTAGCTATATTATTTGACTCTAACTAGTTATATTACTCTAACTAGCTATAATATTTATGCCTAAATATATAAATTATTGTTTTAGCTTATCTACTAAACTGAAAGCGTCGTATAATGGTGCGAATATTTTTAATGACTAACACTACCAGTAAAATACCTACCGATGTTAGGGACACGAAGCCACCAGGTGCTACGTTAAGGAAGTAGGATCCAAAAAGTCCGATGATCATGGCAAGTAAGCTAAATCCAATGGAGCATAATAAAGTTATTTTAAATCCTTTTTCTAATTGTAATGCAGATGCTACTGGTAGTGCAATCATGGCACTCAATACGAGAACACCAACGATTTTAATAGAAATGGATACGGCGGCAGCCATTAAGATAGCAAAGATATAGTTGATAAAATCTACTTTAACACCTGCTACACGAGCCGCTTCTTCATCGTAAGCGATGTAGAGTAAGGAGTTATACAAAAAGTATAGCGTTAATACTGATAAAATGGTGAGCACTGCAATGCTAATCATATCGGTTGCGTTTACCGTTAGGATGCTACCAAAGAAGAATACATTTGCGTTAGCCTTTAGTTTGCCTGAGCTAATAAGTGTAATAGCTGTACCGATGCTGAGGGATAAGATGATAGTAAGAATAAGATCGAGATGGTGTGAAAAATATTTTCGCAAGAACTCGATGAGTGCACCGCAGATGGCAGTGAAGATAAAGGCTCCTAAAATTGGATTAGTATTCGTTAATAAACCTAGTGTAATACCTGCTAGCGATGCGTGACTCATGGTATCGCCAATCATACTGGAACGGCGTAGCACCATGAAGATACCAATACATGGACATAAAAGAGAAATACAAATTGCTACGAAGAAGGCATTTTGCATGAAATCATAACTAAACATGGCGCACCTCCTCAACTGTGGTATCATCGGCCTGAGCCTGAGCCTGAGCCTGAGCCTGAGCCTGAGCCTGAGCCTGAGCCTGAGCTTCTATTGTTACATCTGTGAAACAGGAGCAGTTTTTGTGATCTATTGGATTGCGACCTGTACTGTGCATGATTTCACTAGCATATTGCTCAGGGGAGCAAAGGTGACCTTGACCATTTGCAATATGGTAGATATTGGTAGAGTTGGCGAGAGCCATTTCGATATTGTGCTCAACAGAGATAATCGTAATATGGTGCTCTTGGTTCAAATTTCGAAGTAGAGCATAGATGCCCTCTTGGCTTTTTCTATCGATACCTGTTGAAGGCTCATCGAGGATGATGAGGTCAGGCTTACCGATGAGGGCGCGGGCGATAGATACACGCTGAGCTTGTCCACCTGAAAGTTTGCTGATCAGACGGTCTTTAAATTCCGTCATATGGGTAAGCTCTAATACACGATTGACTTCCTGTTTATCCTTAATCTTTAAAAGTTTACGGTAGGAATCGAGGATTTCTTTTACCGTAATAGGAAAGCCTGCGTGAGAGAAGTCATTTTTTTGAGACACATACCGAATATTATTGGTGCTTCGCTTGATAGAGCCTTTTACAGGGGTAAGAAAACCTAAAATGAGACGGAGCAAGGTACTTTTACCACACCCATTATCCCCAACGATGGATATATAATCACCACTGTGAATATGTAAATTAAGGTCATTTAACACATAAGGCGGTTGACCTTGATAGGAAAAATAAAGATGTTCTATTGATAACATATGAAAACCACATTTCTGATTGACAAAATTCTAAGTAAGTTTATACTATAACTATATTACAAATGCAACTGAGTCGCAACTGCAACTAAAGAATGGTTTATATTCTGTATAGGCATAGCGATCAGGTTTTTACAAAGGAGGACTACGATGATCAAGAAACTGATTTTGTTAGTTGTAGGTATTATGATGGCTGCTTTATTTGCAGGTTGTGGCAACGATGCACCGAATGCACAGAAGGAACAAGCAGGTAAAAAAATCCAAGTGGTAACAAGCTTTAATGCAATGGCTGAGTTTACTAAGGCTATTGGTGGTGACAAGGTAGAGGTATCTACTATTATACCAGATGGCGTAGAACCACATGATTTCGAATTGAAGCCTGAAAATATGAAACAATTGGCAACAGCTCAAGTATTTGTGTATAACGGTTTTGGTATGGAGCCTTGGGCAAAACAAGCTATCGAAGCAGCTAAAAATGATAAACTCGTATCTGTTGTAGCTACTGAAGGTGTTGAAGCTATTAAAAATACTGACCCAGAAGAAATTAAAGAACATGGTGCAGAAGATCCTCATGCATGGTTATCTTTGAAAAATGCTAAAATTGAAGTGAAAAATATCAAGGATGCCCTTGTAAAAGTTGACCCAGCAAACAAGGATTATTATGAAAAGAATTATACTGAATACGTTGCTAAATTAGATGCAATGATTAAAAAATATGAAGAGCAATTCGCTAAAGCTCCGCATAAAAACTTTGTTACAGGCCATGCAGCATTTGCGTACCTATGCCGTGATTTTGGTTTAGAACAAAACAGTGTGGAAGATGTATTTGCTGAAGGTGAACCTAATGCAGCACAATTGGCTAAACTCATCGAATACGCTAAAGAAAACCATATTACTACTATCTTTGCAGAAGAAATGGCTAGCCCAGAAGTATCCAAAACTTTGGCACAAGAAGTAGGTGCTAAGGTAGAAACTATTTATACTATCGAAAGCAACGAAGATAATAAAACATACTTAGAACGTATGGATGAAAACCTTACAAAAATTGCAGCATCTTTGCAATAAGATAAACGAAAAGGCAGCCCCTAGTGGGGCTGCTTTTTTGCGTTATAATAGGTTAGAATAATGTCTTAAAATTTGAATTATATAGTATAATATATTAATAGATGAAATAAAAAGGAGACCTAATATGGTTATCATTAATAAATCAGGGGTTGCTGATGAAAGGTCTTGACCATAATTATTATTTTGAAGGGAATCAATTAATTAAAAGTGAAAAGTTATAAGGTATAGTATTATGAATGGTTTGTTTGGTTTATATATAGAAAAATGGATGCATTTAGTGACCATAAAAAATATGTTACTACTTGCTGTGGGATCATTAATTATAACTGACTTAGGTTTATACGTATTAATGTTGATTTTTCCAAAGAGTCCTTTTTTTAAAACTTTTATTTGGGAGGTCATAGGTCCTGTAGAGCTAGAGGCGCTTCCTATTATTGGATATATACTTGGAATTGTAGCCTTTGTTCTTGTAACTTCTGGTATTTTATATGGTATTTTTAAAGTTTTTAAGGGGCAGGTTACCTATAAGCAACTAGTGGCAGACTTACTTTTGAATAGCTGTATTGCTAGTTGGATTCATTTAATTTTTGTACTTATTGTGGCACCTGTTTATCTTTTCTTAGATTTACGTATTCGTGGTGGTTCGGGTGGATTAAGCACCATGGAGCTAATTAATGTTTTTATTATGGCACAACTCATGTCTAAGCAATTTGGTCTAAATCTTTGGATAACGGGTATTTCTTTTTACATAGTATCCTTCATCTTTGGTGTGGGAGGTATAATGTTGTCCATGACGGTTTAAATATAGTTTGTGTTACAATTAGATAGATATAGGTGTTTTGGAGGTTTTATGGAAACAAAATGGTATTCAGATATTTGGCAACTTGTGGTAGCTCCATTTAAACGCGGTATTCCACAGATTGTAGAGCATGGATCTTGTCGAAAAGGGTTCTATGCTACAGCCGCTTTGGCATTGGTGGCATTCGTATTTTCAAATATTCTGCCTGCTCTTCTGAGTATGATATTTGTGGATAAACTCAATGTTGCACTTACTGGTGCGGCAGCTCTTTCTGGGGCCGGCATATTAGGCCTAGCGGTTGGCTTGCTATTTGCTTTTATTGGTATTGCTATTTATTCTGCGATTTTCTCTTGGGTCGCCAATAAATTTGATGCCCATACTACATATGAGTCTGTGTTAAAAATCATGTGGTATGAACAAGCTTATAATCAGATTATGGGCCTAGTATATTTCGTAGGCTTCCTATTACTATCATTGCCATTTTTATTGCTATTAGGCTCTAATCCTGATTCTACAGTAGGTAGTATTGTATGGCTCACTATTATTATATTCGCGACGATAGCTTTTGCAGTCTATACATTCTGGGTATGCTTAACATTGTTGAGTCGCCAAATTAATAAATCCCGTTTAGCAACTTTTGGCATTTCTATTATTACGAGTTTGATTCCTGTAATCGTTTTAGGTATCTTGATTGGCATGGTAGTACTTGCTACTTCCAGATAATTATATAACATGAAAAATATGAAAGGGGTTGTAACAAAACAGTCCCCTTTTTTATTTTTTAAAGGAACCGCAATTAGAATATAGTAAAACCACATTCTTTTATAGGCTCTTTTGTGTTATAATGATGAACGGAAAATGAAAAGGAACTATTTTTTATAGTTCCTTATTGTGTGTTGTATGTTATAGTATTCAAACTTAAATGTTGTGTATGTATATTGTGTAAAAGGTGGTGATACCTATGATGGTGGGTTTAATGCAGTTTATCTATCGTTTATTAAACCCTATTGAAGAGAATAATCCTCGTATGTATCACTTTGATATTGCCTATGGGCAACTCATAGGAATGCTGCTATTAACACTCATATGTTATCAATTTACTATTGTAGGTGAAGGCGTATATTTAGATGCTATACGTGCGTTTATACGCAATTCTTCGTTATTAGTAAGGTGGGAATCGCTATCTCTTCCAGTAGGTCAACATGAAATACAACTTTTTTTGGAACAGATGGGTAGTCCTAGAGAATTTTGGAATATGGGTCGCTTTGCATGGGTAATCGGAAAAGTTATTTTCATGGCATGTATCATTATAGTTTATGCGGTTGCTCAACAGCGTAAATTTTATGTTCGAACTGTTACAACCGGTATTTTGCATATCATGTCATTTGCTCAACTTGTTGTGGCATTGATTACTTTTACAGCAGGGATTATGCTGATTTTAACTTCGGTACCATTAATACTGCAAGCAATCATTGGCTTCTGTATGATTGTGCTATGTGTTTTAAGTACCGTATTATTGTTACAAACTATGGGACGTATTGTGGGAGCATGTATTAATGGGACCCCTTATGAAGGTTTGATTCTAATGTTGATTGCTCTTTTGGTAGCACACGTGTTTGAATGGATTTATATGTTGACTCGATAAAATACATATGATATATCTAGGACGAGACATGGCTCGTCCTTTTTTACTAGTTTTAAACTAAAAGGAGCATTTATGACATGGTATAAGGATATATTGCATTTATTTACCAGGCTTAGCGAACAATCTTTTCAGAATATTATCAATTATGGATCTCATACAAGAGCCATTCTGAATCTAGTCGTATCTACTATTGTATTATATATAATGACCTATAGCTTACCGTTTATGGTGAAAGTTATATCTCCAATGCTCGGAATTAAACGGATTACTGGGTTAACTCATTTTGATGTAATTAGTATTTTAGCAAGTTCTGTATTTTTAATTTTTCAAATTATCATCGGTTCATTTGTTATATGGCGCTTACTTGTTTTATTAGGTGGTCGTGGTACTTATGGTGGGGTATTGCGCAATTATATATATGGATTAGCTTATACAAATGCACTTCGCACGGTTGTCTTAGTATTAATTCATATACTAGGGATTATTTTTTTCTCTTTGTCTCTTCAAAAATATGTAGGGGATATGGCTTATCTTATTACGATGTTCAGCCAGTATTATGCCGTGTTCATTGTAGCCCAATTAATGAGACGTTATGTTGAATTAGGTATCATTAAAACCTATATTGTTATCTTTATTGTGGCATTATTATCTGTCTCTGTATTACCTCAATGGATTCGCTTTGTTCATACTCTCTTCAAATGATGTATTATAATAAGACTTAAAAAAACCGCAAGATAAAATTCTTGCGGTTTTTGTTCACTCTATAATAAGTTGGGCTTCGTAGTGTTGTAATAATAGCGCCACATTATCTTCGTCGTATTCGATTTGTTGTGACCATCTAGCAATTTGTTTTAATGGTTGTCCCTCTAAGGCGCTGGCTATAAGTATATAGTCAGTACTATCCTTTGCATAGGCTAAGATAGATTCCAAGGAATAATCTGATAGCATATCGATTTGGCGATACAATATATATTGGTACACTTTGTTAAATAGGCTCATATCCTCTTGCTGTATATAGGTCTGTACGGATGCGATGCGTTGGTCTAGTTTACTAGATAATGTATTAACTTGTGCTGTCCAATTCTCATCGATGGGTTCCGTTTGTTTATATAGGTCTAATAGTTCTTTGAAAGACTGCTTTGAGGGCTTTGGCGTATATTTGAATAGATTAGGATCTAAATCAAAGGCTAATAATTCAAAAATATTGTGGAGTGTTAATCGCTCCTCAGAATTGAATTCATTATGGTCATCTTCAATTGTAAAGAAGAGAAAGTCCATCGGTTCTTGTTGGGCCAATAGTTCAACCGATGCTTCACAAGATAATCCAACGCCACATAGTTCTAAGTCTTCAATGTATTTATAAAAGCGTGGATGCATATGACAGGTGTCACAAAGTCCTTCTTCTCCTAATTCAAGAACTACTTTGCATAGACCTTTTTCATTGAGTAAGGGACACATAGGTTGTGCTTTAGAAAAGATAAAATGACTGCCTTCATCATCAACAGTGATGGCTTGGCGTAAGCTTTCACCAAGAGAGCCAGTCATAGCATGGTAACGTTTAGCAGTAGGCTCATCTATATCGATGGTCCACAGCTGACAACATGTATTTTCGCATTGATCGGCCTTGCATTGAAATGCGTGATATATAGTGGGGTAAATTGAAATCATAGTTAGCTCACATGTAGTTACAAAAATGAATCTATGTGCATTGTATCATAGGGCGTAGGTACATGCACTAATTATATAAATAAAGATTATAAACCGCGTTGATTTAGTGTATAATTGTATATATATTGTTATGATAACTGTTTGAGATATGGAGGAACCAATGAGATCATTTTTTGTAAAAGGTAGCCTTGTATTGGCCTTGGCAGCGGCATTTGGCATGCCAAATGCAAGTGCAGCCCCTTTAGTAGCTGTAGAGCCAACTGTGGCAGTTGTTGATGGCAACCATGCGGCGATTGTAGGCGCTAATGGTTTATTAAATGCCTTTATCCAAAATCATCCAAATGCAGGTATTACGGAAATCGCCTTTGATGCGGATGGAGGTCAAATTAAGTATGATGTAGAAGGTTTTGATGAAACTGGCAAATATGAGTTAACGTATATCTATGCTACTAATCAAATCTTTGAAAAACGCGAAGGGGACTTCCATAAATCGTTAAAGAAAAAATCTTTTGATCCACGAGAAATTTTACCTCCTGCAGCAGTGGTGAACTTTGCTTATGCCCAAACAAAAGGTAAAGCTGTGAGCCTCAACGAATGGGCTGTGCGCTATGATAAAGGTAAAATCGTGTACAAAGTTAGCTTTGGTACAGAAGATAATAAAGAGGTACATGTACGTATGGATGCAATGAACGGTAAATTGCTATCTGTTAAATTTGATGACTAATATATGATTGACTAGTTATTATATCTTAATAGTGCTTAGTTATTTTATTCTGAATATAATAATTAAATACATTAATACTGTTTTTCTTAAAAAAATAACTAGTATTGAAGTATTTTTTGTGAAAGTTTGCTCATGAATGTGAATTTTTAGATATCAATACGTGTATTTTGAAAGCCGTTTATCCCTTATATATGGGGTAAACGGCTTTTGACATGTTATTCATGGAACTTTTAAGTATAAAGTAAATCCCATAGGATTTTATAGGAATTATATATAAATTCATTCTAAACTCACTATAAAATAAGCATTTAATGGTTCTTCTACATTTTGACTTCATAGACTATCGATAGTATGTGTACCAGTCGAAAGACAAACTCAACTATATCTGAAATTTCCAAACTATATATCTACAAGTCCATGCTAGATATATGTTTTGGAACTTACATGATGACATTGAGTTGACTGGAAATATACATGCGTAAAGTTGCATGTAAATGAATTAATAAGGAGGACAATATGAAAAAATCTATTTTAAAAAGTAGTATTGCTTTAGCAGTGGCTGGCGTATTTGGTGCCACTGTAGCTGTAACAGCAGCTGAACCAGTAACTCCAATGCCTGTTACGCAAGAAACAGCGAGTGCAGCGACTCCAGCACAACCAGTTACTGATCCAGTAGTTCCTACTACAGCGGTGGCTCCAGATGTGGCTACTACTGCAGTTGCACCTAAAACTCCGGTAGCTCCTGTAGCAGACGGTAATCAAGTAGGTACAGCAGTTCGTAATACTACACCAGTTCCAACAGCTACACAAGATGTTAAAACACCAGTAGCTCAAGAAACTGTAGTACCTAGTACAGAAAATCCTGCAGCAGCAGTTCCTACTATTGAAACTGCATCTGTAGCTAAAGCTCCTAGTGAAACAAGAGTAGTACGCAGTGGCGATAAAAAATCTGAATCTGTAGCAAAGCATGATAAAGAAGTTAAAAATACTAAAAAAGCTGCAGTAGACAAAGCGCCTAAAGTAAAAGTTGTGAAAGACGAAAAAAAGGCTGATAAAGAAGAGCCTACTAAAGAGGAAAAAAAAACTCTAAAAGTAGAAAATCACAACCTAGCACAACCAATCAGCAAGAAGGCGTAGTAGACCAAAATAGTATTTTCGTAGTTGGTGCTAATTATTTAATTGACCAATTCGAAAGTAAATTTGGAAACTCCAAAATCACTAATGTATCCTTCAAAACTCAAGGTAAAACTGCCATTTATGAAGTAGCTGGTTTTAATACTAGTGGTGCTCATTCTATGACTCTAGATGTGGCTACTGGTAATGTAACAGATGGTACTCCTAAAGCATATGACGCATCTATGGAAGCTAGTGCTATTGATGCTGGAACAGTAATACCTCCACATGTGGCAATTAATGCAGCTTTCGTACAGTCTGGCAAGGTAGCGACTGGTATTAATGCGTGGTCTCTTGCTAATCAAAATGGTAAACCACTATATACCATAGAATTCCATGATGCACAAAATAAACCGATATCCGTTGTATTGGATGCTAAAACAGGGACGGTAGCAAAATAAGTTGATCTCCTATTCTATAGCGCTGTAAAGCAAACCCTTTCAAAACGAACACTAAGCACTCAAAACTATACACACATAACATAAATACACTTACACACACATACACAACACATAAAACACACAAAAACACACACAATAAACAATTACACACAGCCCTCTGGATTGGATAGATAAACATTGACTCTCTCCTATGCCGTCTATCGTTCAGAGGGCCCCTTATGAATTGTGGTTCCCTCCGAATCATAAGATTATATACTTGGTATATATACTCTCTCTCACAATAAGAACGTAACTGCTTTACAGCACGCTGGGTATAGGAGAGCAAGAAAGCCCGTATCATATGTAGACTTCTACATGTGATACGGGCTTTCTTTATTTTACATAGGTTAAATATATTGTCGTGGTACGCGCTCTGAGAATCCACAAAAGATTTCATAAGGAATTGTAGAAGCAAGGGCTGCAATTTCTAAAGCAGAAATGCTTTCATGCCCTTGAGACCCTAGAAGTACCACCTTATCGCCAGGCTTTACCGTGATTGTATCTGGAACAGAAACCATGAATTGATCCATACAAATACGGCCTACTACGGGACAACGAGTGCCATGAATCAGTACGGTGCCCCGATTGGATAAACTACGAGGGTAGCCATCCGCATAGCCTACAGGGATAGTAGCAATTGTCATTGGCTCAGTTGTGATATAGGTAGATCCATATCCAATGCCTTCGCCAGCAGGGATATGTTGTACATGAACAACTTCACTATGGAAAGATAAAACAGGTTTTAAGCCCAATCGATTTGGCACATCAAGAGATGGCATGATACCGTATTGAATAATACCAGGACGAGCATCTGTAAATAGACTATCTTTGACAGATAAAAGACCTGCACTGTTGGCGAGGGAGAAACGGTAATCTGCTTCTGGACGGAATGCTCGTATTTCATCTACCATGCGATGAAATTTTTGCGTTTGGCTATGGGCGTGTGATTGATCCGCCGCATCAGCATTGCTCATGTGGGAGAAGAATCCGTCTATTTCCAAATTTTCGTAGGACTCAATGCGTTTGATAAACTCAATGGCATCCTCAGGCTTGATACCGATGCGATGCATGCCTGTATCAACGGCAACAGCAACGCGAATAATCATGTCGTGATTATCGGCTACTTTATTGAGTGATTCCAAGTCGGTAGATTCACAAACGGCAGGAATCGAATTAGTGTCTGCCACAAGTTCAAAGGATTGTGGCCTTGTGAGTCCTAATAAATAAATAGGTACCATAATACCTGCATTGCGAAGTGGTACGGACTCCTCTGGAATAGCAACAGCTAAGGATTCGTAACCTTCCTCCACGGCAATACGACCCATCATAACACTGCCGTGGCCGTAGCCATTGGCCTTGATGACAGCTGTAGACGTACTCCATTCAGGTAAACTATCTTTAATTTTACGCAAATTCTCGCGAACGAGACTTGTATTTATGGTTAAATAGGTAGGTCTCATTGTATTCCTCAATTCTATATAACATTACTTTTATTTTATAACTTTTGGGGAATTACACAATACTTTTGTGAAAGTTATATACAGAAAAATGAGTTTTACTTTGAATTTTATAGGATTTATACATATATTATATACAATAATTGTGAAAGTATACTAATTAGTTGTGAAAGTATATTAATTGGTATAGGTAGTTGATATATAATAGAAGTTATTTTAGTATAAATTTATATAAATAATAGTATAATCTATATAGAAGTAGTATTACATATATTTAAAGCTATTCAATTTAGGAGGTTCTCATGAGTGAACGTGTAGTAGTGGTAAATGCAGGCAAAATGAATTATGACCATGCATTGGATTTCTCCATATTATCTAATGATGTGCAGGTCTACGAAGATAGTACGAATGCTGAGCTTATTGAACGGATTCAAGGTGCTCGTGTTGTGGTTACAAAAGAATTGCCTGTAAGTGCCGATCTGCTTTCACAATTTCCTGATACTGTAGAGCTTATCGTAGAAGCAGGTACTGGCTATAATAATATTGACCTTGACGCAGCAAAGAAAAAGGGCATCACTGTGTGCAATATTCCTGCGTATAGCACAGAGCGTGTAGCACATACGGTGATCATGATGATCCTCAATTTTGCATCTACCATGCAGCAACAAATTGGTATGCTGGCTAAAGGTAATCGCAGCAATTTCACGAAATACCTTCAAGTGAGCCATACAGAAGTGAATGGTAAAACCTTAGGTGTTGTCGGAGCTGGTCACATTGGTATGGAAGTCATCAAAGTTGCAAAAGTGCTAGGTATGAACATCTTAGTGCATACACGTACACCAAAAGCTGATGGGGATGGTATTCGTTATGTAAGTCTTGATGTATTACTTGAAAATAGTGATTATATTACATTGCATTGCCCATTGAATGATCAAACTAAACATCTTATTAATAAAGAAACAATTGGTAAGATGAAACCTAATGTAGTCATCGTTAATACTGGTCGTGGTGCCCTTATCAATGAAGCTGACCTTTGTGAAGCATTAGCAGCTAAACGTATCGTTGGGGCAGGTCTTGATGTACAAGAGGTAGAACCACCAGTTGAGGATAGTCCTCTCTATACACTAGATAATGTCATCATTACTCCGCACATGGGTTGGAAAGGCCTTGAAACACGTCAACGCCTGGTAGGTATTATTCGAGATAATATACAAGCATTCTTAAAAGGTGAACCAATTAATGTGGTGTCACAATAGTTACGATAAAGATTTATAACAGTATAATTTATACTATTACACCTTGGTTTAATATAAAGGTCTATATTATAGGGTTGTTTGAACATCTACAATATAGTGTAGTTTATAATATTACATAATAGGTTCTATAACGGCATGAAAGTAATTGTCTAATTTTGTAGGTGATTCTTTCATGCCGTTTTTTACCCACCATAACACCATTTCCACAAAACTACCTGAAATATGATTGATAATAAAGTCATCCGGTAGATTTGTATTTGCTTTACGGTCTTGATTGATGAAATATCTTTGTACCAACTCATTTAAATGATCTCTAAAATAGCGCAAAAAGATTTCGTTATTATCACTAGCTAGTAGTTCGAGGATTTTATTTTCATTTTGCTGTAAATGTTGTAATAAATGACCAAATACTGAGACTGGGTAAATATTTTGTTGATAAAGTCCATGAGCATGAGGTAAATGATTAATACTATCTTTTATATGTAAAAATAAGTCTTCGCAGAGGGCTTCTAGTAATGCCTCTTTTGTGTCGAAATGAGCATAAAATGTGGTGCGGCCAATATCTGCGGCACTAATGATTTCCTGAACGGTGATTTTGTCATATGCCTTATTAGATAATAATTCGTTAAAAGCTATAAATATGGCTTTACGAGTCCTTTTCTGTCTACGATCCATATTAACTCCTGTCATACTTTTAGTACAAAACATCATATATGTTCCGTAATGAACATATATGATGTTTTATATATTGTATTAAAACCATAGGTTGATACAATTAAAGTGAACAAAGTGTTCGCTATCGTAATTATTGTACTGTAAGTATAGTCATAATTCAATTCATATTGATAGTGAAAGTCTGATAAGGGGATTGCTGTATGGTACATCGAATACATGATATATTATCTGGTTTATATATGACGATTTTAG
>ERZ773087.1129-NODE-1129-length-17830-cov-6.245513_pt1 | contig 17830 bp, 15 predicted proteins | sample MGYA00511375_ERZ773087 | MGnify/ENA primary metagenome ERZ773087 (study PRJEB29015, sample SAMEA2737995) | human oral metagenome | biome: human oral; feature: human-associated habitat; material: dental | place: China | collected 2063 ...
GATCTAAATCTCGGCGTGGATAAAATTTTGCTAAACGCGCCGTTTTTTAACTCGGAAGTGGGCGCCAATGGCGCGAAAAGCATAAACGATCTGGCGATCTTAAGCGCGATCTCTAAAAATCCTGCAAGCCCCAAAAAAACGGCGAACTCTAACGCAGTAAGCCAAGCGGATGCAAATTCTACGGCAAGCAGCGCAAATTCGGATTCTAAAAAGCCCGCCAAAAGCCCCGCTTTAAAATTTAAGATCAGCGAGGCCTCCGTAACGGGCGCAAAGGCCAAGATCAGCGAGAGCTTTATAGTTAAAAACAACGTGCACGAGATCAAGGATTTCAGCGCCACGCTAAGCGGGCTAAGCTCGAATTTCGCCGAGCCCTTCGGTATCAAAGCAAGCCTTATCGCGGGCGAAATCACCGCTAACGCGGACGGCAAGGCTAGCATCGCGCCGCTTAACGCGGGCGTGAGCTTCAGCCTAAATGCACCGAACTTGGGCGTCTTTAACAAATACGCCGCGGAATTTATCGCAGGCTCCATCGCCGGCGAGCTCGCTACGCAAGGGCAGCTGAAGCTTTCAAACGCATTCTCGCTCGAAGCAAAGCTTTCAGGCAAGGGCTTGGCGCTAAGCTCGGGCAGGGATAAAATTTTCTCCCTTGCATCGCTAAATGTCGCGCAAATCGCGCTGAGCCCAAACTCTCTCACGCTAAATAAGATCACTCTTGGCTCGCCCGCGGCAAATATCTCGCTAAATAAAGACAGGCGTTTAAATTTGCTCTCGCTGATAAAGCCCGCCGCGCAGGCAAAGGCTTCGACGCGGCAACGTATAAAAAACCCAGTGATGCCGAACTCAAACGCATCCTGACCGAAGAGCAATACCAAGTGACCCAAAAAAGCGCGACCGAATACGCCTTCAGCCATGAATACGACCATCTGTTCAAACCCGGCATTTATGTGGACGTCGTCAGCGGCGAACCCCTGTTTTCTTCCGCCGACAAATTCGATTCCGGCTGCGGCTGGCCAAGCTTCACCCGCCCGATTAACGCCGCCGCCGTTACCGAACACGACGATTTCAGCTACAACATGCGCCGCACCGAAGTGCGCAGCCATGCCGCCGACTCACACTTGGGACACGTTTTCCCCGACGGCCCGAAAGACAAAGGCGGCCTGCGCTATTGCATCAACGGCGCGAGCCTGAAATTCATCCCGCTGGAACAAATGGACGTGGCAGGCTACGGCGCATTGAAAGGCAAAGTGAAATAACGGATTGAATCGAAAAAGGCCGTCTGAAAAAGATTTCAGACGGCCTTTTTAATTTGTCGGATGCAAAGGGTTGGTTTCTTATCTATCAAAAAATCTCAATAACTAAGAAAGTGCGCCCTGCAAAAACCTTTTAAATTCGTTTTGCCAACTCTTCGGCTTTACCCACATACAACGCAGGGGTCAACTCAAGCAATTTGGCTTTGGCTTCTGCCGGAATTTCCAACGATTCGATAAAGAGTTTCAACACTTCAGGCGTAATGCCGTCTTTACCGCGTGTCAGATCTTTCAGCTTCTCGTAAGGATTGGCCACGCCGTAACGACGCATTACGGTTTGGATCGGCTCAGCCAGCAGCTCCCAAGTAGCGTCCAAATCGGCAGCAAGGGCGGAAGGATTCGGCTCAAGCTTGTTCAGACCGCGCAGATGGGCGACAAAACCCAATACGGTGTAGCCCACGCCTACGCCCATATTGCGCAATACGGTGCTGTCGGTCAGGTCGCGCTGCCAACGGGAAATCGGCAGTTTTTCAGACAAAAAGCCCAATACGGCATTGGCCATACCGAGGTTGCCTTCGGAGTTTTCAAAGTCGATCGGATTGACTTTGTGCGGCATGGTGGAAGAGCCGACTTCGCCTGCTTTGACTTTTTGTTTGAAGTAACCCAAAGAAATGTAGCCCCAAACATCGCGGTTAAAGTCGATCAGAATCGTGTTGACACGGCTGATGGCTTGGAAGAATTCCGCCATATAGTCGTGCGGCTCGATTTGAATGGTGTAGGGGTTGAAGGTCAGGCCGAGGCTGATTTCAACGAAGTTGCGGCAATGGGTTTCCCAATCCACATCGGGATAAGCGACCATATGGGCATTGTAGTTGCCGACTGCGCCATTAATTTTGCCGAGGAACTCTTGCGCTTGCAGGTTTTTAAACTGACGTTGCAGACGGTACACGACATTGGCGATTTCTTTACCCAGTGTGCTTGGTGTAGCAGGCTGACCATGCGTGCGGCTCATCATAGGGACGGCAGCCAACTCATGCGCCATGCCGGTCAACTTCTCGATGATTTCGGTCAGTTTCGGCAGCAAAACAGCCTCGCGCGCTTCTTGAAGCATTAAAGCGTGGGACAGGTTGTTGATGTCTTCGCTGGTGCAGGCAAAGTGGATGAATTCGCTGGCAGCAGCCACTTCAGGCACGCAGGAGAAGCGTTCTTTAAGCCAATATTCGATGGCTTTGACGTCGTGATTGGTGGTCGCCTCAATGGCTTTGACGGCGGCGGCATCTTCAAGAGAGAAGTTTTCGATCACTTTGTCGATTTCGGCAAGCGTAAAATCGCTGAAAGCAGGAACTTCTACAATCTTAGGCTCGGCGGCAAGGGCTTTGAGCCAGTTTAATTCAACTTTGACACGCGCACGCATCAGGCCGTATTCGGAGAAAATCGGACGCAATGCTTCAACGGATTTGGCGTAGCGGCCATCTAATGGGGAAAGTGCAGCGATAGGGTTAATCATGTCGGATCTTCCTATGGGATGAAAACCAAATTGTTTGCAATTATACATGATTTTACACTCCAAGGCCGTCTGAAAGACAGGTTTCAGACGGCCTTTTCAGCGTATTTTTCATAAAATTCTTTTCAGAGGTTCAACTTTGCAAAATCGATTTACGATATATGCCATCTTCACGGATAATATCGGCTGACTTTCTGTAAATAATGAGGTTTTATGAATATCAAACGTTTTTCCCTAGCTGCAACCGTATTTGCGGCTTTGATGTTGAGTGCCTGTGAAACAACAACCACATCGAGCGGCGGCGGCAGCTGGACCAATATCGGCACCATCTCTGAAGGCAATATCAAAGTGGCCATTGATAGAAGCAGCATTAAAAGAAATGGTGCACTGGTTATTTTCCGCGATAAAAAAACTGTTTCCAAACTGAAAGAGGAACGTTTCGTCAATACGCCGGCCTATAAAACAGCCATCGGCAACTGGGAAATTCATTGCTCAAACAAAACCTATCGTCTGGCAGCACTGCAACTGATGGACGAACACGGCCGGGTAATTTCCAACCAAAGCTATACGCCGACCAGCATCCGCCCAATGAGCGTCATGAGCGGCACGATTACTGAAAAACAATACGAAACTGTGTGTGGACATAAGCTTTAATCCACACTTATTCACAAAGTTATCCACAGTTTAAATATTTAAAAGGCCGTCTGAATGCTTTGAATATCAAGTTTCAGACGGCCTTTTTATGTTTTGATGGAAATTTATCTTCAAATTTATCCACAAATTTTGTTTATTCAAAAATAATTTATTACAGCGATTCATCTACGCTCAAAATTTGCTTCATTCTTTGTAAAAGCATTTCACAAAATACTGCTTTCTACTCTATTTACTGACTTACTATCTGCTCAATCGATCTGTATTTACAGACTGCTATGCATCAAACTGGATCTGCACTCAATGCTTTTCACACAGGTATTCCAATCTTTTGGAAAAAATTTGCTTCTCAAAATAAATACCTTTCCTTTGACGATACAGCCCTTCTTTAACGCAGCCTTGCTCCTGTTTCTCCGTCAATAATCTGGCTAGGCGTTTTCTGCTTACCTATCAATCCGCCTACAACCCAGACTTTCCTGCCAAACTGTCTTCTGACTTCCCTTTCCGTTTTACATGCCCGTTTGCCTGCACGATTGCATGAAGTAGAGACTAAAGGTGTTTCCAAAACCTGACACAAACGTCTTGCACCTGCGTGCGCAGGAACCCTGACAGCCAATTTACTGCGTCCTTTTCCCCGCAATGAAGGCAATACTTTTTTGCTGGCCGGCAATAAGAAAGTTTTCGGAGCCGGCCATGCTTCATGAAGCATGGTTTGGATATTTTCAGACGGCCTTTGCAGCAAAGGTTGCAACTGTTCCAAGCTATGGCCAATGACAATCATGCCTTTGTGTTGCGGTCGTTTTTTCAGATGAATCAGTTGATTGAGCGCTTTGGACAAAGTAGGGACACAGCCCAAGCCATAACAAGACTCGGTAGGATAGGCAATCAAACCGCCTTTTTTAAGATGCGCCTGCAGCCTGCGTTGGGCTGCAGCCGATAAAATTCTGGGGAACATCATCATATACCAAGGCCGTCTGAAACTACGATTGTCGGACAATCTGTGTTCAGACGGCCTGTTTCTATTCATTATTAACGGTTGATGGCTTTATCGGCAATGTCTTTACGGTATTGCATACCGTCAAAACGGATTGTTTCCAATGCCTCATAAGCCTTGCTTTTAGCTTGGGCAACATCATCGCCCAAACCGACTACACACAACACACGGCCGCCGTTGGTTACCATTTCGCCTTTTTCATTCGTTGCAGTACCGGCATGGAAAACTTTACCGATTTGATTGGCCTTATCCAAGCCGGAAATCACATCGCCTTTTTTCGGAGAGTCAGGATAATTTTGTGCGGCCAACACCACGCCTACCGCAGTCTGCGGATTCCATTCGGCAGTAACACTATCCAGTTTGCCGTCGATTGCCGCCTCAACCAAATCTACCAAATCGCTATCCAAACGGCTCATAATCGGCTGGGTTTCAGGGTCGCCGAAACGGCAGTTGAATTCGATGGTATAAGGCGCACCGGTTTTATCAATCATCAAACCCGCGTATAAAAAACCAGTAAACTCATGACCTTCTGCTTTCATACCGGCTACAGTCGGTAAAATAATTTCATTCATCGCGCGCTCGTACACATCAGGCGTTACCACCGGAGCAGGGCTGTATGCGCCCATACCGCCGGTATTAGGGCCTTTGTCGTCATCCAGCAGGCGTTTATGGTCTTGACTGGTTGCCATCGGCAAAACATGATTACCGTCCACCATAACGATAAAGCTCGCTTCCTCGCCTTGCAGGAAATCTTCAATCACAACACGCGCGCCTGCATTACCCATTTTGTTGCCCAACAACATATCGTCGATAGCGGCATGGGCTTCATCCAAAGTCATGGCGACAATCACGCCTTTACCGGCAGCCAAACCATCCGCCTTAATAACAATCGGCGCACCTTTTTGGTTGACGTAATCATGTGCCGCATCAGCATTTTCAAAGGTTTGGTATTGCGCGGTTGGAATCTTATATTTTGCCATAAATGCTTTAGCAAAATCTTTTGAACTCTCCAGCTGAGCCGCGTATTGAGTCGGGCCAAAAATCTTCAATCCGGCAGCACGGAAATCATTCACCACGCCCGCCGCCAAAGGAGCTTCAGGGCCGACTACGGTAAAGGCAATATTTTCATTACGGCAAAAATCAATCAAATCTTGATGCGCCGTCAACGCTACATTCTGAAGTTTAGGCTCAATTGCCGTTCCGGCATTACCAGGTGCAACAAAGACAGTTTCTACTTTAGACGACTGCGCCAATTTCCAAGCCAGTGCGTGTTCACGTCCACCATTACCAATAACGAGCAATTTCATACAATCTCCTTGAAGAATAGATGTTGTAAATAAAATTCAATCGATGAAATATTGTTCCATCTTGCATAGCTGTTTCAAATTAAGAATAATATTGCACCAAGACAACCATACTCTAATTTCAAACAACGAAAGGAAAATCATGCAAAAACGTATTGACGAAATTCAAAGCAAATACCGCGAATGGTGCGAATTACTGCCGCAACTGGAAGCAGATATCGCCCGCTGGAAACATGCTGCAAGCCTCATGCAAGACATGGATGACTTCTATACCAACGAATACCAAGCATGCCATCAAGCCATTGAAGAAAGGGCAGATGTTGATTTGCGTACACAGGGCGAATACAGCATTATGAGCGAAGATGCCCTATGGAACGCACTGGGGGAATTTCATCAACTGGCTTGGGAACACCTGCGCTCAAGCGTAAATGCTTTAGACAGATACCAAGGCTAAAACATCAAAGGCCGTCTGAAACTTTTGATTTCTCAAATATGTTCAGACGACCTTTTATTCAAACGGTTTCTCAGCATCTACTTCAATTTGGCGCGTATTTTTCCAAGCAGCAATACAGGCTTCATAATCGGCCAACGCTATTTTCACTGTCAACTTACAATCCAACTGCAAATCCTGTTCCACAATATCGGCCTGATATTGTTTGGCAATCCGTATAGCCTCATTCAAAACAGGATATTCACACTTCAACCAAACTGTCTTTTCGACATTCTTTTCAACAACTTCAGCTATCGCCAATGCCTGAGCCGTTGATTCCTTATAAGCATGAATCAGACCGGGAACACCCAATAGCGTACCGCCAAAATAGCGTACAACCACAACCAACACATCCGTTATACCGACAGAATCAATCTGTCCCAAAATAGGGCGGCCTGCGCTTCCGAACGGTTCTCCATCATCGTTTGCGCGAAACTGCATTCCATCCACACCCAATCGATAGGCGTAGCACCAATGTCGCGCCTTGTGATGCTCTTCCTTTAATGGGTCGAGATACTTCTTCACATCGGCCAAAGTACGAATCGGATAGGCGTATGCAATGAAGCGGCTGCCTTTATCTTTAAATTCAGCCTGTGTCGGAGTGGTAATGGTTTTATAGGTCGTGATCATGCCAAAATATTTTTCAGACGGCCTTATATAACAAAGGCCGTCTGAACGTTTCACGTGAAACATCAGTTTTTCAGTGCTTCAGTCAGTTGAGGCACAACTTCAAACAAATCACCAACCAAGCCGTAATCTGCCACATTGAAAATCGGAGCGTCAGCATCTTTGTTGATGGCAACAATCACTTTACTGTCCTGCATACCGGCAACGTGTTGGATGGCACCGGAAATACCGATAGCAAAATACAGTTGCGGCGCAACCACTTTACCGGTTTGTCCGACTTGGGCATCGTTTGGCGCATACTCGGCATCCACTGCCGCACGGGAAGCACCAATCGCCGCACCCAAAGCATCCGCCAAAGGAGTCAATACTTCATTGAATTTTTCAGCACTGCCCAATGCACGGCCACCGGAAACAATCACTTTTGCCTGAGTCAATTCAGGGCGGTCAGACTGGGAAAGTTGACGGTTTACGAAACGGCTCAGGTTTTGAGCAGGCGTTGCCTCAACATTGACCACTTCTGCATTACCGCCTTGTCCGGCAGCATCAAATGCTGTCGCACGGAAAGTCAGCACCAGTTTTTCAGAATTGGATTGAACGGTTTCAAATGCATTACCGGCATAAATCGGACGGACAAATGTCGAGTTATCCACAACTTCGGTTAAATCCGAAACTTGTGGCACATCCAACAGGGCAGCTACTTGGGGCAGAAGATTTTTGCCAAATGCAGTTGCAGTTGCAGCCACATAGCGGTAATCCGCAGCCAGTTTAACAACCAAAGGCGCTAATTCTTCTGCCAAACCTTCGGCGTAATAGGGCGCATCGGCTACTAAAACTTTCGCTACGCCGGCAACCTGTTTTGCCTCTTCAACCACCGCAGCAGCATTGCTGCCGGCAACCAATAAATCTACATTACCCAATTTGGCGGCAGCCGTTACCGCATGCAAAGTGGCAGGATTCAAATGTTGGTTATTATGTTCCGCAATAATTAATACGCTCATTTCATACTCCTTAGATCACTTTGGCTTCGTTTTTCAGCTTTTCAACCAACTCGGCAACATCAGCCACTTTCACACCGGCTTGACGTGCTTTAGGCTCGGCAAATTTTACGGTATTCAAACGCGGAGAAATATCCACAGCCAAATCGGCAGGACTTAATTTTTCCAAAGGCTTTTTCTTTGCAGCCATGATATTAGGAAGTTTGACAAAGCGTGGTTCGTTCAAACGCAAATCTGCACTGATGACCGCAGGCAGCTTCAACGCAACAGTCTCTTCGCCGCCGTCAATTTCACGGGTTACCAATGCTTCTTCGCCTTCAATTTGCACTTTTGATGCAAAAGTACCTTGAGCCGTATTCAACAACGCAGCCAGCATTTGGGCAACTTGGTTGGCGTCATCGTCAATTGCCTGTTTGCCCAGCAGTAAAATTTGCGGATTTTCTTTATCCGCAACAGCTTTCAGCAATTTTGCAACGGCCAAAGGCTCCAACTTTGCATCAGTCTCAACATGAACCGCACGGTCGGCACCCATCGCCAAAGCAGTACGCAACGTCTCTTCGCATTTTTTCTCGCCAAGAGAAACGGCAACAATCTCGCTTACTTTTCCGGCTTCTTTCAAACGGACAGCTTCTTCTACCGCGATTTCATCAAACGGGTTCATCGACATTTTGACATTACCGATATCCACATCGGAACCATCGGCTTTCACACGAACTTTGACGTTGTAGTCCACTACGCGCTTTACTGCGACCAGTGCTTTCATTCAATTCTCCTAAAAAGAATGCCCATCAAATCAAGCATACTGCTTTTGATACATTCTTTATATAAAATCCAATTCGGTTTTCACCAACATGATAAAACCAAATTTATATAAATCTTGGCAAATAGAGCGGAATTATATCATTTCTAAAGCATTTACTCAGAAAATAAATCCAACTCCCCAGCAATTATTTACCGTATGCAGCAACACAATCCATCAAGGTTTGATAAACCTCGTCTACATTGGGAATTTGAGCAATACCGCCTAAATTTTTTGCATAAGCCGAAACTTGAACGCCGGTCTTGGCCGGATCTGTATCTGTATAAATTCCTACAACAGGCTTTTCCAATGCATTGGCAAGATGCAGCAGTCCGGTATCTACGCCAATAATACCCTCTGCGTTTTTCAATAAAAATGCAGCCTGTAATAAATTCATTTTGTCACAAACCGAAGCAAACGGTAAATCGCTTGTAATCTGTTCGGCACGCATTTTTTCGGTTTCATTTCCCCATGGTAGATATACATTGCATTGTTGTTCTTCATTCAACTTTTTCAATAATGCACGCCAGTGTTCTACCGGCCATAATTTACTGTCTCGACTGGTTGCATGCAAAGCAACGTAATAAGGGGATTTCAAATTTTTCAGACGGCCTGATTCAGGAACTGACAAACCAAATACCTGCGTCTCAGGCATTGTATAACCAAATACTTGGGCGAATAATTCACGGTTTCGCCAGACCGCATTTTTGCCTTTCGGCACGGCAAATGTTTTACTGTATGCAAAGGCAGCCAAACTTTCACGCGCACTGTGTTTATCCAAACCGTAAATAGGGGATTTCGCCATTTTGGCAAAACATGCGCTTTTAATCAGTCCTTGGCTATCTAAAACAAAATCAAAAGATTCAGCCTGTAAATTCGTTTTCAGACAGCCTATTTCATGCCAAGTTTCAGCTTGAAAAAGGTGTTTGCGCCATTGCCGCCATTTCATTACATGAACTTTTTTGACAAAAGGATGCAAGCGGGCAATATCTGCAAACCCTGCCTCACACAGCCAATGGAGCTCTACCTCAGGACATTGTCGCGCCAAATCTTCAACTGCGGGCAACGTGTGAATTAAATCGCCCATACTGGACAAGCGGACAAGTAAAATCTTCATATTTTGGAAAATGTTTCACGTGAAACAACAGAATTTAAAATATAATTTATTGATTATTAATGTATTTTTTTATTTCTTCAGCGTTCTCTAAAATAATAGCTCCGGCAGAATGCATTTCCTGCCATGCAGATTCAACCGTTTCTGGAGTAATGCCGCGACAAGCCGCCCGATTGACGATGACTTTCCAAGCCCCGCCTTTAAGCAACTGTAAAACTGTTGTCTTCACACAATAATCCGTTGCCAAACCGCCGACAATGACCATATCTGCATTTTGACAGCGCAACCATTCGATCAAACCTGTACTGAGCTTTTCTTCAATATCGTGAAAACATGCACCGTAAGGATGTAACTCAGGATCGACGCCTTTCCAAACGCAATAATCGTATTCTTTGGCTGAGGGCAGGCCATCCAACAATTCATAGCCATATGTTCCAACCATCGCATGCGACACCCAAGTCAAATCCGCATCGGGCAAACCCGTCGGTTTCAACATATCAACAGGATTATCCACAAGCCATTTTGCCGCGGCATGATGCGCATCTTTCATCATCACACGTAAATCCGCCAATGCAGCTTGGGCATTGAGTTCATCCGCAATCAGATGACCTTCGGCAACAGGCAATTCTTTAGGGCACAAAGGCGTAAACGTTTTTTGTGCATCTACATCGATAGAAACAATCATGGATTAATTTAACCTATTGATTTTATTTTATATTATTTAAAATGAACATTTATTGCCAATATACGGACATTTGGAATAAATGCTTTGTATTATAACAAATTACTACCGCAAAATGTGGGAAAACATCTGTGATATGATGAGAGTTTGCACAGAATATTTATCCACAAATTATGTCCTATTCGATTACACCTATTGCAACCGTTTATTCCCCCTACAAACAAAAATTCGGCATTGCCCGCCAACCTGGTTTGGTTCCTGCAGCAGAAATTTGCATTGAACTCACTCCTGAATTTACCGCAGACAGCGTTCGGGGCTTGGAAGATTTCGACTATGTGTGGATAAGTTTTATTTTCCACGGCGTATTGGATGAAGGTTGGGCGCAAATGGTGCGTCCGCCACGGCTTGGAGGCAAACAAAAAATGGGCGTATTTGCCACGCGCAGCCCGCACCGCCCCAATCATCTCGGTTTATCCCTACTGAAACTCGAACGCATCGAAACAGGCAAACCTGTCCGCATCTATTGCAGCGGTGCAGACCTATTGGACGGTACTCCGGTAGTGGATATCAAACCCTACATCCCGTTTGTTGAATCCAAACCTGACGCATCATCAGGCTTTGTCAGCGGCAAACCTGAAGAATTGAACGTAGTCTGGGCAGAAAGTACGCTTGCGGAACATTTATCCACAGAAGAAAAACATCTCATTGAGCAAAGTATTGCCCAAGATCCTCGCCCTGCCTATCAAGATATTCCTGAACGAATTTATGTGATGAATATTGCGGATTATGAAGTGCAGTTTAGGATAGAAAACAAATGTGCCACAGTGATTAAACTATCCACAATCTGATTGCAAATTAAATCTCTCTACACACAAAAGGCCGTCTGAAATGTTCAGACGGCCTTTTAATTATCCACAGACTGATTGATTCAGCCCGTTATTTTTTAGATTTTGCTGGCAAAGAATTCCAAGGTACGAACCAATTGGCAAGTGTAAGACATTTCATTGTCGTACCAAGCAACAGTTTTCACCAATTGTTTGTCGCCAACTGTCATCACGCGGGTTTGAGTTGCATCGAAAAGTGAGCCGTATTCAATACCAATAACGTCGGAAGAAACGATTTGATCTTCAGTGTAGCCGTAAGACTCGCTAGCGGCGGCTTTCATGGCTGCATTGATTTCTTCTTTGGTAACAGGGCGTTCGAGAATAGAAACCAGTTCGGTCAAAGAGCCGGTAGCAACAGGAACGCGTTGGGCAGAACCATCAAGTTTGCCGTTCAATTCAGGAATGACCAAGCCGATGGCTTTTGCGGCACCAGTGCTGTTCGGTACGATATTCAAGGCAGCGGCACGGGCGCGGCGGAAGTCGCCTTTGCGGTGCGGCGCGTCAAGGGTGTTTTGGTCGCCGGTATAAGCATGGATAGTGGTCATCAGGCCTTCAACAATACCGAACTCTTTTTGCAATACCGCAGCCATAGGGGCCAAACAGTTAGTCGTACAAGAAGCGGCTGAAATAACGGTTTCGCTGCCGTCCAAAATATCTTGGTTTACGCCGTACACAACGGTTTTTACATCATTGCCGCCAGGAGCAGAAATCACAACTTTGCGCGCACCGGCACGGATATGGGCTTCAGCTTTGGTTTTACTGGTAAAGAAACCGGTACATTCGAGGACAACGTCCACACCCAGCTCGCCCCAAGGCAATTCTTCAGGATTAGGATTGGCAAATACTTTGATTTCTTTGCCGTTAACAACAATCGCATCATCTTTCAATTCGGCAGAGCCTTCAAAGCGGCCTTGAGTACTGTCGTATTTAAAGAGGTGCAGCAGCATATCGGCAGGAGTCAAGTCGTTAACAGCAACGACTTCGATACCTTGGGCTTTTTCAATTTGACGCAATGCCAGACGACCGATACGACCAAAACCATTAATCGCTACTTTAATACTCATTTTGCTACTCCTATTAGATGGAATGGGAAAAATTTTTCAGTAAGGCCATTGTATCCTGAAATAAAATTACTTTCTAGGATTACAAATGATTACTTTTAAGTTGTTTGATTTAAATAAAGAAAACATGAAATTCTTGCTTGTAGGAAAATATCAGACAAATCGGATTAGTCCTAGATTTTGATATTTTATTTCATAAAAACCGTTTTCAAATCTTAAAAGTTTCATAAGTTTATGAAAATCATAAACTTAGTTCTATTTTTCCATATTTTGCCGATTTTGTGTTGATAATTCAGTGTTTTCTTCAAATCATAATATTTTAATTTTTAAAATGATGATTTTGATGAAGAACCAAACTATCTGTGGATAACGGAATAACTTTCTTTAAAACCAATTCGATAATTACTTTTTATCTTTGAGGCCAACCTCAACTGAATGCCAGAATAAAAAAGGATAGAATCTTAGTTTTTCTATTTTTCTGTGGATAAAACCAAAATTACCCACTTCAATTTCACATATTATTGTGGATAATTAAAATTTTGAAATTCACACCCGCAAAACATCCATATTGGCAAATACTATTAAAAATGATGGCTTGTTTTTTCCTTTTTAACGTATCATTTGCCCATCAGACTTTTTAAAAGGAAGCAATTATGCTGCAACGAACTTTAGCCAAATCAGTAAGCGTTACCGGCGTCGGCCTGCATTCGGGCGAAAGGGTCGCTCTGACTTTGCATCCTGCCGAAGAAAACAGCGGTATTTCGTTCCGCCGTACTGATTTAAGTGGAGAAATGGGCGAAGTAATCAAATTAAATCCTTATTTGATTAACGATACCCGCCTCTCTTCAACCATCGTTACCGATAAAGGCGTGCGCATTGGCACGATTGAACACATTATGTCGGCTCTGTCTGCCTACGGCATCGACAATGCCTTGATTGAATTGAACGCGCCTGAAATTCCGATTATGGACGGCTCCAGCCTGCCGTTTATTTACCTTTTACAAGATGCAGGCGTGGTAGATCAAAAAGCCCAAAAACGTTTTTTGAGAATCCTCAAACCTGTTGAAATCAAAGAAACCGGAAAATGGGTGCGCTTTACGCCGTATGACGGCTTTAAAGTGACTTTAACCATCGAATTTGACCATCCCGTATTCAACCGCAGCGTACCTACTTTTGAGATTGATTTTGCAGGAAAATCCTATATCGATGAAATTGCCCGCGCCCGTACCTTCGGCTTTATGCACGAAGTGGAAATGATGCGCGCCCACAATCTCGGACTGGGTGGCAATTTGAACAACGCCATCGTGATTGACGACATGGATGTTTTGAATCCGGAAGGTTTGCGCTATCCCGATGAATTTGTCCGCCACAAAATCCTTGATGCGATTGGCGATTTATACATTGTCGGCCATCCAATTATCGGCGCATTTGAAGGTTACAAATCAGGCCATGCCATCAATAATGCGCTGTTGCGTGCCGTTTTGGCAGATGAAAGCGCTTACGAATGGGTTGAGTTTGCCGATGACGAAGACTTGCCCACCGCTTTTCACGAGCTGCCGGCAGCCTGATAGAAAATAGATAAAGCGTTCAATAAAAAGGCCGTCTGAACCTTTCAGACGGCCTAAATCATGTCGTTTTCCACAAATAATTATCCACATGTTCATCCATTTTATCTTATTGAAAAATAAAAATATTAAAATTTAACATTATTCTTATACACATCTTATCCATATATTTTCCCAAACTAAAAGGCCGTCTGAACAACTAGGTTTCAGACGGCCTTTGCATGTAAAACCGACAATATCAATCACCCATAACTTTGCCTTCACGGCGTGGATCGGCGCCACCGAGCAAACCGTCTTTGCCGATCACAATCCCTTGTACGCCGGAATTCAAATCGCGGATTTGGACTTTGTAGCCCAATTTTTCCAACGCAGCCGCTTTATCCGCCGCTGCGGTTTTTTCCTCGATTTCATATTGGCTGCCGCGATTGAGCATATTCGGCAGAGAGATTGCCTCCTGAATGTCCATGCCCCAGTCGATATGCGCCACCAGCGTTTTGGCGACGAAACCGATAATGCGGCTGCCGCCGGGCGAACCGACCGCCAGATAAGGTTTTCCGTCTTTCATCACGATGGTTGGCGCCATCGAAGAACGCGGCCGCTTGCCGCCCGCCACGCTGTTTGCCACTGTTTTACCGTCCGCGCCGACAGGATTGAAGGCAAAATCGGTCAATTCATTGTTAAGCAGATAGCCGTTTGCCATCAGCCCCGAGCCGAACGCGTTTTCAATCGAAGTCGTCATCGATACAACGTTGCCGTCTTTATCCACCACCACCAAATGGCTGGTGGACGGCAGCTCGACCGCCATGCCTTGCGCGTATTCCTTGCCAAACTTGCCTGCCTGAATAGTTTCCAACGCCTTGTCAGCTTTACGGATTTCTTCAGCACGCGGTTTCAGGTAAGCCTGTGAAATCATGGCACGGGTCGGAACGTTCACAAACGCAGGATCGCCGACATAATAATCGCGGTCGGCAAAAGCAATCCGCGATGCATCGCCTATCCAGCGCCAACTGTGGATATTTTCCGCGCCCAACGCCTTCATATCCTGATTTTGCAATATGCCAAAAATCTGCCCCAAAGCGATTGCGCCGGAACTTGGCGCGCCCATGCCGCAAACTTCATATTCACGATACGGCGCACAAACCGGCTTACGCTCGATAACTTGATAATTTTTCAAATCCGCCATGCTGATTTTGCCGGGATTATCCACAGCGCCGGTAACAGCACGGACAATATTCTGCGCCTGCATTCCCTGATAAAACGGCGCACTGCCTTTTTCCGCCAACAAGCGTACGGAACGCGCAAATTCAGGGTTTTTCAACACCGTTCCCGCAGCCAAAGGCTTGCCGTCAGGCAGGAAATAGGCGGCAGTTTGCGGATAACGTTGCAAGGGTTCCAAATTCTGCTCGATGGATTTCGCCATACGCGGAGAAACGGCAAAACCTTGTTCCGCCAAAGTAATCGGTTTCTCAAACAAACTTGCCCACGGCAATTTGCCGTAACGCTTATGGACATCTTCCAGCAGCTTCGGAATCCCCGGCACACCGACCGAACGGCCGCCGACCACTGCTTTCATAAAGCCCATCGGTTTGCCGTTTTCGTCCAAGAAAAGTTCCGGTGTTGCCGCTTTCGGCGCTGTTTCACGGGCATCAAACGTCGTCAGCTTTTTCTCCTTATTGTCCCAATACACCAAAAACGCGCCCCCACCCAATCCGGAAGACAGCGGCTCAACCAGTCCCAAAGTTGTCTGCATGGCAATCATTGCATCTATCGCACTACCGTCACGCTTCAAAATTTCATAACCGGCTTCAGTTGCCAGCGGATTGGCAGATGCCGCCATATAATGCTTGGCGCGGATTAATTTCTGCTCCGTCAGCCCTGTTCCTTGCTCCGGCGCATGATTGTCCACAGATACGGAGGGCAGGGCAACTTGAGGCTTTTGAACCGGCTGTTGCGCACAAGCGGCCAAAATCAAAACAGATAACAGGTTAATACTAAAGGAAAACTTCATATGCACACCCTTATTGAAATATTTTCAGACGGCCTTTTCCCAGCTTAAAATAAAAGGAAATATGAAAATAGATTGAAATAAAAAACCATTTGACTATTTCTCTAGTCAATCAGTTCCAATTGGAGAAGTATAAAACAAGCTAAGATTGTGCACAGGCAAAAAGTTACCCACAGAATAAAGCAGCAGGAAAAATTTATCCACATCTGCAAACAAGGCCGACCATACTTTATCCTCATCAAAAAATATCAGCTAAGTATTTGAAAAAATTTTGTAATAAAACTTATCAACAAGCTTGGGCAGCACTCAATATTATCTCTATTTATTATTTAAAATCTAATTTATAGTTTATTTTCCCAAAGGCAAAGGCCGTCTGAAACGTAAAGGCATCTTTTCAAAAAATTAAAAAGTTAAGGATTGTTAAAAAGTTGTAAATCAGCTAGAGTTACGCTTGATAAATTTAATCAATAATGGAGTTTCACCAAATGAAAGGCGACATTGGCGTTATCGGCCTTGCCGTGATGGGGCAAAACCTGATTCTCAACATGAACGACAATGGTTTTAAAGTTGTCGCATTCAACCGTACGACCAGCAAAGTAGATGATTTTTTAAACGGCGCAGCCAAAAATACCAATATTATCGGCGCATATTCACTGCAAGATCTGGTTGATAAATTAGAAAAACCGCGCAAAATCATGATGATGGTGCGCGCTGGTTCTGTTGTTGATGATTTTATCGAGCAACTCGTTCCGCTTTTGGACGAAGGCGACATCATTATTGACGGCGGCAATGCCAACTATCCTGATTCTACTCGCCGTACACACGAGCTGGCCGCAAAAGGCATCCGCTTTATTGGTGCCGGCGTATCCGGTGGCGAAGAAGGCGCGCGTCACGGCCCTTCTATCATGCCTGGCGGCGACGAAGCCGCATGGCCTGCCGTCAAACCGATTTTCCAAGCCATCTCCGCCAAAACGCCTCAAGGCGAGCCTTGCTGCGACTGGGTTGGCCGCGACGGTGCGGGCCACTTCGTCAAAATGGTGCACAACGGCATCGAATACGGCGACATGCAGTTGATTTGCGAAGCGTACCAATTCATGAAAGACGGTTTGGGCCTGTCTTATGACGAAATGCACCAAATCTTCAACGAGTGGAACAAAACCGAACTGGATTCTTATCTGGTCGAAATTACCGCCGCGATTTTGGGTTACAGAGATGAAAACGGCGAACCTTTGGTCGAAAAAATCCTCGATACCGCAGGTCAAAAAGGTACAGGCAAATGGACCGGCATCAATGCCCTCGATTTGGGTATCCCGTTGACCCTGATTTCCGAAGCCGTGTTTGCACGTTGCGTTTCTGCGTTTAAAGACCAACGCGCCCAAGCAAACAGCCTGTTTGGCAAAACCATTCCCCCGATTGAAGGCGACAAAGCCGCATGGGTGGATGCTTTGTGCCAAGCCCTGTTGGCATCCAAAATCATTTCTTATGCACAAGGCTTTATGCTCATCCGCGAAGCCAGTGAAAACAACGACTGGGCATTGAATTACGGCAACACTGCCCTCTTGTGGCGCGAAGGCTGCATCATCCGCAGCGCGTTCTTGGGCAACATCCGCGACGCATACGAAGCCAATCCTGATTTGGTCTTCTTGGGTTCCGATCCTTATTTCAAAGGCGTGTTGGAAATCTGTCTGCCTGCATGGCGTAAAGTGGTGGCCAAAGCGATCGAGTGCGGTATTCCGATGCCTTGCATGGCTTCCGCCATTACCTTCCTTGACGGCTACACTTCCAAGCGTCTGCCGGCCAACCTGCTGCAAGCGCAACGCGACTACTTCGGCGCGCACACTTACGAGCGTACCGACAAACCGCGCGGCGAGTTCTTCCATACCAACTGGACAGGCAAAGGCGGCGATA
>ERZ773087.1130-NODE-1130-length-17826-cov-3.647684_pt1 | contig 17826 bp, 17 predicted proteins | sample MGYA00511375_ERZ773087 | MGnify/ENA primary metagenome ERZ773087 (study PRJEB29015, sample SAMEA2737995) | human oral metagenome | biome: human oral; feature: human-associated habitat; material: dental | place: China | collected 2063 ...
AAAACAGCGTATACAAAAAAATCATATACGAATTTAACCACTCCAAATAAATTTTCGCTGTAAAAAACGTATAAATATAAACACTCATAAGCAGACATTCCAAAAATTTCATCTCCAGCGCCTCATTCTGAAAAGTAAATACACTTTTTAAAAACAACACAAACGCAATAAAAAATATATGAAATATCAAAAACCCAATTTTATCTTTTTTCATCAATTTACCTCTATTTTTCAATTTTTTCTTATTATTTCATCTAAAATTTTACCATATCACCATTAAAACTTCAATCAGAAATGTTGTATCATCGTTATTTAATTTTTTTACTTTGAGATAGTTTCCATTTACTAAGTAAAAATTTTAAAACTAACAACTTTCTAATGAAATCCAAAAAAAAAAAAAAAAAAAAATAGTGATATAATTTAACATAAACAATATTTTTTAAAACAATAAACAAAATAATACAAAGGAGCTGATTTTTATATGAAAAGCCTATTTAAAATTTTGATTATCGCTATACTTGGCTTGAGTGTTGTCGGATGTGAATTACTTGATCCAAAAGGATGGGAGAAGGCTTCAGAGTACAGAAGAGAAAGAGGAAGAGAATGTTATCGAGATCAATATGGAAATTACTTTTGTGAAGATACTAAATAAAATATTAATTTATGAATTAATGAAATAAAAATACAATACTTAACCAAAAAAGACAGGAACACATTCCCCCTTCTGTTTTAAATATCTATGTCGGATATTCATTCTGTTTTATGTATTTACTGTTTGTGTTCTTTTTATATTTTTATTATACAATATTTTAAGTTGGAATACAAATTGCTTTTTTTTCGCAGACAGAGTAAAAAATATAGGGGCAAATAAATTTATTGTAAAATAAAAAAGAAAATACATTACTATAAAATAAATTACTACTAAAAATAATTTACAAAATATTTTATTCTCATTTTTCTTTAATAATTTAATGATATAATGCTAGTATCTAAAAGATGGAGGGATTTATATGAAAAAATTAGCTTTAATAATAGTAATATTGTTAATAGGAGTTATGAACTGTTCAAAATCAGATAAAGAAGAAAAAACCAATGAAAATAAAACAATTAATGCCCCTGTCAAATCAGACGAAAAAAAAGAAAACTATGAAGCTGAAATTATACAAAGAATGGATGTTGTGAAAAAGGAAGTACAGCCAGCCTTGGATTCTGGGGTAACAGCAGATATGAACAATGCGGTTAAAAAATTAGGAGATTCATGGGAAACAGAGATGAAAAAGGTTTATGAATTACTTTTAGCAGAATTGCCAGAAAATGAAAAGACAAAATTGCAAAAAGAGCAGGAAGAATGGGTAAAAAAAGTTAAAGAAGATGTCAAAAAAATTACTGAAGAATCAGAAGGCGGAACAATATCAGGAACTTTAGGTGGAAATGCCTGGGCAAGTGGAATAGAGGAAAGAACTTTAGAACTGGCAAAAAGATACGATAAGATACATAAAAAATAATATTTAAAAATAGAATATTGTAAGATATTTATAGATTAATTAAAAAATTTAAAGGAGAAATGAAGACTATGAAAAACAAAATTTTGAAAATATTTGTAATTATGACTTTAGCGGCAAATGTAAGTTATGCAAAAAGCAATACAAAAATAGATAAAGCAACATTTCAGGAAATAGATGCTTCATATTCAAAAGATAAAAATGGAGTTTATGTTTGGGAAAATAGAGGGTGGAAAAAATTAGAAGGGCTGGATCCAGTTACTTTTGAAATTATAAATATTAGAGGAAGTGCACGTCGATATCTAAAAGATAAAAATGGAATTTACAGTATCATTTACAGTATGGATGGAGATAGTGATAAGTTGGCACTGGAAAATTTGCCATATGATCCACAGACATATGAAGTTATAAATCAGTTATATTCAAAAGATAAAAATAATATTTATTATTCAGATAGAAAAATAATCGGAGTAGATTTACCTACATTTCAAAGAATAGATGAGAACATATATTCAAAAGACAAGAATAATATTTATTTTAGAGGAAAGAAAATATCAGGCGCTGATAAAAACACTTTTGAAAAAATAGATAAATATAACTACTCAAAGGATAAAAATAATATTTATTATAATGATAAAAAAATAGAGGGAGTGGATAAAAATACATTTGAATTAACGTATGATTTTGGCTCTGTAGTAAATGAGTATTATTCAAAAGATAAAAACAATGTTTATTATGAAAACAAGAAATTGAAAGGTATAGATGTAAAAACATTTAAGAAAATAAGCAGATTAGTTGACAATTTTCTTATAGAAGATAAAAATGGATTTTACATTGTTGAGGAAGATGGAAGTGTAGCTCCGATAGACAGTAAGGAAGTAGATATTGAAAATCTCTCACAGTTAGCTATCAAAACTAACTTGTATCACGATAAGGACAGCATGTATTTTGTAAAAAATCATAAACTTGTAAAAATAAAAGACGCTCCCAAGGTTGATCCATATAATTTATCGACATATAATGACAAGTATATAAATAAGTATGATGTAGTTTATTACTTAGACACAGATGAAGGTGCATTTAAAAAACTTGAAAAAGCAGAAAGCCATGAGTTTCGTGCATATGGCGATACTGAATATGCAAAAGGCAAGAAAAATGTTTATTTTAAAGGTAAGGTTTTAGCGGGTGCTGATTATGCAAGTTTTGATATGAAATATAATCATGAAAAAAATGTATATGAAATAAAAGATAAAAATAAAGTTTATGAAAAAGTAAAAGCAGACTAGAAAAAATAAAAAGTAAAAGAAAAACTCTCATTTTTCTTTAATAAACTTATGATATATTGTTAGTATAAAAATAGATAAAGAAGAAAAAATAGAAAGTGGAGGAAATAAAAATGAAAAAAATTATTATGGCACTTATGCTTTTAATGGGAGTTATTGGATTTTCGGAAGAAGAATTTAGTTACAAAGGTTATGATTTACCTTTTACAAATGATGGGAAATTGTATGAGGAAATATTACTAAAAAGAGAGATAACAGCTGATGATACTTCAATAGAAATAAAAAAATTGAAAAATGGAAAGTATCAGTTCTGGGATTACGCTTCTGATACTGGAGATGAAAATGAACCACCACGAATTTCAGATGTAGTTAAGGAAAAAAATGTTCTTTGTGATGAATATATCTGTGTTGGATACGATACAAAATTAAAAGAACCAGTAATTTTGAATAGAAAAACGAAAAGAATAATTAGTATTGTACGTGATGAAAACTACGATAAAGTTGATGATCCTGAAACTTTGAGAAGATTCCCTGAAGATAATCCTGAAATGTATAAATTATACCGTGATTATTATAAATTGTATAAATAAATTATGATTAAAAAATAAAAAAATTATAAATATCAAATTTAAATAGAAAGAGTAGGTAAAAATTATGAAAAAAGTATTATTTTTGATTATGGCATTAGCTGCAATACCAGCGTTTGCAGTAAAAGTTACGACAGATGGGAAACATAATTTAGATAAGGTAGCGGGAAAATACGGAGAATATTCGGAACTTGAAATATTTGAAAAAAGTGGGAAATGGTATGCGACAAAAAAAGCTTTTAAAACAGAAACAGTTCCTCTAGTTTTAGAAAAAGATGGAAAATTTTCAGCAGAATTTGAGCATGAAAAAGAAATTTATGCTTACGATACAAGAATGAAGGCTTTGGTAAAACTTGTTAAAGACGATACAGATCAGATAATTTCTATAGAATTACCTACAGGAAAAACAAAAGCAGCAGTGGATACAAACTTTAATATGAACAAAGTAAAGGGATATTGGTGTGATCTGACTGGAAAAATTGTTCAGAAAAATGGGAAATGGTACATTTATAATGATCATAATGACGAATACGCTCCTCTAACTGTAACAAAAAATGGATTTACTATTAAATCTGGGGATAATAAAGGTATTGTAAAATTTACATTTGATACAAGGCTTCAGACACTTGTGAAAATTGATGAGGCTGGAAATATAGTTGATACGTTTATACTAAAGGATTATTGTCCAGAAGGATATGTACAATTATAAAAAAATGATTATAATAAGCGAAATAATAGAAATAGGAGTTGAGAAAAATAAAACAATTATAAATACTAAATTTAAATCGAAAGTGTAGGTAAAAATTATGAAAAAAATATTATTTTTAATTATGGCATTAGCTGCAATACCAGCATTTGCAGTAAAGGTTACGACAGATGGAAAACATAATTTGGAGAAGGTGGCAGGAAAATATCAAGGTATTGAAATATTTAAAAAAAATGAAAAATGGTATATAACAAAAATACATGATGGATTTGATGAAACGGAAACAGTTCCTATAGTAATGGAAAAAAACGGAAAATTTTCAGCAAATTATAAAAAACATGAAAAAGAAACTTATGCTTATGATACGAAAATGAAAACTTTAGTAACGCTTGCTAAAAATGACACAGATCAGATACTTTTTATTGAACTGCCTGAAAAAACAAAAGCAACAGTGGATACAAACTTTAATATGAATAAAGTGAAGGGATATTGGTGTGATCAATTGTTTGAAATTGTTCAGAAAAATGGAAAATGGTATTTACATGGTGAGGATGACGGCGGATGGGAAGAACTTATAACTGTAGCAAAAAATGGATTTACCGTTGAATATGGAACTAAAGATACTGGAGATGACAGAAGATTTACTTTTGATACAAAACTTCAAACAATGGTTGAAATTGATAAGGATGGGAATATAATTCTTCCATTTATATTAAAGGATTATTGTCCAACAGGATATAATTAATATCTAAATTTTATTTAAAATTAAGTTTACTAAAAAGGGGTTTGTGATTTAATATAAAAAACAAAAATAGGAGTTGATAAAAAATGAAAAAATTATTATTAATAGCAGGATTATTAGTTATAGGAGCTGTTACATTTGCAGGAAATTATGAAAATGAATTGACAGAAAGAATGAAAGTTTCAGAAGAAAAAGCACAAGCTGGATGGGATAGTGGAGTAAGAGCCGATATGGTTAATGCTTCACTGGATTTGGATACTGAATGGGAAAAAGAATTAAACGATGTATATAATTTGATTTTGAAAAAATTGCCAGCAAAAGAAAAGACAAAATTGAAAGCTGAACAAAGCAAATGGGTAAAAGACAGGGAAGTTAAAGTTCAGAAGGCGTATAATAAATATACAAAGGAAGAAGGAGCTAGAATGGCTGGAGAGCTAGCTGCTAGCGAAAGACTGAGCATAACAAAGGAAAGAGCTTTGGAGCTGGCAAAAAGATACGATAAAATTAATGTAAAAAAAATGAATTTACTGGATGAAGAGCAAGTTAATGGAGTTATAGAAAATATAAAACCGGATAAAGTATTTCATTTAGCTGGACAGAGTGCAGTGGGACTTTCATGGAAGTCTCCTGTACTTACTGTAAATATAAATGTAAATGGAACTTTAAACATACTTGAAGCAATAAAAAAACACAGTAAAGATTCAAAAATATTGATTATTGGTTCAAGTGACCAATATGGTTTAATAAGACCAGAAGAATGTCCGATTAAAGAAAGTAAAGTTCAAAACCCTCAAAGTCCGTATGGTGTGAGTAAAAAGGCACAGGAAGAAATGTGCAAACTTTACGTAAAGGCTTATAATATGAATATTATAATGGTAAGAGCTTTTAATCATATTGGAGCAGGACAAAATAAAAACTTTGTTGTAGCTGATTTTGCAAGTAAAATTGCTCAAATCGAAAAAGGAAATGAGCCTGTATTAAAAGTGGGGAATTTAGATACTTTTAGAGATTTTACAGATGTTAGGGATATTGTTAGAGGTTATGTTCTACTTTTAGAAAGAGGAAAAATTGGAGAGATTTACAATATTGGTTCAGGGAAAGAAATAAAAGTAAGTGAACTTTTAAATAAGTTGGTAAGTATGTCAAAAGAAAAAATAAAAATAGAAATTGATCCTGCCAAATTCAGACCTGTAGATATACCGCTTGTGGTATGTGATAATACTAAAATTAAGAAAGATACAGGGTGGAAAACTGAATTTTTTATTGATGATACGTTGAAAGAAGTATTGGAATATTGGAGAAATTTAGATTAAGTATTATAAATAAAATAAAAGGAAAGGGACTATATGAAAATTATTAAAGAACTATATGATTATCGTGAAATGATTTCAAATTTAGTAAAAAAAGATTTAAAGGTTAGATATAAAGGTTCTGTATTAGGATTTTTATGGACTTTTTTAAATCCTCTTTTACAGTTAGTAGTTTATACAATCGTATTTTCAACTATCATGAAAGTCAATATAGATAAATTTTATATGTATTTATTTATAGGATTAATTCCTTGGTTGTTTTTTGCTACTTGTATTCAAGCAGGATCTACAAGTATTTTAATGAATAAAGATTTAATAAAGAAAATATATTTCCCAAGAATCATATTACCTATTTCAACAGTAAATTCTGCTTTCATGAATATGTTTTACAGTATGATAGTTGTATTATTAACAATACTAGTCAGCGGTATTGGATTTAGCAAATACTTACTTCTTTTACCACTTGCTATGATTATGCAATATATTTTAGTGCTAGGAATGACTTTTATATTTTCTGCTTTAAATGTATATTTTAGAGATTTGGAATATATCTTAAATATTATAGTAATGATATGGTTTTACCTAACTCCTATAGTTTATGAAATTGAAATGATACCAGAAAAATTTCGTTTTTGGTTTTATTTAAATCCGATGACAGGAATAATTAATTTTTATAGAAATATTCTATACTATAAACGAATGCCAAGTTTTAATGCATTTGGTGGAATATTAATTTATGGAATAATTATGATTATCATTGGATATTTTGTATTTGAAAAGTTACAAAGAAACTTTGCGGAGGAACTATAATGGCGAAAGATATTGTAATAAGTGTAAAGAATGTAGAAAAGAGCTTTAAAATTTATAGTGATAAAGGGCATACTTTAAAAGAAAGGCTGCTTTTTTTTAAACAGAGAAATAGTTATACAAGACATGAAGTTTTAAAAGGAGTAACATTAGAAATAGAAAAAGGAGAAGTTATTGGATTAGTTGGTCATAATGGTTGTGGAAAAAGTACGCTATTAAAATTAATGACAAAAATAATTTATCCTGATAAAGGGAAAATAGAAATAAACGGAAAGATTTCAAGCCTTTTAGAATTAGGAGCAGGATTTCATCCTGATATGACTGGAAGAGAAAATATTTATACAAATGCTTCTATATTTGGGCTTACTAAAAAAGAAATAGATAACAGATTAGATGATATCATAGTGTTCTCAGAACTGGAAGAATTTATAGATAGTCCTGTTAGGACATATTCTTCAGGAATGTATATGAGATTAGCTTTCTCTGTTGCGATAAATGTTGATGCAGATATTTTATTAATTGATGAGATTTTAGCGGTTGGTGATGCTAGATTCCAGGCAAAGTGTTTTAATAAAATGTTGGAGTTAAAAAAAAGTGGAATTACGATAGTAATAGTGTCGCACGATTTAGGATCAATTGAAAGATTATGCAATAGGGCTATATGGATTGAAAATGGAAAAATAAAAGATGAAGGTATACCTCATGATATTGTTGCAGAATATTTAGATGATATTATGAATAAAGATAAAAATGAAAAAATTAAAATAAAACCTAAAGATAAAATAAATGAACAAGATAAAAATAAAGAAGAATCTGAAGAAAAAAATATCAAAGAAAAAGAGAATAAAAAAGATAGGAATCGAACTGGAAATAAAGATGTTGAGATTATTGACATAAAATTATTGAATGAAAAAGATGAAATAAGTGATACTTATAACTCAGAAGATAAATTAAAAATACAAGTTAAATACAAAAGAAATAATGCTAAATTAAAAAATTCTGTTTTTGGATTTGGAATTTTTAGAAACGATGGATTAAATTGTTATGGAACAAATACATTTATTGATAATTTTGGGAAAATTAAAATTCAAGATGAGGGAATTGTTGAAATAGAAATAGAAAAAATACAATTATTAGAAGGAGAATACTACATTGATTTAGCTTTTGTTGATGAATATGGAACTCCTTTTGATTATATTCGAAAAGCAACAAAAGTAATAACATACAGCACAGTAAAAGATGTTGGTGTTTACAGAATAAATCACAAATTTAAACATTTATAATAACAATGAAAGGAATTGGTATGATAAAAAATCATACTAAAAAGAAATTATGGATAAACTTAAATATTCAATTAATTCTATAAAATGGGATATTGAATTAGAAAAAAGATTGAAATCAGATAAACACTTAGAAAAATATGGATTTAAAGTGTATTCTCAAAGTGATGAAGATGGAATAATTGAGGAGATATTTAATAGAATAGGAACAACAAATAAAAAGTTTATTGAATTCGGAGTAGAAAATGGACTGGAAAGTAATTCACATTATTTGTTATTAAAAGGTTGGAATGGACTTTGGATTGAGGGATCAATTGAAAAATATGAAGAAATAAAAATAAAATTTAAGTCAGCTATAGTAAATAAAAAATTAACTGTAACCAATGCTTTTATTAATAAAGAAAATATTAATGAATTAATTTCAAGTAGTGGTATAGAAGGAGAAATTGACTTTCTTTCAGTAGATATAGATGGTAATGATATATATGTGTGGGAGAATATAAAAGTAGTAAATCCAAGAGTTGTTTGTATAGAATATAATGGTAAAATAGCTCCTTCTAGTGATTGGGTTCAACCTTATAATCCTAATTATATTTGGGATGGAACAGATTTTGTAGGTTCTTCGTTAAATTACATAAATAAAATTGCTAAAGAAAAAGGATATATCTTGGTTGGAACAAATGTATCAGGAGTAAATGCTTTTTTTATTAGAAATGATTTATACGGAGAAAAATTTTATAAATCTGAAAATCTTGAAGATTTTTATAATCCATCAAGATATGATTTATCAAGCAGAAAAATAGGACATCCATCATTTTCATATATAGGAGACAGAAATACAGAAAAATTATGGTATTCCAATATAAGGGATATACAGTATTTAACTGGTTTTAGTCATTTAGAAACTATGGAAGATGGGAAAAAATTTTGTTGGACTAATTCTTTGGAAAGTGAGATTCTTTTGTATAATGATAATTTTGAAAATTATGAATTGGAAGTACTAAATTATTTTGAAGGAATGAGAATAGTTTTACCAGATATTTCAAAAAAAGAAATATTATTAAACTTAGGATTAAATAAAATAAATATATTCATGTCTAATTATAATAATGGATGGTTAAAATTGAGAATATTAACCGATAAATTATGGATTCCAAAAGATTCTTTAGATACCAGAAAATTAGGAGTAGGAATAATTTCTAAAGAAATAAATTTATCAAAAAAGTAATGAAGGAGATTTTATGGAAATAAAAGAAAATGATTTTGAAATAAATATAGATAATATCAATGTTGAAGAAATAATGACTAAAATTAAACAAAATATAAAAGATAAAGGATATATTGAGGAAGAAAAAATTAATAATTTTGATTTTACTCCTAAAATAAATGAAGAAAATAATTTTAAATATGAATTAGATACATTAAATCGTGGTTGGAATGTTAATTTAGAAAGAGAAATTTTGTCTAGAAATAAATTATTTTCATTCATAAAAAAAGTAATTAGAAAATTGGCAAGATGGTATGTGGTTCCAATGATGCAAGATCAGGTAACATTTAATTCATTTGCTGTTAGAGCTATAAATAATTTAAACAAACAAAATGAAGAGATAAAAAAATTATTAGATAAAAAAGATGAGAGAATAAAAAAATTAGAAGAAATAGAAAAAGAAAATGACTTTAATATGGATTATCTGGCTTTTGAAGAAAAATATAGAGGACCTGAAGAAGATATACAAAAATTACAGGAAAAATTTGTAAGATTATATGCTGGAAAAGACAATATATTGGATATAGGCTGTGGAAGAGGGGAATTTATAAAAACTTTGCTAAATGCAGGCAAACAATATGTTTTTGGGATGGATATTAATCCACAGATGGTGGAAAAATGTAAAAAAGATGGATTATCGGTCGAATTAAGAGATGGCGTAAGTTATTTATATGATAATAATAATTTAAATTTAGGAGGGATATTCTCTTCACAAGTTATAGAACATTTAAAACCATCACAAATAATTAAATTAATAAAAGGAGCATATAAGAATCTTCAAGAAGGAAGTCCATTAATTCTTGAAACCATAAATCCAATGGCTTTGGTAACACAAACTATGGCATATACATTAGATTTGACACATAGACAGTATGTGCATCCATTTACAATTGAAATGCTATTAAAGGAACATGGATTTAAAAAAGTAGAATTTATTTACAGTTCTCCAATTGATGTAGAAGCACCTGTACTTAAAGATAATGATATGGATCCAAAAGAGTTGGAAAAATATAATGAAAAAATTAGAAGAATGCATGAAATGTTATTTGGATATCAAGATTATGCGGTAATTGCTTGGAAGTGATTGATATGAAAAAAATAGCATTTGTCGTTCCATGGTATGGGGATAAGATACCAGGTGGAGCTGAAACAGAAACAAGAAATATAGTTAAAAATTTGACAAAAAAAGGAATAGAAGTAGAAATACTCACAACTTGTGTAGAAAAATTTTCTTCAGATTGGAATAAGAATTATTACAAAGAAGGTAATTATGAAGAAAGCGGAATAAAAATAAAAAGATTTAAAGTTAGAAAAAGAGATAATAAGAAATTTGATAATGTGAATGCTTTACTTATGCAAGGAAAAAGAATAAGTCTTGAAGCAGAACAAATATTTTTTGAAGAAATGATTAGAAGTATAGATTTAGAGAATTACATTGAAGAGAATCTAGGAAATTATTCATTATTTTGCTTTATTCCATACATGTTTGGAACAACATACTGGGGAATTAAAAAAGCCAAAAATAAATCTGTATTAATTCCTTGTTTACATGATGAAGCTTATGCATATATGGAAAATTTAAAAGAAATTTTTGAATTAGCTTCAGGCTGTATTTTTTTGGCAAAACCCGAAAAAAAATTAGCAGAAAAATTATTTGAACTAAAAGATACTAAAAAAATAGTAATCGGTGGTGGATTAAATATAGATATTTCAAGAGATTTTAGTGGATTTAAAGAAAAATATAATTTGAAAAATCCTTATATTTTGTATGCTGGTAGAAAAGATAAAGGTAAAAATATCGATTTATTAATAAAATATTTTAAAGAATTTAAAAAAAGAAATAATGATAATTTAGATTTAATTTTAATCGGTGGTGGACAACTTGAAATTCCAAAAGAAATAAAAAGTTATGTTCATGACTTAGGATTTATTGATATAGAAGATAAATATAAAGCTTATGCAAATGCTATAACACTTGTTCAACCATCAGTAAATGAAAGTTTTTCAATAGTTATAATGGAATCTTGGCTGACAGAAAGACCGGTAATTGTTAATAATAATTGTGAAGTAACAAAAAATTTTGCAATAGAATCAAATGGAGGATTATACTTTAACAATTATTTTGAATTTGAAGAAATTTTGAAATTTTATATTAATAATCCAAATATAGCAAATAAAATGGGGAAAAACGGAAAAGAATATGTTCTAAGAAATTTTGATAGAGAAGTTGTTACAAAAAAATATATTGATTTCTTTAAAGAGTTAGTAGGTGAGAAAAATTAAAATAATACAAGTTTTACCAACAATTAGCTATGGAGATGCAGTCAGTAATGATGCAATAAATATTGATAACTCCTTGAGAAAGAATGGATATAAAACAGAAATTTATGCAGAGAATGTAGATAAAAGACTGAAAAATAAAGTTTTTAAAATAAACAAATTAAAAAAAGTAAATAAAAATGATATTTTGATTTATCACAAATCTACTGGAACAGATTTAAGTTTTTTATTGGGAAAATATAAATGTAAAAAAGTAATGAGATACCATAATATCACTCCTGGAAAATATCTAGAACCATACAATAAATATTTATATAATCTTGTGGAATATGGAAGAAAAGGATTAGAACATGCAAGTAGATATTTTAATTATAGTCTTGCTGTTTCTAATTACAATAAAAGTGAACTCGATAAATTAGAATATAAAAATACAACGATATTACCCATATTAATTCCTTTTAAAGATTATGAAAAAGATCCTGATAAAAAAATTATAAAAAAATATTTAGATGGAAAGAAAAATATATTATTTGTAGGAAGAATTGCTCCTAATAAAGCACAAGAAGATGTAATAAAATCATTTTATTATTATAAAAAATATGTTAATAAAGATTCTAGATTAATTTTAGTTGGAAATGATAATGGATTTGAGAATTATTCAGATTTATTAAAAAAATTAGTGAAGGAATTGGGATTGGAAAATGATGTTGTGTTTCCAGGACATATAAAATTTGAAGAAATTTTAGCTTTTTATAAAGTAGCAGATTTATTTTTGTGTATGAGTGAGCATGAAGGATTTTGTGTACCGTTAGTTGAAAGTATGTTTTTTGAAGTTCCGATTTTGGCTTATAATAGTAGTGCTATAAAAGATACTTTGGGAAATAGTGGAGTAATTGTAAATAAAAAAGATTATTTCTTAATATCAGAATTAATGAATTATATTCTTTCGGATGAAAATGTTAAAAAAGAAATAATCAAGAATCAAAATAAAAGGCTTGAGGATTTTAAATTGGAAAAAGTTGAAAAACAATTATTGGGATTTATTAAGCGAATAGGTGGATAGTATGAAAAAAAAGATTTTATTTGTTGTTCAGAGATATGGTTTGGAAGTTAATGGTGGAGCAGAACTGCATTGCCGACAATTAGCTGAAAGACTTAAAGATGACTATGATGTATCAGTTTTAACAACTTGTGCAATAGATTATGTCACATGGAAAAACGAGTATAAAGAAGGAATAGAACATATAAATGGTATTAAAGTTATAAGAAAAAAAGTTGATTTTGAAAGGAATCAAAAAAAATTTAATAAAATATCTGCAAAATTAAATAATGAAAAAGATAATATAAATTTAGGAATAGAATGGCAAGAAGCTCAAGGTCCTCATTCAGCAGAATTGATAAAATATCTTGAAGATCATAAAGATGACTATGATGTTATTATTTTCCTTACATATTTGTATTATACAACTTATTTTGGATTAAAAGTTGCACCAGAAAAAAGCATATTAATTCCTACTGCTCATGATGAACCACCAATATACTACAGTATTTTTAATGAAACTTTCAATTTACCAAAAGCAATATTGTATTCAACTACAACAGAAAGAGATTTTGTAAACAAAAGATTTAAAAATGATTATATAGAAAGTGATATAGTTGGTTTAGGTGTAGATATTAATGAAAATGCACAAGATATTGATTTAGAAAAAACTTTTGGTATAAAAGATGATTATGTTGTTTATGTAGGTAGAATTGATGAATCAAAAGGTTGTAAAGAGATGTTTGAATATTTTTTAGAGTATAAAAAAACATATAATAGTAATTTGAAATTAGTATTAGCTGGAAAAAGTGCTATGGAAATACCTAGAAATAAAGATATAGTTACTTTAGGGTTCGTATCTGAAGATGAAAAGGTCAATTTAATCAAGAAATCCAAATTACTGATATTACCTTCAAAATTTGAGAGTCTATCACTGTCAACTTTAGAAGCAATGTATTTAAAAGTTCCTGTTTTATTGAATGGAAAATGCGAGGTTTTGAAACAACATGCTATTTTAAGTAATGGTGGGTTGTATTATGAGAATAAATGGGAATTTTTGGAAACATTGAATTATTTGATTGGAAATTTTGAAATTGCTGAGAGAATGGGAGAAAATGGGAGAAAATATGTGAATGAGAATTATAAGTGGGATGTCATTATTAAAAAATTAAAAGAAACTATTAAATATATCTATACAATAAATTCTAAGAAAGGGTTTTAAAATTTATGTTTACTTTATTATTTGGTTATACACTATTTTTATTTTTCATGTTTATTGGGATATTAACAATATCATTTTTTAATTTAAAAGAAAATTTTTATAAAAATAATGGTTTTTGGTTACTAACACCTATATTAGGAATATATATGATGATTTTTTTTGGTGAAATGTTATTTTTAGTTTTACCACAAAAATATGTAGGATGGTTATTTGTTTCTTCTATATTATTCCTAAGTTTTAAAAATAGAAAAAATTTAATTATGATTTTGAATTATATTTTTAAAACTAAAAAGTTATATTTTTTTATATTTGCTTTATCAGGATTCTTAATTTCTATTCCAGTTTTAAAATCTTTTTCTTTAGTTAGTACTCAAATATTAAATAATGATATTATATTTTATTTTAGTAGTATGGATTGGTTATATAATAATTCTTTTTTTAATATTGGTAGTCTTAAAGTTGTTAATACTCTTAATCCTTATTATTATTTAGCTGCTTATATGGTACGTTCTTCAAGATTTGCTACTGAAATAGTAGGTTCTCAAATAATGGGACTACTTTTCTTAAAAGCTCATCAAGTTTATTTTGCTTTAGGAGTATCGATAGTTTCAATCACTATAAGTACATTTGGTTTTTTTTTAGAAAGTATTCTAAAAATAGATTCAAAAAAAAGTAAAACAATTATATTTGCATTATCATTTAATATGATTTGGTTTGAATTACAAAGAATGCAATATGTGCCTCAGATTTTAGGAATAGGAGGTATCGTTTTATTTTTAGGAATAATGCTATCTTTTTTAGAAGAAGAACCTAACTTTAAATTTCAAGAAATAATGTTAGGTGTTTCTTTAGCAGGCTTAATGTCTATTTATTCAGAATATGCTTTAATTACAGTAATGATTTTCTTAATAGTATTAGGTGTTCTTATTTTTACTAATAAAAATAGTTTTAAAAATAAATTTTTTAGGATTATCAAAGGTTGTCTTTTTTCATTTATTATTTCACCTGTAGGTATGATTAAAGCTATAAGACATAATATATTATTAATTATAAAGTCACCAGAAGTTAATTCTGGTGACCCTTACCATGGAAAAATGATACAAATAAATAATTATATACAAAATTTTTTAGGATTTAAAAATTTTCATATTTCAAATGAAAATAATTTTTTTGAAAAAATTATTTTTATCTTATCAATAGTAGTAATTTTCTCTTTGTTAATTTTTGTTTTTAAATCTTTGATAGAAAATAAAAATCCTAAAAATATTAGTTTAGTATTAATTATGATTTTTTTTGCTTTTAATTTAATTTCTTTTAGAATTGTAAAGTTTGCATATGCCGAATATAAAACATTGATAACTGTTCAATCAATAATAATAATAATATTCTTTTATTTCATGTCACAGTTTACATCAAAAAATATATTTTTTAAATATTATTCTTGCTTTATTTTATGTTTATATATATTGATTAATTTAATAAATATAGGACATATGTCTAGAGATAAATATTTTTTTTATGATAATAACATAATTGAACTAGAAAATGAGATTTCAAAAATACCAAAAGAAAAAATTATTGATGTATCAGGAACTTTTAATATTGCACATTCTATAATGTACGCTGCAAAAGAACATAATTTAAGATTAAATACTGAAACATATTATCCTAAAAATAATATTCCAATTGATAAAGTTGATTATTTTGTTAAATATAAAGATGAAGAAATAAATAATCTTTTAAAAACAGAGGAAAGCATATTTTGGGAAAATAATAAATATAAAATATTAAATAGAAATCACACTCAACTTGTTAATATAAATTTAATTGATGGATTTTATAATTTAGAAAAAGACAATATAGGATATTTTATTTGGACAAGTAAAAAAGAAAGTAAAATAGAAATATTAAATGGTTTAAATAAAAAGGTTTTACTTAAATTAGAATTTGAATTTTACGGAGCACCAGGAATAGATAAAAATATTAAAGTTATATTTAAAAATAAGTCATAGGTTTTGGAAAAACACCAAAACGTATTAAAACAACTATAGAATTGAATGCAAAAGAAAAAAGTGAAATTTTGATTTTATCTGAGGAACCATTAACTCAAATTAAGACAGATTCTAGAAATTTTGGAATTCAATTAAGAGAAATTAAATTAGACATTAATTAAAGAAAAGATTTTAATAAATTTTATTGAAAGGAGTATTATGAAAGATTATACAAAATTAATGCGTCCGAAACATTATTTGAAAAATGGATTAATTTTGGTACCGTTATTTTTTTCAAAAGGAATTACAGATTTTAATAAATTATTGTCGGTATTTTTGGCAATTTTAGCATTTTCTTTTCTTTCTTCAACAATTTATATAATAAATGACACTATGGATGCTGAAAAAGATCGACAGCATCCTAAAAAATGTAAGAGACCAATAGCCTCAGGAAAAATATCTAAAAAGAATGCTATTGTTTTTTCAATATTTTTATTTATACTATCGTTTGCTTTTCATTATTTTGGAAATGGAAATAAATTATTTTCTATATCAACGATATATTTAATAAGTTACTTTTTTATAAATTTATCTTATAGTTTAGGATTAAAAAATAAACCTATTTTAGATTTGGTACTTTTATCTGCAGGATTTTTGCTCAGAGTTTTATATGGAGGAGAAATTGCAAATGTACCTATATCATATTGGTTATATTTAATAGTTATAACGTTCTCATTTTATATGGGATTTGGTAAAAGACGAGGTGAACTAGAAATAAAAGGAGATAAAAATACTAGGGAAGTTTTAAAAAAATATTCTTATGAATTTTTAGATAAAAAAATGAGTATTTTTATGGCATTAACATTGGTATTCTACTCTTTATGGACTGTTGATAAAAAAACAACTAATGTTGTTGGAAGTGATTTATTTATATGGACTGTTCCTTTAGTAATTATCATTTTTTTGCGATATAGTTATGTTATTGAATTGGGAGAAAGTGATGGAGATCCTGTTGAAGTGCTTTTATCAGATAAAGTATTAATAAGTTTAGTTATAGTTTATATTTTAGTAACAATAATATTTTTTTATAAAAATTTTATTTTTTAGGAGTTTGGTATTAATGAATGTATATGACTTTGATAAAACAATATATAATGGTGATAGTACATTAGATTTTTATATTTTCTCAATAAAAAAAAATTTACTATTATTACGATATTTTCCTAAACAATTTTCAGGAATAATTTTATATCATTTAAAAATTATAAATAAAGAAAAATATAAAGAATTTTTCTTTTCATTTTTAAATGGAATCAAAAACATAGATGATGAAATAAAAAAGTTTTGGGGAAAAAACGAAAAAAAAATAAAAAATTGGTATTCAAATCAAAAGAATGAAAAAGACGTTGTCATTTCAGCTTCGCCTGAATGGCTGCTAAAACCAATAACTGACAAATTAGAAATTAATTTAATTGCAACTAAAGTTGATAAGAAAACGGGAAGATTTGATAGTTTAAATTGTTATGGAAATGAGAAAGTAAAAAGATTTAAAGAAAAATTTCCGAATGAAGAAATAGAAAATTTTTATTCAGATCATCATTCTGATACACCAATGTTTTTGATTTCTAAAAATGCTTGGATTGTAAAAGGAGAAAAAATAGAAAAATGGACTGATGGAAAGGAACAAATAAAATGATAGCTTTGAGTAAAGAAGATAAAGAAAAAATAAGAATTTTTGCAGGGTCATCGAGTAAAGAATTAGCAAAAAAAATAGCAGAATATCTTGAAATAGACTTATCTTCAAATCAGA
>ERZ773087.1142-NODE-1142-length-17711-cov-15.152696_pt1 | contig 17711 bp, 23 predicted proteins | sample MGYA00511375_ERZ773087 | MGnify/ENA primary metagenome ERZ773087 (study PRJEB29015, sample SAMEA2737995) | human oral metagenome | biome: human oral; feature: human-associated habitat; material: dental | place: China | collected 2063 ...
ACGATGTATGTGAGTCATTTAATTGAATGTATTTATGGGGAAGAGAAGATTTCTATCGCTGATTTTGCTAGTGGTAGTGGTAGCTTTCTAATTAATATCGCAGCTTTGGTCAAAGGAGAAAAAGACTTTATATCTATTGATGTTGATAGTAATTATGTAAAATTACAGCAAAATATTTTTAATCTATTAGAAGTTCCTGCAGAAATTATTAACCAAGATGTGCTAAAACCACTGAATATCAAAAACCAAGATGTGATTATTAGTGATGTGCCATTTGGTTATTATGCAGATGAGGATAATAGCTTAAATTATAAACTATGCAGTAGTGAAGGTTATAGCATTAATGCTTTGTTATTTATTGAACAAGTGGCAAATTACTTAGCTGAAGATGGAGTAGGAGTGTTAGTTGTACCAAAACAAATTTTGGAATTAGAAGATAATTTTAAAAAGTTTTTAGAAGAAGAGATTAATTTAAATGCGGTTATTACGCTACCAGAGGAAATGTTCAAAAATTCTTCTCAGGCTAAAGCTCTTATTTTAATAACTAAAAAAGGACAGAAAAAATTACCTAGTCAAGTCTTTTTAGCGGAAGTTCCAAGTTATCAAAATAAAACTGGCTATGCAAGCTTTATCGAGGAATTTAACAGTTGGCTAGAAAGTAAGTAATCAAGTATTAAATAATGAATTTAAAGCAAAGATATAACCTAGTAAAAAAACATTGGAAAATTAGTAAATAAACTTTGTTTAAGGTTGACAATATCGCAATAATATAATACAATATTTAAGTGGATTGCTCATAGAGCAGTTTTTACTAATTAAGTGTTTTGTATTTATTTTGTATTTAAGCATTTGATTACATTTAAATTAGATTTCGTAATATCGGAGGGAGGGAAAATCCAATGTCAAAAACTGTAGTTCGTAAAAATGAATCACTAGAAGATGCACTACGTCGTTTCAAACGTGCTGTTTCTAAAAACGGAACTATCCAAGAAGTTCGTAAACGTGAGTTTTATGAAAAACCAAGCGTTCGTCGTAAGAAAAAATCTGAAGCGGCTAGAAAACGTAAATATTAATAATTGTTAAAATATATACCATTTATTAATAAAATCTAAAATTTTCCCTCTTTTAGATTTATTTAAGACAAAACCTCATCTTCGTGATGAGGTTTTTTTATAAAGTTAGGAGAAGTTATGTTTGCAATAATTTGTTTGAATGTTATGCTATTAATTTCTTGTTGGTATTTAATTGCAGAAAATCAAAAGAATAAAACTAAAATTAATAGTTTGGAAGATGATTTAAATAAAGCAATTAAAAGAATAGCATTACTTGAAGAAAAATAAAAACTTATCGAGAAAATGATATAAGAATATCGTGATTTTCTCGATAAGTTTTTTAATTTAACTTTCTAATTTTTCCATCTAATTCTTGAATAGTTTTAGCATTCATTAAAATCATTAAGAACTTGATTTCTTTCTTCCACTTTTCTATTTCAGCGATTAAGGCATCTTTTCCGTCATTAACTAGGATGTCTAAAAAGATTTTAGAAACCCCAACAGCTTTCGCTCCTAAAGCTAAACATTTCACAACATCTAATGGATTACGAATACCACCGCTAGCGATAATATCAATTTTATCACGATATGGGTATGCATTTTCAAGACTTTCAGCTGTAGTATAGCCGATATTTTCTAGATATACCGATTTATTATCTCGACGCCCATTTTCTATACGTGCAAAGTTTGTTCCACCCATACCACTAACATCAACAGCAGCTAGCTTCAAGTCAATTGCAAGTCTTATTGTTGCTTCATTCATACCGAAACCAGTTTCTTTTAGTATAACAGGAATAGTTGAATTTTCACTAACTTCTTGTAATGTTGTAAACCAAGATTCAAAGTTGTGATCTCCTTCTAGCATAACTATTTCTTGGAGAGGATTAGTATGCATTTGTAGGTAACGAGCATTTGTATCAGTAATAGCTTTTAAGATAAGAGAAGGTTCCTTATCAAGTCCAAGATTAACAGAATAACCTTTTGGATAAGCTTTGGCATCTTCTTCATTTTTTAATGCAGGCGAATAAGACCCTGGGAAAAATTCGATGCCGGTGATTTTACTTATTTCAACAAAATCGTTATTTATTTTATTACAGTCTTCTCCTCCAGCGGTAATAGCATTTATAAAAAATGGAAAGTCCCATTTCGTGCCACAAACTGTAGTTGAAGTATCTATATCAGCTAGTCCAAAACGTGGAATACTGTTGTAGTCTATTGCGTAGTTATCAAGACTAGTTGTGGTTGTTTTGTCTTGAAGAGCTAGACGGATATGATCTTTTTTTCTCATAGTAATCCTTTCTTTATTATCATATATTTTTATAATTTTTCTAAATTCAATATTAAATTAAACTGCGCATCACTTTTATCAAAGCCAAGAACAATATCACCACTACCAGAACCACTTTGTTTTCCAGCAGGATAAGTATCAATATACTTTTTCATTGTGATAGTCTCCATAGGAATATTCGAAAAACTTTCTAGATAGTGCAAGTTATTTCGTAATTGCCTAAAATTTTCGAGTGCTTCAGAAGTATTGCCATCAGATAGATTTACTGCTAAGTCAGTTACTAAAGAGTTCGACTTTGAAACAAATTTAGAATATTCTTCTTTAAAATTATCTTTGTTTTCTTTCCAAAGTTTCACATGCTCTTTTGTATCAACACTCTCACCGGTCCAACGAGCAAAGACATTTATAAGCGCCTTAGGTACTATATTTTTAATTATAAGTCCGTCCCAATCAGTGTTAATAGTCTCTACAATAGAATGATTTGCTATTAATTCTTTAACAGATGAACTATTAAATTTTTGATAATATGTAATACCTTTTGTAAGGCTGGCAGCAACATCTCCCATAGAGCCACTGATGTTATGAGTAATGTTAAATAGCGTTACTAGCTTAAAAATGATTGTATTATCAAAAGATATCTTTTCGAAATTCAAAATAGCTTTTGTGATAGCTACTAAGACAGCACCGGAAGAGCCTAACCCATATTTCTTATCTTCTCCATGCAGTTCATTATAAATAGTTAGCGCAAATTTTTTATCGCTCTGTGTATATTGTTGCAGGAATATAAGAAATTCCTGAATAAGTTTGAAATTATCATTTTTTTCATAAAGTCCTACAGATATCTTATTAAGTGTGTCAAAAATTGTAATTTCATTAGCTGGCTCGACAAAAGCGATTATTTTTTTATCTACACTTGTAATAAGTGCTTTTGAATAATCTTCTAAAATTGCATACTCGCCTGCAAGATAGAGTTTGCCATAAGCTATTCCATGCACAAAATTATTTTTTTCTGCCATAATTTAGAAATTTCCTCATATATTTTTTCTTGATCTTCTTTCAAATAAAGAACTTTTACGTTAGGTCCTGCATCTATAGTGAAATAGCAGCGATATCCTTTTTCTCGTAAAGTTTTAACAATTTCCATAGCACGATAACTTTCATCAGTTAAGAAAGTAAAGCTTGGTGTTGATGTTGTCGTTGTTGCGTGCATAGCAAGGGCATTTTCCTCTGTTATTGCTCCAATTTTTTCAAAGTCCGCATTTTCTAGGGCTATCTTCATATCAACAAAATCTTCTTTTGCTTTTTCTACCCAAGCATCAAAAGTTGTGGATGTCTGAACACAGCGTTCCATTGCGATACGGCTAGAAATTTTTTTGCGATCTTCGTTAACAACAAGTACTATCATACCGAAATCTAAATCACAGCTAAGTTCTTCTACGCTACCATCTTCTAACCATGCGGCAAGTCGGTAGAAACTACGACATGAAGAACCTGATCCTTCTTTTGAGATTTCTACTAGTTCTTCAGCAGTCTTATTTAACTTAAAATATTCATTACAAGCTAAAACAAGAGCCATAGTTCCACTAGAACTAGATGATAAACCAGCTGCAGTGGGAACAGTGTTATAACTTTTTATAGAAATTTTTTCACGTTCAACAGGTGTGAATTTTGCGATGAACTTCATTATTTTTTCTACTTCTTCTTGACTTTGTTTTTCGTCATTAATATAAAATTCATCTTCATCTGTTAAACTAGGTTCAATTTTTGTTTTTGATAATAAGTTGTCTAACCTTAATGAAATATTAGGGTTAAAAGGTAAGACTGGATCTTTTGATTTTTTTCCCCAGTATTTTACTAGGGCGATATTAGCATAACCTAAACTGTAACTATCCATGACTTATATCCTTTCTTTGCAAGTTCATTTTGAATTTTCTCAGCGTTTTCCTTTGTCTTACTTAAGGCAATACAACAACCACCGGCACCACCGCCAGTAAGTTTTGCCCCAAGTGCTCCGTTATTTTTACAAATATTAACTACATCATCATTACTTTCATGACTAACACCAAGTTTTTGAAGTAGGTCATGAGCTTTATACATATAAGCTCCTACTATTTCAATTGCTTTTTTCTTTAATGGTTCAATAACTTTTTCAGTAATTTCCCCAAGTTCATCTATGTATGATTTATAGTATTCAAAATTTTGTTTAATATGTTTTAAAGTTTCCTTAGTAATACCAATGACTCCAGTGTCGATAATAAGTAAATAACTGTCTAGATTGAAGTCTAGAGGTATAGCACCATCTTTTTTAGAAAATAAAAGTGGAGTATCGCTTAAAACTTGATTAACATCAATACCACTAGGATTTCCATGGATAAATTTTTCACATTTATTAGCAATTTCACGTATGTTAGTTAGTTTTTTCGCGCGTGCTATAGCTATGCTAAGGGCAGCCGAAGAACCAAGTCCGCGACCGACGGGAATAGTGCTATTGATATTAATTTCAGTTCGGTCATTAATATCACAAGCTTCTGATATAAATGATATAATTTCATCTCGTTCCTGTATAATATTTGTTTCTTTAAGTTCAACATCAACAGTCATCTGTGGTAAAGGGATAGTAATTCCCTTATAACCATAAACAACAGCGTGTTCTCCAAAAAAAATTGCTTTAGCGTGTGTCATAAATTTTATAAACTCCAGTTAAACTCAATGTATATTTTTACAATAATTATATTAAAATAAATTAATATTTAAATGCTTCTAAATACTTCTATATGTACAATAATTATACTTTCAGCAGTGAGATTTGTCAAACAAGTGAAGCTAGTAAAAAAAATAAAACTACCCTTTAAAAATAATAAGTTATTTTTGAGAGTAGTTTACGATTGGGCTTGTAATGTAGGATGACAATCTATACCATGTGGTTCGAGATGAACTAATGTTTCACAATAATAGAATTCACTTGCAAGTTTTTTCTCTATATTGATGGTGATTTCATGACTCTTTTTAACATTAAGCGTAGGGCTAACCGTAACTGTAATATCAATAAAATACAATAACCCGTGTGTACGTCCTTTAGTATCAACTATAGAAATAACACCATCAATATCTTTGACAAGATCATTAACTTTTTCGATTACTTCGGTGTCAACGCCATCGGTAAGAACATAGGTAGATTCTTTGAAAATATTTATTGCGGTCCAAACTATAAGTGCGCCAACAATAATGGCTACTATAGAATCAGCAATAGGAAAACCTAAATATGTTGTAACAATTCCGATTAAAGTACCTAGAGAAACAAAAGCGTCACTAAGATTATCTAAAGCTGCAGCTTGTAAAGATTTACTACCTAACTTTTTCGATAGACGAATATTATAAAAATAAACACCGAGCATAATAACACATGCTATAAAAGCAACAATAGCTGATAATATATTAGGTTGTTCATAACTATTAGTTATAATTTTTTTTACAGCGTAAATTACAACTTCTATTCCAGCATAAAGCATAATAAATGAGGCGATAAGTGTCGAAATAAGTTCTGCTCTAAAGTGACCATAGAGATGATCTTCATCAGCAGGTTTTCGAGAAATTTTTAGACCTGCAAGAACACAAATCGATGAAATTACGTCGGTTGCGTTATTTATTCCATCAGCAACAAGTGCAGAAGAACGGAAGATAAAACCTGCTCCTAATTTTAATATAGTAAGGAATAAGTATGATAAAATACTTAGTTTAGCACCTTGTTCCGCCTTTTTTAAGTTGTCAAAAATAGAATTATGCATAATCTCACCTCCTGTGTTATTGTTTTAATATTATAACAAGTTTAAAAAAATTATTCAAGAATAAAAATGTTATTTTTAAAATAAAATTATTTGCTATAGGTGAACTTTTTTTTAAAAAAAGCTCGACGAATTGTTGCCGAGCATAAATAGATTATAATTTTTTAGAATAATATTTTTTAAAAGTTAAATAAACATAAGTAATTGCTAGCATACTAAAGGTAGCATAGAGGTATAAAAAGTTATTTGAAAGTTCAATTCTTACAGTTAGATAATAAGGAAATACATTTAATTTTTCTAATATTGTGACTAAGAATAAAGATATTTCAAATAATACAAGAGATGTAAAGTAAATTAGCCATTTATTTTTTTCTGTTTTTTTATAAAGTAGTAGATAAATGCACATACCAGATCCTAAAATTAGTATCAAAATAGAAAATACTGTTAAGTACGGTTGGATGCTTTTAGCGAAAATTGAAGGAAATAAAAGACTTATTATTAAAATTAAGATATAGGATAACATAAATCGATATGTAGTTGTTTTATTCTCTTTTGGTAATAATTTAATTATCGAATCAGATAGTTTGTTTATATCATTACCAAAAGTTTCGGGAAAGTTTTTCCCTTGCTTTTGATATGAAATTAAATCTTGTAATATTTCTAATAATTGAATTTCTAGTGCAGTCTCATTAGCCGCTATAGCTTTCGTTCGACAGGTAATCAAAAGTTCTTCATAATATTTTTTATTTTCTTCATTAAGTTGCATTCTTAGTTTATTATTATATTCTAATAAGTTTCCGATGTTCATAGTAATTCCTCCCTATCTTAATCATCTTTTAAAATCTCAGTTATTGTTGTACTTATATTTTTCCATACGTCTTTAAAATTAAATATATATTTATTACCTTCCTCAGTAATCGAATAATACTTTCTAGGAGGCCCAAAGTTACTTTCTTTTAAATAACTAACAACCAAATTTTCTTTTTCTAATTTCATAAGTAATGGATAAATAGTTCCTTGAGCAACTATATCTAGACCATATTTAGAAAGTTGTTCCGTAATTTCATAGCCATACATATCTTTATTTTTTATTAGTTGAAGTATACATGCTTCTAAAGTTCCTTTTAATATTTGAGAAGTGTTAATCTCCATTAAAAATCTCCTTTCAACGAGTTGAAAAATCTTATTTGAAAGAACTATCTTGTTATACATAATAGTATCATAAATCCACTGTCTTGTAAAGCAAAATAGTTAAATGAAATGATTGGGGAGTATATAGTGAATAGAAGGCTAAGTATAACAAATAATTGTTTGATAATTCATGTTATTATGGTTTGACTAACAAAATAGGTAAGTATATAATAAAAATATGAAACAATCTCAAAGTGAAAAAGCCTATGAAATAGCTAAAAGAGCCCACTTAGGACAAGTCGATAAAGCTGGGGAAGATTATATAAAACATCCTCAAAAGGTGGCTAGTTTTGTAAAATCAGATGAAGAAAAAGCAGTAGCATATCTTCATGATGTTATTGAAGATACAGAGTTAACATTAGAAGATTTGCATGAGTATGAATTTTCTAAAGAAGTTATAGAAGCTGTTGATATTATAACCAAAAAGAAGGGAGAAGACTATCAAAGTTACTTAAATTCAGTAAAGAAAAATAAACTTGCAAGAGCTGTAAAATTAGCAGACTTACGTCATAATTCAGACTTAACAAGATTAACAAAAGTTACTGAAAAGGATATAGAAAGAAAAGAAAACTATCAAAAAGCTATTGATTTTTTAAATTCTTAGAGGGTAGTTATTAATAATTAGGTATATATAAAAAGACAAGGCTTAAAAAACCTTGTCTTAATCATTATACCAGCAGCCGGGGTCGAACCGGCACGATGTTGCCATCGCTGGATTTTGAGTTTTGTACTTAGAATTTTATAAGTATATAAAGCCTTTCAAATAAACTTTTCAAGAAGTTATCTCTATCAAAAAAATGATAGTTTTTTTATTTTTAGTAACTTTTTAGTATAGTTTTTGAAAAAAGTGTAGGTTTCTATTGAAAAAAATATACTTATCAGAATATAATAAATATAAATAGAAGAAATCTATGTTTAATCAAATTTTTATATAAAAAAGTAAAGGATAGTATCTTGATAACCTTTAACACAGGCAAAAAGAATGATTAAAATAAGGTGTTGCCTTTTTTAATCATTCTTTTTTGGCTTTTCTAAGCGGTAGCGCGGAAGGGAGGGGATATATCTTTTGTTTTTTAAGGGCTTTTTTCGTTATTTTTAATTGATAATTTAGGACATTTTACCTGAGCGTTTAAACGGAGATTATTCAACAATTAGGGGGAGTGCTTACTTTTATAGCCGATTAAAGAAAATAATCCAAAATTATCGAAATATACTCTTGACACTTTTTTAAGATAATGCTACAATATAAATATCAACATGACAATATCAACTAAACAATGACTTACAGGAGGGAAAATGAACGAGTTAGAGCTTTATCGAAGCCTGTCACGTAACAATAATTTAAGTAAATCAGAAATGAATGTCGTTATTTTTTGTTACAAAAAAGAACATACTTCAAAAGAAATTGCTGAATATTTAGATTGGCAAGCTCCTAATGTGGCACGACTATTAATAGCAATGTTTAATAAAGGTATGTTGAGTAGGCGCCAACTAGACGATAAAAAAACGTATATCTATACTACGAATGTAACTAATCCGTTACTTGGAATAAAATGATAGCAATGCTATCATTAAATTTCCACTATATTAATATCAACTATACATTATATTGATAACAACTTAAGGGAGGAGGAGAATGTTTTGATAAGAGCATCACCAAAACTTTTTATTAACAATCAAATAAACAATTATTATTAAACAAAAGGAGAAATAAAATGATTAAAATAACAATAAAAGCAAGAGATGTATTGGAAACACTTGATACTTCTGACTTAAGAGCCAAAGCTTCTGAGCATGCTAGGAATCACGCTTTATTAAATGGTGTAACAGATGATTCATTAGCGCTTGCTCAGCTTATGAAAGATGAGGGAATAACGGAAACTTTCCAAGAATTCTATGCACAGGCTCTTATAGGCTTCGTGGATTATGCATCGACGCATTATTATATTGGCAATCCAACTATTTCTATGCTAGACAATTTTATTCGGAATAAAAGAATTATTTGGAGTAGTTATAAATAAGAGGGGGGGAGTACCCACTCTCCCTTTTTTTAGAAAATCGATAAAGAAATTTATGTTTGATCAAATTTTATTTAAAAAATATTTGGGAGGAAAATAGATATGATATATAAAAATTTATTTCTAATTTCGTTTCTTGCATTACTAATCGAAACTTTTTGTATTTTAAAGTTAAGTGATACTAATGTTAATCCATTAGTCGGCACAGCCATTATTGCTTCTTCTTTTTTTGCTGTATCATTTATATTTATAGTTTTAGACGAATGTTTTAATAAAGAGAATGGGGAAAAAGAAAATGATAAAACTAAAGAAAACAGTGCTAATTGAAAATAAACAACCATTTTTTATAACTCGACAAAAAATAAGGCAGTTACAAATAATAATGAATATATTCTTTATTTTAATGCTTATTTATTATGGTAGTGTTATGCAGACCACGTTATTTATTCGTATAGTTCTAATTTCTTTTATTTCTGCATTGATTTTTATCACTAATAAAGGTTTGATAATATTTAAAAGGCGTACAGAAAAAGTTCTCTTTGTAAGAGAAAGATTATGGTATATCTTGGAAAGCTTAAAAATGTATGAATCTAAAGGTGATAGAGTGACCAATACTGTTATTTTATCCTTTGAAATCAATTCTGATGATATAGTAACAGTATCAGCTCCACTTTTTGGAGATAAATGGACTAAACAACTTAAGAATTTAGACGATAATTTAGTTGCTGGTTTAGGTCTCCCTCTAATTTCTAAAAAGGAACTTCCAAATTGTGTTATTTACACGTTGGGAGATTTAGAAGAAGTTGAACAATACGTCTTCAATAGTAATACATTAACAAGAGAATTTTTTGAAGATATTCCTAATCCGATAATTAAATTATCTAATACCCAGCAATTCAGTTTGAAATCCAATACCAATATAAGCATATATGGGAGGACTGGCACAGGCAAGACTATTGCTTTACAATGGTATCTATTCAATGCCCTTTCTAAAGGCTGTGGTACTCATGATGATACTTATTTAGGTATCGTAGATGGTAAAGGAGCTGATTTATATGCTTTAGGTAATATGTTGAAAGATGAACTGGGTGAGAAAGTTTCTGTAGGTTCTTCTCCTACTTCACTAGCAAAACTATCAAGACAGTTTGTAGAAATTATGAATGAACGTTTTGAGATTATTAAGCAAAACAGCTCACTAAATGCGGATGCTTATGATTTAGGAATGACACCTAATTTTCTATTTGTTGATGAACTTGCTTCTATTCGCGATAGTTGTGGAGCAAGTAAGCAAGGTAAAGAGTTATGGAATGAAATTTTACAAAATTTAGGATTAATTGCTAGGAAAGGAAGACAAGCTGGGTGTCACTTACTATTATCTACGCAAGACCCTAATGCTGAGAATATTCCAGTAGAATTGAGAAATCAAATATCTGCGGTATTATATCTTGGAAATCCAGGGAGTGACCGTTTAAGAATGGCTTTTTCTATGTGTGAATTGGAAAATGTTCCTACTGTATCCGATAGAAAAGGAGAAGCTTTATTTTATGCTGATGGACTTAATGCAGTAGAACCAGTGCTAACAATTGTACCATTTGTTGATGTTAAAACTAAAAATGAATTTTTACAGGTGGTTAGAAGTATCTTACCAATTCATTAATATTACATAGAAAATAGATTTATTAAATAGTTTAATCTATTTTAGTTATTTAAATAAATGAGAGGAAAATAATTATGAAATTAAATGATTTTTTAAAACCAGAATTTTTAGGAAATAAATTTATTGCTGTAAAAGGATATACTGGAGTTGTTGATTCGGAAACAAAAAAAGAAACAGCTCTACGTTTAAATGTTTCAATTCAAGATGAAACTAGTGATTTTTTTATGGAAATGATAACGGTAAAAGTAAAAACTTTAAATCCAACTATATCAGTTTCACAAATGGAAAGTAACAAAACTTGTCCAGTAATTTTAAAAGATTTAAATGTAGGTCAATACAATGGAAATTTATGGTTTTCTTGTACTGATGTATTACCTGTAAGCAAATAACTACTTCAGCATGTACCTAAGCAAAACTGCCGACTTTAGTCGGTAAGCAGGAAGCGTGTTTAGCGGAGCGGTGCTTAGGATCACATGATAGAAGTAGGGAGGAGCTTTTGCTCCTCCTAGTTTATTTATTATATAGACAATCTTTTGGCGAAAAGCCAAACCCAAAAAGGAACTATTATATATGATTTCATATAATAAAAAAATAGTCTGTACTAGTTCCTATATTGAAATTTGGGAATATGAAAAGCCGATATATTCCAAAGGGAAATCTCTTTTAGAAATTGATACTAATATTAATACTAAGAAAAAACACAAAAAGTTTGATGAACTTACATCTGAAGAACAAGAAAAACGCCTTGAACGTATGAAAAAAACTCGCTTAGAAGCAAAGTGGAATTTACTTCGTTTAGTTGATTGTAATTACGATGATACGACTTCATTTTTAACATTAACCACTAAAGAAAATATTAGCGATAGAAATTATTTTAAAGACTTACTTAAAACATTTATTAAACGATTTAATTATCATATTTTTAATACTAAGAAAAGTGTACTTAAATATATAGCTGTATTAGAAAAACAAAAAAGAGGGGCATGGCATGCTCATATTCTGTTATTTAGCGTCCCTTATGTACCACATAGTCAACTTTTAGAATTATGGGGGCATGGAGCAGTACGGATAAATAAAGTTGATGTTGATAGTAAAGAAAATCGTGGTCGATATGTTACTAAATATTTTGAAAAAGGTATAGGTCAAGAATTATTAGAAAATTTTGGGAAGCAAGCTTATTTATCTTCTAGAAATTTAAAAAAACCGGATGAACAAAAATTCTATACTTATAAAGATTTAGATTTTAATGATTCTACAGTTTTATATGAGACAGAATATATTAGTAAATCGTATAGAGACGGACGATATTTTGATAATAGAGTTAAATATAAAAAAATAAAGTTAGATTAAAAGGAGTATTTAAAATGATAGCAACAATAAATAAAAACGACTTAATAGCTCTTGGATTTTCTGAAGGTACTTCAAAACGTATTATTAGACAAGGGAAAGAACTTCTTGTTTCAAGAGGATTTGAAGTTTATAAGAATAAACGAATAGGTACTATTCCTACAACAATAGCGACTGAATTACTTGGATTTAATGTTCAAGATATTGTACTATTAAGAGGGTAAAATAATGGCTATTAGAAAAGATAAAGGTGGTAGTTGGCTTGTTGATATTAGTAATGGATTTGATCCAATAACTTTAAAGCAACGTAGAATAGTGAGGAAGGGATTCAAAACAAAAAAAGAAGCTACTGAAGCAGAACATTATTTACGAACTGTGGAATTAAAAGAAAATTTCCATAAAGCTAAAATCACGATAGCTATGCTTTATGAAATGTTGAAAGAAGAGGATATCATAAATCATAGAAAGATAAGTTATATAAATACTCAGGAAAATAATTATAATAGACATATTAAAGATTATTTTTTAAAAGTTGAGAATGTCAGCAAATTAACGTATGATGATATTTATAGATTTAGAGAGGAGTTGCGACAGAAAAAATCAAAAAATAAAAATGAAGATTTGAGTTCAAATACTGTAAATAAAATTTTAATATTACTAAAGAAAATTATAGATGTAGGTGTGAGGAAAGGTTACTATACCAGTAATCCTGTCAAGCATTTAAAAAAATTACCAATCCAAAAAGTTAAAATTGAATTTTGGACGATACAAGAGTTTCAAAAATTTTTAAGCTTGTTTAAGAATGATGAATACAATATAAAATTATTGTTTATAGTACTTTTCTTTACAGGGCTACGACTAGGAGAAGCTTTGGCTTTAACGTGGAAAGATATAGATTTTTCATGTAATGCTATTTATGTTACAAAGTCAGTGTATGAAAATAAAGGTAAACGTTATGTGAGTTCAACTAAGACAAAGGCAGGAACTAGAAGAATTATTATTAATAAAAAATTAAGTTCCGAATTATTATCTTGGCAAAAAAAACAAAAATTATTATTACAGAAATTCACAGATGATATTTTCACATTGCAGATTTTTCAAGATAGTCCAATTATTATGACTAAAGGCTCGATTCAAAAGAAATATGCAAGAATTCTTGAACGAGATAAGAGTTTAAAAAAGATAAGAATACATGATTTTAGACACTCTCATGCTTCGTTATTAATAAATAATGGAGAGGATTATTTAGTTGTTAAAGAACGTTTGGGGCATGCTTCTATAACGACTACGATAGATACATATTCTCATTTGTATCCAAGTAAACAAAAAGATTTAGCAGATAAATTAGATGAGTTATTATAAAGTAGTAATTTTTAGTAACTTTTATTCTGAAAAAAGTATAAATAACAAAAAAGACAAGGCTTAAAAACCTTGTCTTAATCATTATACCAGCAGCCGGGGTCGAACCGGCACGATGTTGCCATCGCTGGATTTTGAGTCCAGTGCGTCTGCCAATTCCGCCATGCTGGCATAGTTATATATTAACACATGGACACTTGTTTGTCAATTTCACATTATAAGCTATAAGGAATAAGAATTAGTTTTAATTTATTGCACAAAATTCTTTAAGACTTTAATCAAAATTTTATAGTAGAAATCATAGCTAGTTGATAAAATATTTAATTAAATAGCTAAAAAAACTAGTTATTAATTTATTAAAAACATTTATTATTAAGGACATATTATTTAAGTGTTTTCAGTTGGCAAAGTAAAATATTTCTTCAATATTATATTGCCAAAGGAGTATATATGTAGTATAATATAATAGTATATAGAATTATAAAAATATTAATGTTATTTTTATAAAGGAGTGTGAGTGCTGGTGGTTGTTACATTGTTTACATCGCCTAGTTGTACTTCTTGTAGAAAAGCAAAAGCTTGGCTTATAGAAAACCATATTGACTTTGTAGAGAGAAATATTTTTTCTGAGGCACTGACAACGGATGAAATTAAAAATATTTTATCTATTACAGAGCATGGTACAGAGGATATTATTTCTTTTAGATCAAAAACTTTCCAAAAATTAAATCTAGATATTGAGAGTATGTCGATTCAAGAGTTGTATAAAGTTATTCAAGATAATCCAGGGATGCTTAGAAGACCTATCATAGTAGATGATAAAAGATTACAAGTAGGGTATAATGAAGATGAAATAAGAAGGTTCCTCCCTAAGGAGATAAGAGTAAATCAATTAGAACAAATAAAGAATATGGTTAAGTAAGTACACCTTGATACTGCTTTTACCACGTGATTTAAAGGTTGATATTGGGTGTCAGCCTTTTTTTTATGAAATAAATAGAAGTATGAATTGATATAAGTAATTGAATAAATCTAGAATAATAGTTAAAATATAAAAGAAAGAGGTATTAGATGGAAAAAGAAGATATTAAGTATATAACAGGAGAAATTCACTTTTTGGAGCTAGTGGAGAAAAAGAGTTCGTCATTAGTTTTTAAAGGGCCAAGCGATGAAGAAATAAGTTGTAATGAATCGGATGTAGAGAGTTTAGATGATTATGAAGTTGGCGAAGAATATTCTATGTTTGTTTATCCCTCAAGAAGTGGGAAATTATTCGCCACACCAAATATTCCAGAAGTTATCTATGGTGATTATGCTTTTAGTAAAGTTGTAAAAGTAGAAGAAGATAGAGTAGGATTAGATATTGGATTTTCTCGTGAAATTCCTCTTCTAGGAGAAGATTTACCAAAATTAAAGAGTGTTTGGCCAAAAGAGGGGGATGAATTATTCATAACTCTACGCCGTGACTTTAGCGGACAATTGTTTGCGCGTCTGGCGACAGAAACTATTGTAAATTCTCTTTACTCAAAAGCACCAAAGAGTTTAAAAAATAAAGATATAGAGGCATATCCATATCGTTTGATGCGTGTAGGTACATTCCTATTATCGAAAGATGGCTATAAGATTTTTGTTCACGAAAGCGAACGTGAACGTGAACCACGACTTGGAGAAAAAGTTACTTTGCGTGTTATTGGGGTTAAAGATAATGGCGAAGTTAACGGCTCATTTTTACCGCGTGCTCATGAAAGAATGGATAGTGACGGTCAAGCTATTATGGACTATATTGAAAATAATGGCTACTGTGAATTTACTGATAAATCGTCACCAGAAGATATTAAAGCTGTGTTTGGCATGAGTAAGGGAAGTTTCAAACGAGCGGTTGGAAGATTATTTAAAAATAAATTGATAATGATAGAAGAAGATGGATTATATAAACGCAAAGGAAGATAATTATTATGAAAAAAGTAAAATTAGATAAAAATACATTATTAGGTGGAATAATTTTAGAAAATGAACGCTATCAAGTAGTTCATATGAACCTGAAAACAGGGAACCAAACTGATTCATATAGCAATGATAAAACAATATTATTATTGAATATTAGCGGTAAAATCACAGTTGCTTATGATGAACAAGTAGAAATAGTTAATGAATTTGAACTATTAGAAATACCAGCAGGGTCTGAGCATGTTATTACTTGTTTACAAGATGCCCAGGTTTTTGTAGTAAAACTATAAAAAGAAAACTTCAGAGAAGATAGTATTTCCACTCTGAAGTTTTTCTACAGAGTATACTAAAGAACAAGGTAACAATATCAAACCTGAATAATTTGAAAGGAGGATAGAACATATGAAACTACAATTTTTAGGAACAGGAGCAGGACTCCCTGCAAAATTTAGAAATACGCAAAGCTTTGTTTTTAATTTTATGCAAGAGCTAAAGGAGTGTTGGATGTTTGATTGCGGAGAAGCAACACAACATCAAATTTTAAGAACGAATATTAAACCGACTAAAATAACAAAAATATTTATTAGTCACTTGCATGCTGATCATATATTAGGTCTTATCGGCTTTTTATCTTCGCGTAATTTTCTTTTAGACAGTAAGGAATCGGGAGTAACAATATATGGTCCAGTAGGAATAAGGCAATTTGTTAAACAAAATCTTCTGTTCACACATTGTTCACTTAACTTTGATGTTAAATACGTTGAATTTTCTAGCGAACAGTGTATAATAGATAATAAAACTGTAGTAGTATCCGCCTATCCTCTAAACCACAATATAGAGTGTTTTGGCTATAAAATTATCTTTAAAAATCAAAAGGGAAGCTTAGATGCGGAAAAATTAAAAAAATTAGGGATAATGCCGGGACCATTTTATAAAAATATAAAAGAACAGGATAGTTTTGTTTACAACGGAACTACATATAATTCTTCTGAGTTTTTATCGGAAGATAAACCAAAAAAAGAAATTGTAATTATTCCAGATACGAGATATTTTCCACAGTTAAATGAGTTTGTGAAAAATAGTGATATTATTATTTCAGAGTGTACTTATTTAGATGAAAAAGATGCACATCATGCTAGGAAAAATTATCATTTAAGTATTTTGGATATAGAAAACTTTATTACAGAGAGTACAGTAAAAAGATTATTTTTAACGCATATAAGTGCAAGATATGATGTTGATACAGAAAAAAGAGTGGTAGAAAAAATAGATAAAACTATTAAAGTATCAATTGCCCATGATCTTGATGAATATAATTTATAAATAATTGGAGGAAGTTATGAGAAAAGATTTAGAAGAAAAAACAATATCTGTTGAGAAAATTTTTAAAGGTAAAGTTCTTGATGTAGAGGTACATACAGTAAGTTTACCTGATGGAGAAGTGTCAAAACGTGAGCTTATAAATCATAGAGGAGCAGTAGCAGTGCTTGCGTTGACAAAAGATAATGAAGTAATTTTAGTTGAACAATATAGAAAAGCAATTGAAGCTGTAACGTTAGAGATACCAGCAGGAAAATTAGAACCTGGAGAAGACAATAAAAAGCTTTCTGCAATACGAGAGTTACAGGAAGAAACAGGATATCTGGTAACTGAGGATAGATTAGAAAAGCTTTGTGATGTTCATGTAGCGTTAGGATACAGTTCAGAGTTGATTACCATTTACTTTGTAGATGGTTTAGAACATGCAGGAGAACAAAATCCTGATGATGATGAATTTATTAATTTAAAAAAATACCCATTAGATGAAGCTTTTAGACTTCTTGATGAAAATATTATAACTGACAGTAAGACTATGTTGGCATTAGCGTACTTAAAAAATAGGAAAGGCACGAAATAATATATGAATATTTATGATGAAATAATAAAAATTATTCAAAAATCTCCATATAAACTCACACCACAAAGAGAGAAAATTGTTGAGATTCTAGTAGAGAATAGCGAGCTGCATTTGAGTGCAGAGGAATTGTATTTTATCCTAAAAGAAAAAACACCAGATATTGGTATAGCAAC
>ERZ773087.1147-NODE-1147-length-17674-cov-35.223736_pt1 | contig 17674 bp, 14 predicted proteins | sample MGYA00511375_ERZ773087 | MGnify/ENA primary metagenome ERZ773087 (study PRJEB29015, sample SAMEA2737995) | human oral metagenome | biome: human oral; feature: human-associated habitat; material: dental | place: China | collected 2063 ...
CCCGCAAGTACAGGTCGTTATCACGGTCAGCCCCATCCGTTATGCCAAATATGGCTTTGTGGCCAGCGGCCTATCAAAGGCCACACTGCTTTTGGCCACGCACCACTTGCTTGGCCTTCATCCCGATTGCACGTCGTATTTTCCTGCCTACGAGCTAATGAACGACGAGCTGCGCGACTATCGTTTCTATGCTCCCGACATGCTCCACCCCTCCGAACAGGCTGTGGAATACATCTGGCAACGCTTTGCCGATGCCTATCTCTCATTCTCTGCCCACACCTTTTTAAAAGAATGGCAACCCCTGCAAGCCGCATTAAACCACAAGCCCTTCAATCCCGACGGCGCAGAATACAAGGCTTTCCTTGCCAAGACCCTACAAGACATACGGGCTTTGGAAACAAAATACGGCCATAAACTAGACCTCTCTGCCTATGAGAACATAGCCAAATGCGATGATTGAAACCTGTTCACGCCGCAGAACACGAACGCATTGCAAGGTAATACTATCCCCTTGTTAGAATTGATTTTGCTTAACCCATGCAGTTGCATGGTCACAAAACGCTCCACACGCGAACATATTTAACCCCCAATCGGTCGTTAGAACGCTTACCTGTTATTTTGGGTTGTTTCCATCGCTTCCTGTTCATCTTTCGTTTGCTTGTCGGCATCTTGCCTGTCTTATTCTCTTGACGTAGCCCGCTACGTCTTCAAGAATAAGGCAGACAATACACTCAACAACACACAAAATCTGCACAGGATCTAACGACCGATTTGGATTTAAGTCCCATTAGTAGCCCTGTTATCTACCAAACAACGAGCTATTAACTGGCACAACAGGTGCGTTTTACATGGTTGCGTGCTTGGGAAGCACCATCGTTTTCTCTTAACGGGCTTATTTCTTAGGAGGAGCAGCGGTCTTTACCCTTTGGTATCTATTGAAGACCTTTGGGAAATACTGCACGTCGAAAGCATCTTGGTTTAAGGAAAGTATAGTAAACTTCAAAAAGCCCATGTACAAGTATCTCTTATATCCATCAACTTTCACTTTCCATTTCTCACGATCTTTTTCTTTTCCGTTAAGCAAAGTTATCAGAGTCCCATCAGCTTGGAATATCAAACGAATATCCGCTGCTCCACTCGTTTTCTCTCCCTTTTCATCAAAAAGCCCCAAGTCCTTCCATTCGCCCACGAACTTTGCTTGAAGTTCAGCAACAGATGCAGCTTCTTCATCCTTATCATTGTCCTTACTACATGATGTTAACGACAACAAGCTTGCTGTCATGGCCGCTAAGGCCACGAATACTAGATAGAGTAATTTCTTTTTCATAAGCGTACAATTTAGATTATTGATAGTGTTAATGCTATGTTCTTTTTATTCCTCGAAAAGTGCGTTTTCTCGCCATGACAATGTCCGAGCAAGCTCGACGTTGTTCATTTGGCTTAATGCAAACGTTCTTCTTGGTTTCTAAAACAGATATTCATCTTTTCCACGGCTTTGCGTAAACATGGCAACAGTGCACTATCCGCCCATTAACACGGCACGCACCCCACATGTCAACCTCGCATTTGTGTTTTTTTATGGTATCCTTTGGCAAAGGTACGTTTATTTTTCATAAAATGCAAGATAAAACAAAAGAAAATCTACAAAGTTATGGTCAAACAGAATTGCCTTTGGGAAATTGCCGTTAGAAGAAAGCAAGACATGTATAGCCTGTCATCAACACCCCCACACAGGGGGAAAAGGAGGTACTTCCATTTGCTAACGATGCAACAGCGACTGTCTTAATCCAATTTTGTTTGACCTTCATAATTGACAAAAGCAACAGACAGGCCACACCATCCATAGCAGACAACTTCGAACATGCGGAAAGCCATTCCTTCTCCACCACGGACAAGCAGACAGAAAGAATGTAAATTTGTTTCCTAACGATTGTTTTAGCCATTTTCATTTTATGTCTGGCCAAACGCAACTGGTGCGCAAACATCCCTTCGCCCATACACCCACACCAAGGCTTATCTCGTTAACGCTGGATGGAACGGTGCGCAAACATCCCTTCACCCATAAGCCCACACCTTATATATACACGCGCGTGTGCGCGCGTGCGCGTAGCATGCAATGTTCTTTCGTGCAGCAAGCCAAAGCCTATCACACAAAGCCTTGTTGTCTTAGCACCTTCAACAGTGCCTCCGACATGGATTCGTTGGCTGTCTTGGTATAGCGAACGTCGGTGTAAACCTGTGCCAAAGTTTCCTTCTTGTTCTCGGCAACAAAGGCCTTGTTAACGGCTAATTCTTCTTTCTCCGCATAAAAGTCGTCTATCTTCGTGGGCGTATAGTCGCGATAAACCTCATCGTGTATAAAGGCCGCAAGCGGAAGTCGGTCGGTCAATGCGGGCTGTTCGTCGGGCCAACCCAGGGTAAGCGTGGCAACAGGCACCACCAAGGGCGGCAGTTGCAGCACGTCTATAATCTGCTGGGCGCTATAAATGGTTGTGCCAAGAAAACAATAACCCAGCCCCTCTTCTTCGGCCAAGCAGCAAAAGGTCTGCGTAAAGAGCAAGGCATCTGTGGCCGCATTCATAAACGACAGAAAGTTGTCGTAGCCAGGATGCGCCTTTCTCAGTTCGGCCCAAAGCGTGGTACGCCTGAAATCGGCACAAATGGTGAGCACCACAGGGGCTTGCGTGGTCATTGGCTGATTGAAATGGGCAGGTGCAAGTCGGCGTTTTTGGCTTGCATCGCGCGTAACCACCACGCTGTACAACTGCAAGTTACCCATTGTTTGTGTACGTGCGGCCTGTTCCAGCAAGCCGTTGAGCAACTGTTCGCTCACGTCGTCGGCCTTATATCGGCGTATGGTTGTTCTGTTCTGCAATGATTTCATCATGATTTAATTTGTTGTTTGCCCCACAAAGATAAGGATAAAGTACGGAAAAGCATTCTCTGCACGCCATAAAATGGTGCGAAAAGCATCGCGCTTGCAAATCGTTTCATCCTAAACCTCCGCCAACACACATTGTCGCCCTACACCGATTTAGCACTTTCAGGTTGTAAACAAAAAGCGCACAATTGGCATACGAAAACTTAACAGAATGTAAATTATCGCGACTTAACGTTAAAAGAAAACTACTAAAATATACTAAAAAATAAATCAACAAAGTGAAAATACAACGCCTCAATAATTAAAAAAGTGCTAAATTGCAGAAAAAAGGAACTATAAAAGTAACAACTTAACAGATAAATGTGTATCTTTGCAGAGCAATACCACTAATACGGCATTTCAGTATAGTTTTCATTAATTGTTACTCTACTATCTATAACAACCAGATGACGGTCTCTTCATCTATCACCAACTAACAGGGGTCTATCAGAGACCACGGGCCCCAAGGGAGGTTAAACCATGAAACTTAAAAGAAAGAGTTATGGTCAGGAAGACTATGAGCTCGACAATGTTTACAACGAAGAAGAACTTTACGGTCAAACAGTAGATTCTTCTATATGGTACACGTAACAAATACGTGTGAATTTTTCAAAACAACAGGAACTCGCCCTTAGCATAAGGCATAACAAATGGGGGCAAGGCTTCATGAAGGAATAGGAAAAGGGGTCTAAGGCGCGCATTGAAACATGCCACTTTAGACTTTTTTTATTTCCTCGCTTCTCAACTAGTCCATGCAAGGAGAGGGCGAAAGCCAATTGGTAAACCTAGTCCACCAACACCCATTGCCAAACGAAACAACAACAATTGCCAAACGAAACAACACCCATTGCTAAACGAAACGACATCAATTGATAAACGAAACAATACCCATTGCTAAACGAGACAACACCAATTGCTAAACGAAACAACACCCATTGCTAAACGAAACAACACCCATTGCCAAACGAGTCAACACCAATTGCTAAACGAAACAACACCCATTGCCAAACGAAACAACACCCATTGCTAAACGAAACAAATCACTTTACCACAGATGAGAAAAACCAAAAGCATACTTCGCACCACACTTACAGGCCTATGCCTACTTGCCTTAACAGCCTGCACTGCCAGCAAACAAGCCAACAACGACATGGAACAAATTAGCTATCACGAGGCGCGAAACTTCTTTCTGAACCAAGGGCAAGAACTGGCTGTGGGGCAGAAAATAACCAACGACAAAGACTTCGACAAGTATTTCGGCTTGGCCGCATTCATGGGAAAAGGCGGCGAACCCACTCGCGTAGACTTCACCAACGAGTTTGTACTGCCCATTGTTCTGCCCGAAACCGACCGCGAAACCGACATCACCGCCGTTTCGATAAGCGGAAACGCCTCGGTTATCAACCTCAACTACAAGGTAAAGGTGGGCGAAAAGCGCGATTTCTTTATCCGCCCCCTCATGTTGCTCGTTGTAGACAAGGCATACAGAGATGCGCAGGTGGTGGTAAACCAGTAATAAGGTTAGTAACACACTCATCAACAACTTGGCTTACCTCGACACAAGGTGGTGGTAAACCAGTAATAAGGTTTGTAACACACGTCATCAGGATTGTCCGAACACTCCACTTAGGGCATCGGGCAATCCCGATTTTGCTTTAAACGCACATGCGCTAGCACCCGTTTTAATAAGGTTTCCTGGTGTAAGCTGCAGGTTTTCAGCCCGCCCACCCCATCAGTTACCAAGTAAAAACAGCTTTTAGGCAACACCCAAGCAAACCAAAACTCTTGCCAAATACATTATGGGGCTGTACAAGCGTCGACCTCGCGGTTGATAAACAGCAGTTCTTCGTTAGAAAGCGAGAAACTCATTGCAGCAGCATTGCTAATGGCTTGTGTGGCGTTTCGCGCTCCAGCAAGCACCACGCTAATACCCTTTTGCAGCGTAGTCCACCTCAGAACAAGTTGAGCCAACGTCGCCTGTTTCTCTTCTGCAAGCGGTTTAAGATGGTTAAGCATCGCTTCAACACGTTCTAAGTTAAATCGCGAGAAATATTCATTACGATGGTCGTCTGCCTTCAAGCGGTTTCCTTCGAAGTATTTTCCAGTAAGTAAGCCACGCGCCATCGGACTATAAGCTATTATTCCCAAATTATTTTTCAGTGCATAAGGCACAAGTTGCGCCTCAATTCGGCGGTTCAGCATGCTGTAAGGCACCTGGTTACTTGCCAACTGAATACTTTTGGCAGCCTCTTCCAACTGTTCAACGCTGTAATTACACACCGCAGCAGCCCTTATTTTTCCCTGTTTCACCAGCAAGTCCAGTGTTTCCATTGTCTCACTGATGGGCGTTGTGCTGTCTGGCCAATGCAGTTGCAGCAAGTCGATATAGTCGGTATCCAATCGTTTAAGGCTCTCTTCCACCTCTTTAAGTATGTTTTCCCTACTCGCATATTTGTAAACACTAACGGTTTTACCATCTTTCAGCGCATCGCTGGTACGTTCGCCACGACCTGCGTTACTATCATCCCACACCAATCCGAACTTTGTTAGCAGCTGCAAACGCGAACGATCGTAGCCCTTAATGGCCTTCCCAATCATCTCCTCGCTCAGCCCGAACCCATAGAAAGGTGCGGTGTCGATGCTCGTTATGCCATTATCGATAGATGCGCGAACAGCCGCTATCGAATCAGCCTCTTCATTTCCGCCCCACATTGTGCCCCCAATAGCAAACGAACCGTAGGTGATAACCGACAAGCGGAGGTCTGTTGCTCCTAGTTTTTTATACTCCATAATTGTTTGTTGTTAATTACATGCAAAGGTAACACTTATCAAACATCTCGCTAAACAAATAGCGTTAAATAACACTTGCACAACAACGATGCAAGCCCGATATTGCAAACACAAAAAAAAGCGGCAAACTTCTCTTTGCGAGAAGTTTGCCGCCAAAACATTATACTGTACCTCCCAAAAGCATAGAGAGGCTTTACCTATCGGGTACTACCAATTTAGCTTAATGCTTCCGCCAGCCATCACCCACAATCCAGGCTGCTTAACGCCGCCCAAATCGTAATAAGGATGAGCCGTAAGGTTATCGCCCTGCACATAAAGCGAATAGCTGGGTGCCGTCCATTGCAGCTTTAAGTCCACCTTGGTATAAGGATGGTATCCGTTCATACGTTGCTGCCAACGCATCGCCCAGTGCGCCGAGAGGCGCGAAACGATGTGATGGTCTACCGATGCCGTAAACTTATGGCGCAGGTATTCCAAGGCATAGAGCGACTTATGTATGGGCTGCGTGGTTTCGTGCTGTTGGTGAATGTAGGCATAACCCAACTTAACGGCCGTGAAGGGACTGCCCGCCCACAGCTCTCTTGGCATGAAAGCGAGGTCTACCGATGCTCCCATATTGTCCAGTTTGCCAATATTCAGGGCATGATAACGGGTTGATGCAGCCGTTTCGAACACCCAGTCAATCATGTCGCGCCCATTGCTATAAAAGGCGTTCAGTTGCGTTTCGAGTGCCGTTGTGCGATAACGCGCCCCCAGCTTGTAGGTGTTCACGCGTTCGGGGTTAAGGTTCATGTCGCCCACCTGTGCGCGGTTGCTGATGTAGAGGTCGGTATAAGTTGGCAGACGCAAGGCCTTGTTCCACGAGGCATACACCTTCCATTGCACGTTTGGCCGCCAAGAGATGTCTACACCAGGGTAAAAACGCATACCGCCAGATAGCCATGTGTTGTGGTTGGCCAGCAAACCGGCCGAAAGAGTGAAATGTTCCAGCACCACGTTGTGTTCTAAAAACAGGCTTGTGTTGGTTCTTTCGCCCCGTCTTTCGTACATTCGGTCGCTGCCATGTATGCTTTTCCATTGGTCGGCAGGCAAGGTTTCGCCATACGCCGTGCTGTAAATCACCTCCTTACGAAGGTCTGCCCCAAGGGCCGTTTTGCCCAACAGCCAGTTTACCACGGTGTTTAACGACCCGCCAAACACGTCTGTTCGGTGGTAGTTCTCGCCTTTTGCGGCACCCGTCATGCCGCGTTTCCATTGGTAATGGTCCCAGTTGCGCTGCCAATAGATGGTTGGCGAGAGGGTCAGCACGTTGTTGGGCACGGGTCGGATGTTGCTGCCCACCGAGGCGATGAACCTTCGTGTGGCCTCATATTGGTTGTCGCTGGCAATGCCATAGAATGTTCCTGCGCCGTAATCCTTAGAGATAAGGCCGGCTTGCCAAAACAAGTCTACCGCGTTTGCCGCGAAATTACCTTGGTAATAGCCCTGCCGCTTACGAAAATAAGTGTTGACGGTTCCGCCATCCGACTGCGAATAACCACCGCTAAGCTGCTGGTTCACGGCCTTCGACACCAAACTAAGGGCCGCACTGCCACCAAATGTGCCAAACGAACCACCATCGGCCGACAGCCTAACGCCGCTTTGGGCCTCGGTTTTGGTCACGATGTTGATGGCACCGCTAAAAGCAGATGCGCCAAAGACACGTGCCGATGCGCCTTCGAGCACCTCAATGCGGTCGATGTCAGAAAGAGAAACGGGAAAATCGGCGGCGTTGTGCCCTGTTTGGGGGTTGCTTATGTTCACGCCATTCAACAGAATGGTAATCTGGTCGAACGTTCCGCCGTTGATAGAGATGTCCGTCTGTACTCCAAAGCCTCCGCGCTGACGGACATCCACGCCCGAGACTAACTTTAAAACGTCGTTAACACTGGTTGCCGCAGCCCGCTGAATATCGTCGCTGGTGATAACGGCAACAACCTTAGCCGCCTGTAAGGCGGTGAGCGGCGCACGCGAACCAGTGACCACAACCTCGTCTAGTTTCAGCTCCTTATGCGTAAGGGTGTCTGCTGCCAACGGGGTGCGGGTGCTCACGCCTTCTGCCTTGGCATGCGCCAAGGTTGCAACGCTCAGCGTGCCCACGATCACTTCTTTTCCCAAACACGAGAAAAGCGCATATCCCTTACGAGAGAAATGCGTGAAACGCAGGCTCGCACGCTTGTTGAATAATGATTTGTACATAAAATTGTTTGTTATTAAAAACGGTGCAAAGGTAATAAAAAGACGAGAAACAGAGAAACTTTTTTGCGCGCAGCAAGCAAAAGAACCACTACCAAGGGCCAACTAAAGAGAAGCGCAGAACCAGTGTACAAAGGCGATGAAAACGGCACGGAGAAACGACGTGAACGAGGAATAAAACTAAGGAAAGAAGCGGAAAAGGCGAGAGTGGGGACTCCCTTATTTGTTAAAAATCATCACATTGCGCGATAAAAGGTTGGTAAAGAGGATGGTTGAACCAATAAAAAGTATTACCTTTGCACCCGCATTTATGCACAAAACCATTTTATAAACAAAAGTTCTATGTATTTAGATCAAGCAAAAAAACAAGAGATCTTTGGACAATACGGGAAGTCTAACTCTGATACTGGTTCTGCTGAGAGCCAGATAGCATTGTTCTCCTACCGTATTTCCCATTTGACGGAACACTTGAAAAAGAACCGTAAAGATTATAACACGGAAAGATCATTGACCATGTTGGTAGGCAAGCGTCGTCGTTTGCTCGACTATCTGTACGACCGCGACATCGAACGCTATCGCGCCATCATCAAGGCTCTTGGTCTGCGTCGCTAAGACGCCAGGCAACAAGGTTGCCTTCGCTTGCGAAAACTTACTCCCCGCAGCTGTGGTTCGCCACACGTTGCGGGGAGTTTTTTATGGAAAATGACGAATGCGATATTTACTTCCAGCCCAACCGACAGCCATTGCCCAAGCTTTTGGCCTTTTTCTAAAGGCATGTTTTAATAATTCCCCGCAAAGGTTCGATTGTTGTTCCTTGTATTGCTCTTCACTGTCTTTTTGCCATTCTCCACTTTGCTTTTAGGGTTTAATCTCCATTTCGTTGTTTCCACAAAGGCAGTACGCAGCCGATAAGAAAGCCGGTGAGCAGGCCAACAGCATGTATGGTAAGGCTTATGCCCACCCTAAAACTGCTCAATATGCTTAGGGCAACCAGTCCCAAGGCGATATAGAAGGCTGTCTTGTGGCGTTGAAACACGCTGGTGTCTAGCAATGCGTAACCAATAAACGCACCATAAAAGCCCAAAACGCCACCCGATGCGCCAAGGAAAACATAACTATTGGTGACCGAACAGACCAAACTGCCCACCACGCCACAAGTAATAAACACCGCTACCACCTTTCTGGGCGACATGATCTCTAACAAGAACATCGCTCCATAGACATACGATGCAGCGTTACTCATGAGGTGTATCACGTCGGCATGGGCGAAAACATTGGTGATAAGCCGCCAAAATTCGCCGTCAACATATATGCTTTCTCGCTGTCCCCCACCCCATTCCAAGCAGTCTTGGGCAGTGGTGAAAAACGGATTGACACCACCTAAGACCATTACCGCAAAATATACGAAACACACCACCAAGGGAATGGCAGCAGGATATTGCGTTTTATAGTTCTTAAACGAGAAGTCGATGCTACCTGCCGTCTGCTTAACATACAGCATAGGCTTTACGTATGGCATGTGCTTAGGTGGCTCTATGGGCAAAGTTACAGGCTGTTCGCCCGCTTGCCCACCTGCAATGCGGTGCTCTTCATTGGTCATATTCTGTCTATTCAGGATAAATAAGGTTTTCTTCTTTCATGTTATTCAACACTTCGTCCACATACTTGCGCGCCTCGCGGCGAGCCGCAGGCAGGTCGTGTAGCAAGTAGTTGCCGCAGTCTTTGGCGGTGGTGCCAGGCACTTCGCCCTCGAAATCAGCCACAAACTCAAATGTGCGGCGCATCAGGTCTACGATGTCGGCCGACTGCAAGTCGCCTTTCATCAGCAGATAGTTGCCCGTAAGGCATCCCATAGGTCCCCAATACACCACGCGGTCTTTCCATTCGGGGTCGTTACGCAGAAAGGTGGCGGCCAAATGTTCCATCGTATGGATAGCACCCTGCTCCAAAATGGGTTCGCGGTTGGGTTCTTTCATGCGCACGTCGAAGGTGGTAACAACATCGTTTCCAACGTTGTCTTTACGACTTACATATATGCCACGTTTCAGTTTGTTGTGGTCGATGGTAAAACTAGGTATCTTCTCCATTTTGTTTTCTTGTTTAAGGGGTGATGTTGGGCAACCGCTGGGTTGCCCTTTATAATATGGTGTAAAGTTGTTTTGTTGTCAAGCGGTTCGCGCTTAGCCCGTAAAGGCACGGCAAGGGCTTAAAGACTCTGCACGAATTGGCTAACCACAGCGAACGAACCATTTGCCATTCGTTCCCAAAAGTCGAAATACTGCGCGGCCTTTTCGTCTTTTAGTGGCACGTCGCTGATGATGCGAAAACTAACGAACGGCGTTTGATAGCGGTAACAGGTGTGGGCGATGGAACAGCTTTCCATGTCTACCGCCTTGACTTTGGGGAAGTGTTCGAGTATGCTGCGCATCTTTTCCTTACTGTCAACAAACCAATCTCCGCTAACGATAAGTCCGCCATGTATGGGCGTTTCGCCTTTAATCGAAAGCGCGCGGCTAACCATTTCGGCAGCGGCATCAAAGCATGGGGGCAAGCCAGGCAGCTGTCCGTAGGCCACATCGGTGCCACAATACAGGTCGTGGTAGGCATAATGCGTGCCCACCACCACGTCTAAGGGGTTCATTTCCACGTCGGCACCGCCTGCCACGCCCGTAGAAATCACCAATTGGGGCGCGTAACGGGTAATGGTTTCCACGGCTCCGATGGTGCTGTTCACCTTTCCTATGCCGCATTGCAGCAATACGAGGTCGTTCGTTCCGATGCTCCCCGTAACGAAAGTAAGGTTGCGATGCGTTTCTACCTTTTCGTTTTCGAGCAACGAACGGAGCTGAACAAACTCCTTATCCATTGCCACGATAAGTGCTATTTTCATTTTTCCTTGTGTTGTTTCCTTATATTAAAGATGTGTATGGGCATGGCCGAACATCAGCCGTTGCAACGTATTGCCTTTGGGCGAACGATTTTGCATGCCTCAACATCTGCAAAGTTACGATAAAAAAACGAAGAATGCGCACGATAAACTCGTCTTGACTTTTAATATTTCTATAAATTGAGCGGAGTTTATTGTCCTTGTGCAGTAAAACCAAGACAAACACGCAGCCCATGTGCGAAGTACTGGACAAAGACACGATAAAATCTGAATTTCTGCACATTTGTCTGTGTCGAAACGTGGTTGTGTATCAAAAAACAATCTGACGGAAGTTATTCAACACATTCTCTACAAGCTCAAAAACGGCTATCAGTGGCAGATTGTTTCCGCTTTTCCATGATGTTGTTTCCGTTGGCCGTGAGCAGCGTGCCCTGCAAACGCTCGCGCAGGCAGTAGTAAGCGTACGTGTTTTCTGTGCCGTTGCCCACGCGCGTGCGTGCGCTACAACCGTTTTGTATAATTTTCAGTAAGAATTTTAACATTATGAGTGCCCTTTTTGTTCACCAATCGCTCACTCGGCCGCAAATATTCGATTCTCGCGAAGGTTTGTTTTAATGCTAAAAGGGGTTAGCATGTGAATGCAGCAAAATGAATTTATATTCCAATGGACTGGCATTTGCACCAGATTTTGGGCTATTTGCAGCAAAAAACCGTGCAATTTGCAGCAAAACGCAGTGCGTTTTGGTGCTAAATGCCGTGCGTTTTGGTGCTAAACGGAGTGCAATATGCCGCTAAATGCAGTGCGTTTTGGTGCAAAATGCAAGCCAAAATGCTGCTTAACGCAACACGAAAAGCATAAATATCCACCGAAAGTGTATAAACAAAACCTTTTAGAACCATGAAACACATGGCTGAAAAGGGCAAAATAGCCATTAAAAAGTGGGTTTTAGGGGCTAAAAGTGGGGATTTGGGGGTTGAAAAAATACGAGTTGGCAACCAAACTAGAAAGGCTAAATGGTGCAAAATGCAGGTTACTCTCTTAAAAACAGACAAAACAAAAGACATGAAAGACCAGAAATAGTAGTTATTTACCTACTTTTTCACCTATATTTTCGCTAGAATGGCGTGAAAATTAGAGCGATATTGTAAAATAAAATTTAAGTTTTTTAAGTTGGTGAGTTTGCGAGTTTGTAAGTTGATGAGTTGGTGAGTTGGTGAGTTTGTAAGTTGATGAGTTGGTGAGTTTGTAAATTGACGAGTTGGTGAGCTTGTAAGTTTGTGAGTTGATGGGTTTGTGGGCTTGTGGGCTTGTGGATTTATGCAGTCGGGAGTTTGTCGGGGGCGTGTGTTTATAAGCCAGTGAGTTGATTTGTACTGCACTTCGTATTGAGAGGAGTGTTTGCTTGTGTGGGCATCGCAAAGACAACAAACTCCTCTCAAATTACAGAAATATTAAAAGTGAAGACAACTTCGATGTTTGGGGCAAATGTCCAGACAGGATGCTACTTATTACTCGGCGGAACAAATTTCGTGACCATCCGCACCTTTTGTATTCTTTTCCTCCTTTCCTTTTTCTGTTCCTGATCATCCCAGTTCGCCGGTGCGAATAATCTCCCCAATCGAATCTTCGGACACAGAATCGGTTTCTGAACAGGTTGTTCTCTCTTTCGGGATAACCAATCCTGTTGTTATTTGGTTTTCGCTTGCTTTTACGCTGTCCTGCGTTTCTTGCAAAGCCTTCGGGCTGTTGCCTTGTTTACACCCCGTTGCTAAGGTCATTCCCAAGGCCACACCCATAACCGTTACCGCCTTTCCTGCCTTTCGCAATAGGTTAAGTTGATGTTCCAAGTAGCGCACTTCGGCCTCGCATGCGGGGCAAGTGCCATTGCAATTGCCCTCAAAGTGGCATTCTTTCGGGGCGTATACAATGCCGTTGGTGTCGGCCACGCGCTTTCTCACCTGCTTTAAGGCCGCACAAATGTTCTTTCCGTTTGGTTTCATGGGTTTCCTTTCTCTGTTTAATATTATCTAATGTACGACGACGCCGTTTATAGAGAGGCTATATCCTATTGCAACTTAAACACCGTTTTAAACCAGACGGCCGTCTTTTGTAAAGCCACGACCTAATGGAAAAACAGACAAGCGTTGCTGGCTACCAACTGGCAATCTGCTTAATCAGCACGTCCACGCTCTTTTGATAACTCTTGGGATAGATTAAAGCCAGCACTTCCAAATGCGTAACCATACCTCCCTCCGTGGGCTTACACTTCGCATAGAATATGCGCCCATCGTTGGTAAAGCCCGAAAACACGCCTTTGCCCCTAGGATAATAAGTGATTTTCTTCATCTTAACCTTGTTGATAAGCTGCTGCCCTTCGTTTGGGAAGTTATCGTCTACCACCGCCCATGCACCAAGCGAGCAGTATCCCAGCATCACCTTGCGCCAACTATATGTGTTATAAAGGGTGGGAATGTCGTCGTCGAACACTTCGCGAGCGACAAAAAAGTTGGGATAAGTAAAGCCTAAGCCTGATTTCTTCCACTTCGCCTTGTCCATTTTCGCAGCAAACTGAGCCACGTCCGAACCATTGGACTGCTGCGCCGAGGCCGAAAAAGAGCCTGCAACGAAAAGCATTACGAAGAGTAAGGCTAGCTTTAACAGGCCTTGCCCCACCCTTTTTTTCGTCATTTCATTCTCATTGGCTGCCTTTGTGCAGCTTGTTAAGCGTATAATCCGTTTCATTGTATATAAGTTTGATAAGTAAAAGCATGTTTATAATCTGCCTAAAAGGCTTATTCGCCCCCACTATTTGCAAAGTTACATTTTTTATTTTACATACCTAATAAACGTATCATATTTGTTTTCATAATAGCATAAAAAGGAGAAAATTGTTGAGTTTTCGAGTTGTAAGCGTACAAGGCTACTATTATTTTCAACCTGCAAACACGCCCTTAACCATTCATTCGCACGCATGGAGTTGCAACAATAGGCAACAAAGCCCACAAACTTACATTCAAAACCAAGCCATTGCCATTCAACACAAAAGCGAAGAGAGACCTAATCGTGCAATCGGTTGCGCAAAAAGAGCGCAACTTATCGCTCGTTTAACACACCATCGTACGCAATTTTTTACGAACTTAGCCCTCAGACAATCATTACTAAAAACTTATGAAAAAGCTCTTTACACTTTTAACAGCCTTGTTGCTAGCTATTTGCACCAAGGCTTTGGCCCAAGGATGGCCACAAAACTATGATGGCGTGATGCTCCAAGGATTTTATTGGGACAGCTACGACGACACCCGCTGGACCACATTAGAGGCTCAGGCCACAGAGTTGTCGGCCGCCTTTAACCAAATATGGGTGCCGCAATCGGGCTATTGCAACACCACCCACATGCAAATGGGCTACCTGCCCATTTGGTGGTTCAACCATTTAAGCGCGTTCGGCACCGAAGCAGAACTGCGACAAATGATTAAAACCTTTAAAAGTAAAGGAACAGGAATAATAGAAGACGTGGTGATTAACCACCGAGCAGGCAACACGAACTGGTGCGACTTCCCCACAGAGAAATGGAACGGCAAGACCATGACGTGGACGTTGGCCGACATCTGCGCCAACGACGACGGTGGGAACACGAAGGCAAACGGCTATAACGTAACGGGTGCGGCCGACACGGGCGACGATTTCGGGGGCGGACGCGACCTAGACCACACCCGACAGAACGTTCGCGACAACATCAAGGCCTATCTTTCGTTCCTGCTTACCGACTTAGGGTACGATGGTTTCAGGTACGACATGGTGAAAGGCTATGCCGCACACTACATAGGCGAGTACAATACGTCTGCCAATCCCAAGTTCTCGGTGGGCGAATATTGGGATGGCGACGTACAAAAGGTAAAAGGATGGATTGACGGAACGCGCGCAAACGGTGCCATACAAAGCGCCGCCTTCGACTTCCCGATGAAGTATGCCATCAACGATGCCTTTGGACAAGGCCGTTGGGGCAGGCTTGCAGATGCTACGCTTGCCGCCGACCAAGCTTATAGTCGTTACGCCGTTACCTTTGTAGACAATCACGACACGGGCCGTCCCAAAGAAAACGGCGGTGCCCAACTATATGCCAACGTAGTGGCGGCCAACGCTTACATACTTACCATGCCAGGCACGCCCTGCGTATTTCTGCGCCACTGGAAGATGTATAAGCAGTCTCTGAAACGCCTTATTGCCACACGCAAAGCCGTGGGACTAACCAACCAAAGCCAGATTGTTAAGGCCGAAGCCTCTGCAAATGGGTTCGCGCTATGCACACAAGGCACTAAGGGTAAGGCATTGTTGCTGCTGGGCGATGTGAACAACGCCCAAACAGCAGGCTACCAACTGGCCGTAGAAGGGCCTAAGTATAAGCTATACGTAAGCAATGGCGTAGATCTCACCGCCGTTAAAGCCATTAAGGGCGAAGATGCAGGCTTTAACGCACCCGACTTCTGCAAGGTTAAGAAAGACGAGAGATGTGCTTTCTTTGAGGCTCCGGCCAACTGGAACAACACAATAACTTGCTGGCAATGGGACAAAGGCTATAATTACACGGGCAACCAGTGGCCTGGTGCTGCCTGTACAAAGGTTGGAACCACAGCAAATGGCACGCACGTGTGGAAATGGAGCTGGAATAACAACAAGCAAGCAAGCTCTGCTGGCAACGAAGGAATTATTTTTAGCAACAACGGCTCGCCGCAAACGGCCGACCTGCCCTTTGAGAATGGCGGCTACTACACGGCTGAGGGTCTGCTAGGTGTTGTGAAACCCGTAACAACAGGCATCACATCGCCCTTACAAAGCACACCATCGGCCAAGAGTTTGCCCGTATATACGATAGACGGAAAGGCATTGGGGCACACTGCCGACATAGATACCGCCCTGAAAACGCTGCCCAAAGGCATGTATATCATCGGTAAAAAGAAGTATGTGGTGAAGTAAATGGGTGCAAACGGCCTTACAGCTAGCCTCTACCTAGCCCCCTCTCTCTTTTAACGAAAGGAGTGAAACCAAGTTTGTTTGCATGAAATAGGCAACAGCATTTCTTGATTATCTTGCCGTACAAAGGCCTTTGTAGGGCTGCTACAAGCCTTTTGTAGTGGCCCTACAACTATTTTGTAGTGTGGCTACAAACCATTTGTAGCCGCACTACAAGAGGCTTGTAACGAAATAACAATGTATGAGACGGCCATACAAAGCTGTTTCACCGTGGTGAGCTATGGTACAAAACACACTCCTTATACCATCAGCCACACATGCGAAAAGCGGGGAAATGGAAAGAAAGCAAGACCGATAGATCCTGCAAAGGCCATGTTAAGGCTGGTTCTAAAAATTAGCTTTGCTGTATTTTTTAGCTTTTAGCTGAGCAGGTTTTGCTTGCCTCTTGAAGGAGCATAGTGCACTATGTCTTCTGAAAGAGAAAGCAGAAGATGCCAAATAAGAGAAAAAAGACAGTGAAGAGCAATACGGGGAACAAGAACTAAACCCTTGCGGGGAATTTTCAGAACATGCCTTAATACACGAGGCGAAATGGTTTATTGCCTTCGCGACTTGTTGCGACTGGCGTCTATTCGCAAAAAGATAAAGAGCAAAAGTGTAAATCCCCACAAGCTGGAACCGCCGTAACTAAAAAACGGTAAGGGGATGCCGATAACGGGAGTAAGGCCCAAGACCATGCCCACATTGATGAAGAGGTGGAATAGGAACACGCTCAACACGCAATAACCATATATGCGACCGAACTTAAATGGTTGCCGTTCGGCCAACTTGATGAGTCGTAATATCAGTGCAAGGAAAAGCAATAGCACGGCAGCCGAACCCAGAAAGCCCTCTTCTTCGCCTACGGTGCAGAAAATAAAGTCGGTGTCTTGCTCTGGCACGAACTTCAATTTGGTTTGCGTTCCGTTAAGAAAGCCCTTTCCTTTAAGTCCACCCGACCCAATGGCAATCTCGCTTTGGTGTACGTTATATCCAGCACCGGCAAGGTCTTCTTCCAGTCCCAGCAACACGTTGATGCGCACCCGTTGGTGAGGTTCCATCACTTCGTTAAGCACATAGTCTACCGAATAGAAGAACATCACCGAGCCAACGGCAAAGAGTGCCACGTAAAAATAGTTGCGAATGCGCGCACTGAGCCAACGATAAATCAGCCAACACACCAAGGCTGCCGTTAAAACAAGCTGTACGATGGTTACATCGAAAGCCACAATGTACTTAGACGCCAGCAGGCAGACACCCGTGAAGAGTATTCCGAGCGCAACAAGGCGCGTGGTTCGGCCGCGATCGTCGGTGTAACTGCGCACCATGCCAGCCGTAAACAGCTGAACAAGCAGCAAAACGATGAAACGACCAAGCGACGTTGGCGTTTGCCAAAGCATCACTTCTTCGAAACGAACGCCCACAACGAAGTACACAACCATCGCCACGCCCGTGAAAAGGAAACTGCCCGACATGCCTTCGCGATAGAACATGAGGAAGAACGAGACATAAACTAAGGCCGAACCCGTTTCTTTCTGCGCCACAATGAAAACCATCGGCAATACTACCACGAGGCAGGCAGAGGCGAAATCTTTCCAATTGTTCAGGGTAAAGCCGTAAGTACTCATCAGTTTGGCCACGGCCAAGGCAGTGGCAAACTTGGCAAACTCGGCTGGTTGCAGGCGCAATGGACCCAACACGAGCCACGAACGCGAACCCTTAATCTCGTGCGGATTAAAGATTGTGGCGAAGAGTAGCAACAACATGCCGCCGTAAATAACAAAGGCGAAGGTGTCGTAAAAGTGGTCGTCGAGGGTGAGTAGCACAAAAC
>ERZ773087.1150-NODE-1150-length-17635-cov-4.748635_pt1 | contig 17635 bp, 14 predicted proteins | sample MGYA00511375_ERZ773087 | MGnify/ENA primary metagenome ERZ773087 (study PRJEB29015, sample SAMEA2737995) | human oral metagenome | biome: human oral; feature: human-associated habitat; material: dental | place: China | collected 2063 ...
CCTGTCCATAGATCGCTTCAGCACCGTATTTATCAAAATTTTCTTTTAAAATTTTCGCACTTAGCTTTATCGCCTCGTCCCAGCTAACGCGCACGAAGGGCTCTTTGCCGCGAAGCTGCGGCTTTGGATTTGAGGGATCAGCTAGGAAGCTTTTGCGCACGTATGGGTATTTCACGCGCGTTTCGTTTTGGATGTGATCGCTTAGAGCGTTATTTAGCACCGTCGGCATCGCGTCGCCCTCAAAGGGCTCGGTGCCAACGACCCTGCCGCCGATGGTTTGGACGTAAAACGCGCCGAATTTATTCGCGCAAAGCCCCATCTGCTCGTCAAATATCGCCTGCGCCGCAGCGTTAAATTGCTTCGCCTGCGCCGATGCCGCCGCGAGAGCGCCTAGTTTTAAAAAATCTCGTCTTTTCATGATTCTGCCTTAAATTTAAATTTGATTGGTTGATTTGGTTTAAATTTAGCGGAATTTACGTGGTTGAGTTTTGCATCGTTTGCCTTTATAACGTATTACGCGACCTCGCGTCTTAGCGGTGATTTTACGAAATTTAGGCTTAATTCTCGTTTTAGCCGCTGTTTTAAAAATAGCGTAAATTTAGGCCAAATTTGATAATATCTCATCAAAATTTAAAGGAAGCAAATGTCAAATTTAAAAGCCGAATTTGAGATAAAGCCTAGCGCCGAGTATAAAGCCATGACGCGCGAGGTAGGCAAGATAGTCTATAAGGGCGATAAATTTATGCGAAACATACGTATATGCGACTTTGCGGCGTCGGCTCTTGGCATGTTTTTTATCACGCTTTTGTGCGTCAAATTTTACTTCAGGGAGCTTAGCGACTTGCTTAGGGATTACGGTTTTAGCGGCGTGGAAAATCTAGCCTACCTATCGTGGATGGCCGCGTTTTTTACTCTGCTTTACGCTACGGGACTGCGGCCTTGGCTGCTAACTCACGCGCTGATAAATAAAGCAAACTACGGCGAATTCGGGCAAAAAAGCGTGATCTTAGAGGATGGATTTTTCATGCAAAAAAGCAAATTCGGCGAGGGCAGATATTTTTATAACGCCATCAGCGACGCCCGATATATCGGTGATTTCATCGTCGTTATCATCGCAAACTCTATGTTTTACGCCGTGCCGCGCGAGGCCTTCGCAGACGGCGGGGCGGAGTTTTTAAGCGAGATAAAAAAGCGCGCGGGACTAGACGAGTAAAAATTTAGGATTTAAAATGAGCGAATTTGACGAGTTAAATTTACACGAGCCGTTTTTAAAAGGGCTGCGAAATCTAGTAAGCGGCAACCAAGCTAAGCCTGAGGACTTGGTAGAAATTTCGCACGAAATTTTTGATTTTGAAGCAACGGCGACCGTGACGTGGGAGTTTTACGGCAAGCGTGAAGAAAGCAAAATTGCAGGCGGCGCAAAGGAGCAGATACATTTCGGAGGCGACGTGCGCGGCTACGAAAATCACGCCAGAGAGTGCTTGCTGCAGGCTAGAGATAGCGCCGATTTGCACGAGATTTTACTCGCCGAGCTACGCCAAGACGCAAAAGAAGCCGTCGCAAAATCAGGCGGCACGGTTAGGTATTACGATTTTAAGCCCTTTAGCATGAGCGAGCGCTGCGGCAACTGCGGCGGCGACGGACAGACGCGCTGCGGCGAGTGCGGCGGACGAGGCAAAAAAACCTGCTCCAGCTGCGGCGGGCGCGGACGACAAAGCTGCTCTACGTGCGGCGGCAGCGGCGGCGTAAATCGCCCTCACACGCAGTATAACTCCGACGGCAGCACCTACGTGACGTATCGCTACGAGAGCTGTTCATCGTGCGGCGGTAGCGGTTCAAATACCTGCTACGGCTGCTCGGGATCGGGTGCCGTAAGGTGCGGCGGATGCGGCGGGTCTGGCTACGTGCAGTGCGCCCAGTGTAGCGGACACGGGTACTTTACAACGATAGCAAACATCGGCGCTTACGCGAAACCAAGCGTAAATTTACGCATAAAATCGCGCGCCTACGCGGACGAGCTTTTGGACTTTTTATGCGCTCGCAGCTGTAAATTTCTCTCGCAGACGATACCTTTTTATCAAGACGAAGAGAGCGGCGGGGAGGATTCGCACCTGTTTTCTTACGTAGGTTCTAGCGCGATAACGAGGCTAAATTTTATACTGCTTGGCAAGGAGTACGAGGCGGTGGGCTTTAGCAACCCGCCCTACGCCTTTATCAGGCCGCCCTTTTTCGACGATCTTTTCGCGGACGAGATAATGATGCTAGAAAAGATTGACGCCGACGGCAAGATAACTAGACGCGAGGCGTTTAAATTTTTCACGCGCTACTGCTCGCAGCCAGCCCTTGACTCCGCGCTAAAGCGTATCGCTAAGACGGACGGCGCGCAAAACGAGGCCGCAAACGCCGTGATAGAGGCCTGCGACGGCTACGTCTCAAGAGGCGCGGCAAGCAAACTGGGCGAAACGATGAAAAAATGCCTAGATAAAATCTCTCCCGTTTATTCGCCCGCGGTTTGGTTCGGGCTGGGCTCGGCGTTTTGGCTGATTGCGCTGGTTTTTACGGCTGGATTTTTGGGCGAAAATTTAGCCGATCGCTACATCATGGCGCCTATTTATACGCTTATATTTTTAGCCCTTTGCGCGGGCGTTGCTTGGTGCGTCTTAGCACCCCTTAGCGCGCTGGTTACGCTATTTCGCCGAAGCTGCGTGCCTAAAGAGTACCGCCAAAGCATGCGAAACAAAGAGGCTTTTTCGCTGTTTTTTAAAATTTTAGCCGGTTTTGGAGCCCTCGGCGCGATCTACGGCGCGATATCAAGTTTTGGTTACGCTCCGACTCTTATGCAACTTGACGAGCGTTTTGAGGCGTCGCGCGGCCTGGAGGCTAAATTTCGCGAGATGACGGCTAAATTTGAGGACTCTAGCGACCAAAAGCGCAAAGCAAACTCCACCGCCGTAGCCAAAACCGCGCCGCAGATGACGCAAAAAGAGAAAATTTTATACGTTCAAAAAGCTATCGGCGTCAAGGCAGACGGCATCATGGGCGCGCGCACGCTCAAAAAGGCGCAGGAGTTTTTGGACGCAAATTTGACGAATGCGGATGAAATTTACGAAGCAATAAAAGCAAAAGAAGCAAGCCGCGCAAAGTAATTGCTTGTATCTCATTTTAGGAGGATGAAATGCCAAAAATCAACTGGGACGGAAGGTCTGCGGGCAACGGCGCTTGGGTATACGAAAGCAATGGCACTTGGAGCTAAATACGGCACAAATGTTTTGCGCCAAAAAAATATAAATCCGTTTTTTATCCTTGAAAGCAAAATGTGAGCGCATTTACCTCCCCCATAAAATATGCTTAAATTTCGATTTTTTTAATCATAAATTTTGGCCTTTTTTGACGTAAATCATCGAGATGTTTTCCAAATGATGATAACATTTCCCAAAAATAAAGGAGAAAAGATGAGTCATAATCACGAGACCGTATCTAAACAAAAACATCCGACCAGCAAGCTAGTTCGCATCTGCGACGCCGTCGCTATCGTGTTTTACATCATCATCGTAGGAGGCTTTTACCTCTACATCAGCCGCAACGTCGGCGTGCAATACGACTACTACGAAAAACCTTTTGTTTTCTGCCTACCTTACGTCATCTGGTTTGCGACGACGCTAGCGATGATTTACGTTGCCTTGGTGCGCGAAAAGCTTAAAACGCTCTAAACGACGATAAATCTGTCGCCCAAAACCGCTGAATTTATAAAATTTGCGATTTTTGGCAGTAAAATTTGCATCGTTTTGGATTATTTACTTGTTTTTAGCCATAAATCAGAAATCTTCCGACTATCAGACTAAATTTGCCCTTTTTATACCCGTGCTTTTGAACGGCTAATTTTGTCAATTCGTTTTTCACGCATCTTTTAGGCACAGTGCCTCGAAATTTGACTCGGCTTAAATTTAGCGCTCAAATTTTAGCAATCGCCGCAAACTAAAATTTAAAACAACTCCGCGTTTTTGTCGCTACCTCACACATACTCCATCGCCCAAGCGATCCTCTGGGCTTCGTTTCGTCCGTGCATATCGGCGATAAAGCCTAGAGCCGCGTCAATACCCGCGCTCACGCCCGAGCTCGTGTAAAATTTCTCGCTAACGCACCACCTAGCCGCACGTATCCAGCGCACATTCAGGGCCTCCGAGGTCGCCCACCGCCAAGATAGCTTGTTGCTCGTGGCCTCCATGCCGTCGAGTAACCCTGTTTTAGCTAGCAAAACCGAGCCCGTACACGCCGTGATCACGTACTCGTGTCTGCGCGCTAGCTCGTCCAAAATAGCGATAAACCCGCTCTCATGCGCAAGCTCTCTAACCGCAAAACCGCCCGGCACGAGCAAGATGTCAAATTTAACCATCTCATCTAGCTTTCGCGTCCAAATTTTAGCGCCCGTACTACTGCCCACGAGCCCGCCAGTAGCCGAAAAATACTCTATCTCGTAGCACTTTCGCCCGTCATCCAGCGCCCTAGATAGCGCCTCCGCCGGCCCCAGCGCGTCCATCGTAGTAAATCCCTCAAACAGCAAAACGTTTAGCGCCTTCATAGCGATCCTTTATCGATTTTAATTTCAAATTTAGCCCAAATTTGATTACGAGCGGCTAAAATTTAATGAGATTTTTCGCATTTGCGGGGTAAAATTACAAAATCATTTTAAATCAAATTTTTAAGGAAAGACGATGCTAAGCGACAGAGAAATAGAAGCGAGCGCAAAGCCGCAAAATATCGTAAAAATCGGCGCAAAACTGGGGCTAGGCGAGGAAGCGCTAGATACCTTCGGCAAGTTAAAAGCCAAGATCGAACCGCGACTAGGCAGCGCGCACGGCGCAAACCTCATCCTGGTTACCGCGACCAATCCGACGCCCTACGGCGAGGGCAAAACGACCGTGACCGTGGGGCTATCAGACGGCTTAGCGCGTATCGGCAAACGCGTGTGTGCCGCGCTTAGAGAGCCGAGCCTGGGGCCGGTTTTCGGTATAAAGGGCGGAGCGACGGGCGGCGGCTACTCGCAGGTGACGCCGAGCGAGGATATCAACCTGCACTTTAACGGCGACTTTCACGCTATCACCTCGGCAAATAACCTCATCGCTGCGATGCTAGATAACCACATCCACCACGGCAACGCCCTAAATATCAACTCTGCGCGCGTCGTTTTCAAACGCTGCATGGATATGAACGACCGCTCGCTAAGAGAGATCGAAATCGGCCTTGAAAAGAGCAATAAATTTACCCGCAAGGACGGATTCGTCATCACCGCCGCTAGCGAAATAATGGCGATCCTATGCCTAGCGACCGACCTAAAAAATCTAAAAGAGCGCGTCGAAAACATCGTCGTCGCCTACGATAAAGAGGGCGGCCTCGTGCGCGCAAAATCCCTAAACTGCGCCGACGCCGTCTGCGTCCTGCTAAAAGAGGCGATAAAACCAAATCTCGTGCAGACGCTCGAGGGCACGCCCGTGCTCATCCACGGCGGACCGTTCGCAAATATCGCGCACGGCTGCAACAGCGTGATCGCAACTAAAACGGCGCTAAATTTAGCCGAGTATGTCGTGACAGAGGCGGGTTTCGGCGCAGAGCTGGGAGCGCAAAAATTCCTCGATATCAAGTGCCGCACCGCAGGCCTCGCGCCAAAATGCGTCGTGCTAGTAAGCACCATTCGCTCGCTAAAATATAACGGCGGATGCGATAAAGACGGCATCTCGCAGCCAAATTTAGACGCGCTAAAGCTAGGCGGCGAAAACCTAAAAGCCCACATAGAAAATCTCAAAAACTTTAACCAAAACGTCATCGTCGCGCTAAATAAATTTGCCGCGGACTCGGACGACGAGATCGCTCACGTGCGCGCTCTTTGCGAGGAGTCGGGGGCCGAGTTTAGCGTGTGCGAGGGCTTTTTAAAAGGAAGCGTGGGCACAGAGGATCTGGCTAAAAAAGTCGCGCAAATCTGCGAAAAACCGGCTCGCGAGATAAACTTCACCTACGATGCAAGCGACTCCATAAAAACCAAGATCGAAAAGATCGCGACTAAAATTTACGGCGCCAAAGGCGTCGTCTTTAGCCCGCGCGCGCAGGAGGATCTGGCCGAGATTTCGCGTCTAGGCTTTGACGGCTTGCCCGTTTGCGTCGCAAAAACGCAGTATAGCTTTAGCTCGGACGCCAAACTACTCGGACGACCGAAGGGCTTTAGCTTCGAGGTTAGCGCGCTTGAGATACGCGGGGGAGCCGGCTTTATCGTGGCGGTTAGCGGATCGACGATGCTGATGCCGGGACTACCTAAGGTGCCTGCCGCCGAGCAGATGAGAGCGGAGTAAATTTAACTCGCCGATTTTGCATACTTTTGCGTGCAAATTCGGCAGTCGTTAAAGTTTTTATATTCAAGAATTTAAGCTTTTATTCAAAGCGGCTATAAAATTTGGCGTCGTTTGGCAGCATCCTCCTATCAGCTTAACTCCGAGCTTACGCCATTTGCTTATATATTTTAAAAGCCCGTTTTCATCGGGCTTATCGCTCCATTTTTGAGTTTTAGCATCATATACCGCACCCGCATTTGGATAGATGACTAGCGGCTTAGTCGCGCCTGCTAGCTTTAAATTTTCAAGCAATCCGCCAACAAGGTATTCATTTATGCAATTAAAGCCGTAAGCTATGACGTTTGGCGAATTTTCCAGGACTTCAACCAACTCATTTAGGCTCGTGCCGTCTGAAATTTCGCGCTCGTTTCTTGCCGTAAAACTTATCCAGCAGCAAATTTCTGAAAACTTTTGTTCAAGAAGCCCGCAAATAGCCTTCGTTTCGTTAAAGCTAGGCATCGTCTCGATCGCCAGCAGGTCCGCCCCGCCATCCAAAACGGCTCTAATTCTAGGCTCGTGAAACGCCTTAAATTCGTCCGCGCTAAGATTGTAATCGCCTCTGTATTCGCTACCGTCCGACAGATATGCGCCGTAAGGTCCGATACTAGCGGCAACCAAAGGAGTACGCGCAGCGCCGCTTTCTCGCATAAACTCATCCACCGCTTCGCGCGCAATTAGGCTCGTTTTTACTATTAACTCGTAGGCCTGCGCCTCGCTAAATCCAGCCTGCACGAGTCCCGGGATGGTTGCTTGATAGCTAGCCGTCGTGATGACGTCGCTACCAGCGCTTAGGTAGTTTCTATGTATTTGCTTGATGGCGCTTGGATTTTGCGCAATATGCTTGGCCGACCAGAGCTTGCCACTGATATCAAGTCCCATAGCTTCAAGCTGCGTAGCTAGCGCTCCATCAAGCACCACCATATCTTTTTTAGCTAGCAAATTTTTAAATTTATTCATATCTTTTTATACCTTATATAATAATAAACATAGCAAAAAATAACAAATGGAAGCCCAAAATAAAGGCCTGGACGCTGTTCGGCATCGTAAGCTATGCCAATTATCGATATTATCAAAAGAGCGATCGTAATGCACGGTAAAATCGGAGAAAAAGGCGCTTTAAATTTTAAATCATCTACGCTTTTTCCGCTTTTTATCCACTCTTTTCTAAAATTTATATGTGCAAATGGAATTGAAAGCCATACGCCAACAACCGCAAATCCGGCTATAGAAACAAGAGCTAAAAATACCGAATCCTCAGCATATTTGCTAGCAAACAGCGCTCCAATAGCGCCAAGCATAGATAGTACTAATGCCCTAACCGGCACGCCTCTATCGTCAATTTTAGCCACCCAAGCGCCAATTTGCCCTTCATTGCTAAGCGACCAAAGCATTCTTGAGCTAGCATAAAGCCCAGAATTTCCAGCAGAAAGAATAGCAGTCAAAATAACAAAATTCATAATATCAGCTGCGTAAGGTATGCCCATTTTGTCAAAAACTACGACGAAAGGCGCTTCTAGTACGCCCGCTTCGTTCATCGGGAGTAGCGAAGCTAACACGATAATAGTAAGCACAAAAAATATAACAAGCCTTAAAATTGTAGTATTTATCGCACGTGGTATATTTTTCTCGGGTTCAGCCGTTTCGCCTGCTGCGATGCCGATTAATTCTGTACCTGAAAATGCGTAATTTACGGCTAGCATTACGGTCGCAACAGCCAGAAAGCCGTTAGGAAATGCTCCATTTGCAGTTAAATTTGTAAAAAGCGGAGCCGAATTCGACTCGCCAAACGAAACTATGCCAAATATAGCCCCGAGTCCAAGCACTATAAATACGATAATTGCCATTACTTTGATGTCGGCAAAGAAAAATTCGGTTTCTCCAAAAGCTCTTACGTGAAGCATATTTATACCAAAAATAAGCGTTGCAAAAAATATCGCAAATGCCCAAGCCGGAACGTCCGGAAACCACCTTTGCATCAAAATAGCAGCTCCTAAAAACTCCGTCCCCAGCGCAACGGTCCAACACAGCCAGTAAAGCCAAGTCACGGTAAATCCTGTAGCCGGAGAGATAAATTTGGTCGCATAAGCGCCAAATGAGCCGGTAACCGGCGTCGCCGTAGCAAGCTCACCCAAAGAGAGCATGACTAAATATACGACAACAGCGCCAACCAAATAACTAACCACCGCCCCAAGCGGCCCAGCTTGAGATATCGTGTAACCAGAGCTCAAAAATAGCCCGGTGCCTATGACGCCGCCAAGAGCTATCATAAAAAGATGCCTTGAGTTTATTTTACGCTGAAACTCGCCTTGATTTTATAATTTATGATTTTGCAATATACTCCCTTTTTTGGATTGAAATCTTAATTTTATCTAAATTTAGGCTATTTTACCTTCTCCCACGGCTCGATTCCGCCGTCAACCTCTTTAAAAATACTCGCGATTTCTATATTTTTTACGCTTAAATTTCGCTCGTATGCCTTGACGTCGCGCAATTTTAGCTTCTCTTGCAAAAAGGCGAATTCATACTCTATCTGCCCGTGAGCGACGGCTATTTTGGCTAAATTTCGCTCGTCAAATTCGCCAACTTTTGCCGCGTCAAATTTATACCCGCGAGCGCAGGCCTGCGCGTAAACCCCCGCCAGATACGCATTTATCGCTTCACACGCGTTTTCGTGCGTATAAAAGCGGTCAAGCTGCGGGTGATTTTTGTAGCCCTTAGTTAGTCCAGCCAGCACGTTTTTAGCCAGCAGCGCCTCACGCCAAAGTGCGACTAGACCCTTTGCATCGAGATATTTAAAGCTTATCGTCCAAAGTCTCATTTTTGCCTTTCATTAAATTTAGCCGCCAAAATAGACGCACCTCGCCGCAAATACTTAAATTTGACTGCGTAAATTTACGCCCCCGACAAAGCCCGTAATTTAAGTTTTATTTTAGCGATTTTAGCTTATAATCGCTTCGTTGCGATTCGAGGCGGCGCTTATTGGCCGCCATTTTCTAAATATCCCACCAAATCCTCGTCAAAATAAAAAATCAAATCATCAATGAAGTCCTCTATGTGTTCAGGCATTATACTGATTATATTTTACCGTTTATTTTCGTTAGCCTCGGCGTGCCGTCGGCGTTGATTTTATAAAGATTTTCAAAATGAAACGCACGGTTTCTAATCAATCTAAAAAGCGTGTAGGCAAAGCTTACTTTTTGATAGTTTAGCAGTTTATCTTTTTTGTTAAATTTAGAGTATTTACGAAAATCCATCGCACGTAAATTTAAAATTTGATTATGGATTTTGTGCGTTTCGATGTTGCGCTCCCAGTAGCCAAGCGTTTTGGACGATATAAATTTATCGTCCGTTATACCTAAAACCCTAGCAGTCCTGTTTCTAATCACCACTTCCAAAACGCCGATTTTGCCTATGAGTAAGAAATTTTCTCTGTGTTCGCTTGCGTTTTTATAGCCGTCTAAACGACCTTTTGAAAATATCTCTTCTAGCTTCTGTGCGCAAATTTGCCCCGCCGTCATCTATTTTTTCTTCGTCTTTTTTGCCGCGTTTTTCATGGTTTCCAGCTCCTCGGCTAAAAATTTACCCGTATAGCTGCCCGTTTTTGCGTGATTTTTAGCAACCTCTTTTACGCTGCCCTCGGCGATGATTTTACCACCTTTTGCGCCGCCTTCGGGCCCCATATCGACGATGTAGTCGCAGTTTTTGATGACGTCCATGTTGTGCTCGATGACAAAGACCGAGTTGCCAAGATCGACCAGGTGGTGCAGCACGCGCACGAGCCTATCGACGTCGGCAAAATGTAGCCCCGTAGTCGGCTCGTCGAGGATATAGAGCGTATTTCCGGTATCCGAGCGGCTGAGCTCCTTTGCGAGCTTTACGCGCTGCGCCTCGCCGCCGCTTAGAGTCACGGCATTTTGCCCCAGCGTGATGTAGCCCAGGCCCACGTCTTGCAGCGTCGTTAGCTTGCTAGCGATTTTAGGTACGGATTTAAAAAACTCCACCGCCTCGTCGATGCTCATATTTAGCACGTCGGCGATACTTTTGCCTTTGTAGAGGATTTCTAGCGTCTGCGCGTTGTAGCGGGTGCCGCCGCACGAGTCGCAAACTACGTTTACGTCGGGCAAAAAGTGCATCTCGATCGTGATCTCGCCCTCGCCTTGGCACTTTTCGCAGCGTCCGCCCTTGACGTTAAAGCTAAATCTGCCGATCTTGTATCCGCGCAGTTTGGCTTCCTTAGTCTGCGCAAAAAGCCCTCTGATCTCGTCCATCACGCCCGTATAGGTAGCTGGATTACTGCGCGGAGTGCGTCCGATCGGGCTTTGATCGAGGTAGATCACTTTGTCCAGATTTTCTAGTCCGCTCAAATTTACTCCCGCGACTTTTTTTACCTTTTTAGCGCGGTTTAGCTGCTCCTGGGCTTCAGGCAGCAGGGTTTGTAGCACGAGCGAGCTTTTGCCCGAGCCAGAAACTCCCGTGATACCGACTAAATTTCGCAGCGGGAAGCGCGCGCTTAAATTTGATATGTTGTTGATATTTACGTTTGAGATTTTAAGCCACGTGTCGATTTTTCGGTCTTTTCGGTAGTCTATTTCCTTTTCGCCGTTTATGTAAAGCGCCGTTTGCGTACTTGAGCCTAGCAGGCTTTTTACGTCGCCGGCAAAAACTATCTGCCCGCCGAATTTTCCCGCTCCAGGCCCGATATCCACGACGTAATCTGCCTCCTCGATCGTTTTTTTATCGTGCTCGACGACGATAACCGAGTTGCCTTTGGCTTGTAAATTTCGCAGGGTTTTGATGAGCTTTAGCGTATCTCGCTCGTGCAGGCCGATACTAGGCTCGTCTAGCACGTACATCACGCCGCTAAGGCCCGATCCGATCTGGCTAGCGATCCTGATGCGCTGCGCTTCGCCGCCGCTAATCGTACGCGCGTCGCGTCCCAGCGATAGGTATCCCAGCCCCACGTCGTAGAGGAAAAACAGCCTCTCGTTTATCTCCTTAAATATCGGCTTGGCAATCGTCCTGTCGTATTCGCTAAGGTAGCTAAAATTTGACTCATCGGAGAAAAACGCGGTGCAGTTTTCGATACTCATGTCTAAAATTTCGCCGATACCGCGCCCAGCGACCTTGACGGCTAAGCTTTGAGGCTTTAGCCTGTGTCCGCCGCAGTCGTCGCAGACTTTTTCGCTCATGTATTCGTCAAAGTCCTTGTAGTCCTTTAGCAACCCGTGAGTGATTTTTAGCGCGCCTTCAAATTTGCGCAGCAGCTTGTTTTTCTTCCAGAAAAACTCGACCTCTTTTACGTTGCCGTAGAGCACGAGGCGCTTCTCGCCCTCGCTAAGCTCGCAGTAGGGGCACTTTACGTCGATACCGTTTTGCTCGCAAAAAGCCAGTAAAAATTTATAATAATAGCTCATATTGTAGCCGTAGAGCAGCTTTATCGCACCGCCTTCTATGCTTTTTTCTTCGTCGATCACTTTGGTGAGATCCAGGCTATATCTGATGCCAAGCCCGTCGCACCTCTCGCACGCGCCCTTTGGGGAGTTGAAGCTAAAGCTAAGCGGCTCGAGCGGCGTAAATGAAATTTTACAATCAAAGCACGCCGAGTGCTCGCTGTAGTGGATGAAGCTCTCTTTTAGTCCGAGTTCTTCGGCATTTGCTATCTCGATCTCGACCTCGCCGTAGCTTTCATTTAGCGCTTTTTCTACGTCTTGGGCTAGACGCTGCGCGTTATCCGCGTCTATCACGATACGGTCTACTATTAGCTTTATCGTGTGCTTTTTGGTTTTAGCTAGTTCGATCTCCTCGTCTAATCTCACCTGCACGCCGTCTATCTGGGCGCGCACGTAGCCTTTGCCGCGTAAATTTTCGATCAGATCCGCCCATGTGCCCTTTTTCTCGCGCACGAGCGGAGCGTAGATGACGACTTTAGCGCCCTGGGGCAACTTTTGGATCTCGTTTATGATGTCGCTAGCCGACATTTTAGAGATCGGTTTGCCGCACTTGTGGCAGTGCTGGATGCCGATGCGAGCGTATAGAAGGCGCAGGTAGTCGTAAATTTCCGTTATCGTGCCCACGGTTGAGCGCGGGTTTTTGGACGTGGTTTTTTGATCTATCGCGATGGCGGGCGTGAGGCCTTCGATCTTATCGACGTCGGGCTTGCCTACGCGGTCTAAAAACTGCCTAGCGTAGCTTGATAAGCTCTCCATATACCTGCGCTGCCCCTCGGCATAAAGCGTATCAAACGCTAGCGTGCTCTTGCCGCTACCGCTAAGTCCGGTGAAAACTACGAGCTTGTTTTTTGGGATTTCAAGATTTAAATTTTTTAGGTTGTGCTCGCGCGCGCCCGTGATTTTTATAGTGTCGTTCATTTTTTGCCTAAATTTACTTGGATTTAACGGCGTATATTGTATTATCATCGCTATAAAATTTATATAAATTTAAAGGACGCGCAAATGAACGATATCCAAAAATCCTACGACGAGCTTCCCTATGTCTCGGGTGCTTTTGCGGAGACTTCTCCCGCACGCCTTGAGGCTTTGGCTTCTTTTTTGTCGCTAACGCCGCCGCCGTCAAAAACGGCTAAAGTACTAGAAATCGGTTGCAGCTACGGCGGAAATTTATTTCCTTTTGCGATCGCAAACCCGCAGGCAAAGGCTCTTGGCATAGATCTAAGCGAAGTGCAGATAAATAAAGCCAAAGAGCTAGCCGCGCAAATGCGCGTAGATAATATAAAATTTATGGCAAAAGATATCTGTGATCTTACGGACACAGACGCGAGAGATTACGGAAAATTCGACTACATCGTCTGCCACGGCGTTTATAGCTGGGTACCGGACGCCGTAAAGGACGCAATCCTAAAAACGATCAAGCGATTTTTAAGCCCAAACGGCGTGGCCTACGTGAGCTACAACGTCTATCCCGGCTGGAAGATCAAGGATACGATCAGAGATTTTTTAATCTTTGGCACCAAAGACGTAAAAGGAGAGGCCGCAAAGGTAACCAAAGCAAGGGAGCTTTTAAAAGTACTTGGAGAGTACGCGAAATTTTGCCAAAAAGACGGCAATGTAAGCCAAATTTTCTTAAATTACGAAAGTCTAAAATTTCACATCGACTATATCTTATCCGCTAGCAACTCATATATAGCGCACGAGTATCTGGAAGTTTTTAACGATCCGATTTATTTTAAGGATTTTGTGGCCGATCTTGATAAAAACGGCCTTGCCTATCTCGCCGAGGTCGGACTGGAGGACGTTTTTCAATCAAATTTGGGCATAGACGAATTTGACGCGTATATAGACGCAAATTTTAGCTCACGCATCGAAAAAGAACAGATGCTTGATTTTTTAACAAACAGGGTTTTTAGGCGTAGCATGATAACGCACAAAGACCTCGTTTCAGACGACTTTAGCGTAAATATCGGCGCAGACGAGCTTTGCAAGCTGCATATCTCGGCAAATTTCGACCGAGCAAAAGATGGCTACGTAAATATAAACGGCGCTCCGATGAAGCCGCAGTACGACTGGCTTTATCAGGTATTTACCGACGTTTATCCGGCAAGCGTAAATTTCGCCGACGTCGCCGCGCTCTTAAAAGACGATGAAAACGCGGTAAAATCGGCCTATTTTGGCTTTATGGAAATTTTAGCCGCAAACTGCGCAAAGCTAACGACCTACGAGCGCCCAAAAATCGCTTACGAAGCAGGCAAAAGCCGCCTAAAAGAGCGAGCGCGCGGATATTTTGAGTATTTCTCCGCCGCAGACGAGCCTGTGATAAAAATCGCCGACGAACTAAACGTGCCCGCGAATTTTTCGCAGTTTGACGCCTTTATAGCGCTTAAGTTTAACGGAGAAAACTCGCTCGAAAATATTGCAAAGCAAACGGCGAAATTCGCACAAGAGCGTAAACTGGAGTTTGCCGTCAAAAACGGCACGATAAAAACCGCCAGCAAAAACGAATACCAAAAAGCGGCCGAAAACTACGTAAAAGACCTTGAGCTAAAACTAAGCGACGGCGGATTTTTAGAAAATTTCTGATTTTTTTGGGGCGAATGCGATAAATTTGCCCCCCCTACATTTCCCGTAAATTTGACCGCGTTGTTTTAAATTTACGCAAGCTTCTAAACTCGCCAAAAGTAGTTTCAGCTATTAAAGCGGTAAAATTTAGCAAAACCAAAATTTATCGCAAATACTAAATTTAAGCAAAAAGCTTATTTATCATTATAATTAGCGTCGTGCAAATAAGCGCAAGCAGGCATCTTTTTTGGATAGCACGGTCGATCTTTTGCGCTAAAGCCACGCCAAATCTCACGCTTATAAGCGAGCCGATACCGACCAAAACGCCAACCTCGTACTGCACGAGCCCTTGCAAAGTTAGACTGATAAAGCCCGAAATCGACGAAAATATCACGAAAAATAGCCCCGTGCTGATCGCCTTTTTTATGTCGTAGTTTAAGAAATTTATCAAAACCGGCATGATGATAACCGAGCCTCCGATACCCACGCTGATCGCTACCGCGCCGACAAAAAGTCCTACGAAAAAAAGCGGTACGAGAGAGGGATTATGCGCACCTTTTGGCTCAGGATTTTTAAAAAATAGCTTAATAACGTTAAAAATTTGAATGCAGATAAGCGTGAGAAGCAAAAATTTCGACGGAACGCTCGCTACGATAAAGCCGCTCGCGCTCGCCCCGCAAAAGCCGCCGCTGCCCAGAACCAAAGCGGGCTTTAGATCAAGGGTCTTATTTTTGAGATTTAAAAGCGAGCCGTAGACCGAACTAAACATCATCTGAAGGACGCTTACGCCGATTGCGTATTTGACGTCAAAGCCCAAAAATACGAGTATCGGTACGGCCGCCGCGCCGCCGCCGATGCCCAAAAATCCGGACAAAAAGCCAACAAATAGCCCCAAACAAACGTAACCGAACGACGCAACCGATAAAATTTCCATAATCTCGCCTTAAAGTAAAATCCGATTTTAGCCGTTTTTGGGTAAAATTAATTTTAAATTTTAAAAAAGGAAAGTTATTGAAAAGATTGATTTTGATGATTTTTGCGGGGTTAAATTTGGCCTTTGCCGGCGTCACGGCAGGCCAAAGCGAGTTAGAGCTAGAAGCCGCGGTTAAGAGATTTCAAAGACTACTTGATATGAAAGACGTTAGCGAATTTGCCGTAGTGCCTCATCACGTTTTCGCCGCGCAAACGGGAGTAAATTTGACGCCGTCGGTCACCGTAATTTTCGGCGCTCCTGGCGTACTTGCGCCTTTAATAGAATGCGAACCGCGCCTAGCGCTGGAGCTTCCGTTTAAGTTTTTATTTCAAAAAATAGAGGGCAAAACGGTCGTGAGCTTTGAGGATATAAAAAGCGTCGCGGCCAGATACGGCGCCTCGCACTGCCCCGCCCTAGACGCGGCGCAAAGGCTAGAACGCGAGCTTTTTGACGCCGCCGTCAAATGAAAATTAAGCTTAATTTTTATATAATCAACGCTCATTAAAGGATATTTTATGCTACTTTTGAGCCCAGTTTTTTATTACGAAAAGATCCGCGAGAGATTTGCTAACTCCTACCTCGCCGAGGATACGACGCAAACCATCGTCGGTATCGATTGCGAGTACATCAGCAGCGAGCAGACCGATTTTGCAGGGCTTAAGAGCTATTTCAAAGCTCAAAAATTTGACGCGCCTTTTGCGGGATTGTTTGGAGTGCTAGGCTACGGCGGGATAAAATATTTTGAAAAAATCCCCGAGTTTAACGCCTCGCAGTACGATTTCCCCGACTTTTTCTACGCTAACGCCCGCGCCTACCTGCACTTTGATAAAAATAGCAAAATTTACAGCTTTTACGGCGATAGCGAGCGGTATTACGATTTTTTAGTTAAATTTAGCGCGGAGGACGAAATAAAAGCCGCCCAGGACCGCGCAAAACGGCAGAGCGAATATAAAATTTTAACCGATTTAGACGGCGAAAAAGAGCATTTTATAAAGATCGCGAAACGCGCCAAAGAGTACCTAAAAAGCGGCGACGTCTTCCAAGTCGTGCTAAGCGAACAGCTAAAACTAGCCTCGGATATGGATAGCCTAGACTTCTACCGTGCCTTATGTGAAGCAAACCCGAGCCCTTATATGTTTCACTTTCCGACCCCATACGGCGACGTCGCTGGCTCTAGCCCCGAGCTAGTCTGCGAGATCAAAGAGGGCAAAATCTACGTCGCGCCTATCGCCGGCACGCGCGGACGCGGCAGGGACGCGATGGAGGACGCTGCGCTCGAGCGCGAACTGCTGAGCGACGAAAAGGAGCTAGCCGAGCACAAAATGCTCATCGACCTCGCTCGCAACGACATCGGCCGCGTCAGCGAGCCAAAAAGCGTCGCGGTCAAAAACGCCATGCGCATCGTGCGCTACGAGAACGTGATGCATATCGTCTCCGACGTCTACGGCGCGAAGGCGGACGATCTAGACGCATTTGACGCAGTCGGCAGTATCTTCCCCGCAGGCACGCTCAGCGGCACGCCCAAGATCCGCGCCATGGAGATCATCGCCGAGCTTGAGTCGTATAAGCGCAACGCCTACGGCGGCGGCATAGGATTTTTCCACTTTAACGGCGACGCGCAAATGGCGATTTTGATTAGAAGCGCGATATTTGCACGCAAATTTGACGCTAAATTTGATGCTGGCGGGCACGACCCGCACCTTGACGGCGCAAACGAGTCAAATTTAAAAAGCGGCGAGCTTAAGGGAAATTTCGCCGAAATTTTCGTGCAAGCAGGAGCGGGCATAGTGATAGATAGCGTTCCGGAATACGAATATAAAGAAATTTGCAAAAAACGCGCCTCGGTGCTAAACGTGTTTGCGAAAAACGCAAGGGAAATTTGAGAAATATAAATTTGGGCTTTAAAGTAATCGTTTGAGGTTGTTTTTTACTTTGTTGTAAAAAAAAGGGGGTGGGCGGGGGCTTGAATGGCGCTCTGCTTGCAGTTGCGAGGCAAATCCGAAGCAAAAGAGCTCCCCCTTTAAAGATCCCCTAACCCCTACGACGTGAGAGGTTGCTGCACTGCGTGCAGGTTTAAATTTGGCGCTGAAGCGCAGCATATTTTAAATTTACATTTTTGCGGTGCGGGTCTCGGCGAGTAAAATTTGTAAATTTGAAATTTGTCTATAAAAAGTTAAGGCAAAGTATCGTGAGATGATTTTTCGAGCTTTGAAGTAAAATTGAGCGTGCGCTAGGCATATAGCCTGCGGAGCGAAAATTTTGCAAAATCT
>ERZ773087.1151-NODE-1151-length-17621-cov-9.071957_pt1 | contig 17621 bp, 14 predicted proteins | sample MGYA00511375_ERZ773087 | MGnify/ENA primary metagenome ERZ773087 (study PRJEB29015, sample SAMEA2737995) | human oral metagenome | biome: human oral; feature: human-associated habitat; material: dental | place: China | collected 2063 ...
GCGGCAAATCCGTTCTCGGATGTGCCCCGTGACCACTGGGCATACGATGCTGTGACGCAGCTCGCTGCAGACGGTATCGTCGAGGGCTACGGCGATGGCACGTATCGCGGCGACCGCAACATCACGCGTTACGAGATGGCGCAGATGACGGCAAAGGCGATGGCGAAGGGCGATATGTCCGCATCGGATCGTGCACTTGTTGACCGTCTCGCTGCGGAGTTTGCAGATGAGCTCAACAACCTCGGCGTTCGCGTCTCCAACCTCGAGCGCAATGCCGATATGGTGAAGTGGACGGGCTACCTCCGCTACGACTATATCAGCGATCGTCATGACAAGGATCATTCGAAGACGAACATGGATCGCGTTCGCTTCCGTCTCTTCCCATCTGCTGAGGTCAACGATCATTGGAAGGTCAAGGCTCGTCTCGACACGCAGTACTTCATGGACAAGGACGACAGCAGCTCAATGTCCCTTGCACGTGCATATGCAGATGGCACCTATGGTAATCTGAACATCAAGCTCGGCAAGCAGGATCTTTACTCCGGTGCAGATGACGGTCTGACGATGGATACGGCGATCTCGGGTGCGACGGTGTCGTTTGGCAATGTCGTCAAGGCGAAGATTGCGGCAGGTCGTGTATCTGATAAAAATGTGAAGTCGGCCACGGATGCGGCAGCAAACTATCAGGGCATCGACCTCACTTACGGTATGGGCAAGCTCACGGCGGGTGTCGGCTATCAGCAGATCAACAATGATGTGTTTAAGGCTGCTTCCTACAGCAAGAACGCTGATTCGGACAAGGCTCGTATCTGGTCGGTCGGCGGCAAGTATGTGTTCGATAAGAATGTTGCCCTCAAGGGCTCCTACGCACAGAACACCGAGGCGGACTACTATAAGAAGGCTGGCAGTATTGAGCTCGACTATAAGGGCGCGAAAAACTCCGATATGGGCTCGTGGGGCGCATATATCGCCTATCGTCACCTCGGCAATAATGTTGCATTTGCACCGACCTACAACGTTCTCGGCCGCGATCAGAAGGGCTGGGCTGTCGGAACGAGCTACACGCTCTTCAAGAATGTGATGACGAAGCTCGAGTACTTCAAGGGCAAGGACATCACGGCGGACAAGAATGCAAGCACACTCTTTGCACGCGTTCAGTTCTCGTTCTAAGTTCACTAATTAGCGAATTACCGCATAAAAAGAGCGCTGCAGTTGCAGCGCTCTTTTTGTATGTCCGATTATAATATCTCACGCAGGATCCACGGTACAATCGGCTCTCTGCACGGCGGGGCAATGCGGTCTGCCGCCGCCTTTGCATCCTCTGAGGCGTCCTCGGGGGCGATGCCCGTGTCCGCTATGCGCAACAGCTCCACGTCGTTTTCGTAGTCGCCGCACGCGATGATGCGCCGTCCCGCGTAGGCGGGCATCGATCGCAGAACCTCTGCCATTGCGCCCTTGCTTGTGCCAGGCGGGACGAACTCGAGGTAGTTTTCCTCGGAGTAGAAGGAGGTGGAGCATCTGTCGATGCCAAGTTCCTGCGCCAGACATTCAACGAAGCTCAGGTTGATCGGCGCGTCGCAGATGAAGAATTTCAGCCATGTCTCTTCCTCGACAGCTTTCAGCGTCGTGTGATTCACATTGTAGAACTCGTCGTCGAGACGCGGGTCGTCGTTCGCCTCGGGGCTGAGGATATTGCACTGCTGCGCCGTATAGACCTCGACACAGGCGCGCGGGAACTGATAGAGGACACGCGCGGCAAACGTGCGCCAGATGTCGCCGTCCAGCGTGCGTGTCTCAAGCACCTGATTCTTCGACAGATCCTTGAGCATCGCACCGTTGAAGAAGATGCTCGGCGCGTTGACCGTGATGCCCTTGAGGTAGGGGAGGGCGGACTCGGGCGTGCGCCCTGTCGCCGCAGCAAATGCGCCGCCTGCAGCGGTGAACGCGTTGATGGCGCGCACATTTTCCTCGGAGATCATCTCATAGCGCGGAATCAATGTACCGTCCAAGTCACTGATTAGGAGGATATCGTCATATCGTTTTTCGCTCATATTGCCTCAATGTCCGTCAGATAGTTCTCCATCATGGCACGTCCGTCATGTGTCAGAATGGATTCGGGATGGAACTGGATGCCCTCGATAGGCAGAGTCTTGTGCCGCACGCCCATGATTGTGCCGTCGCTGAGGTCGCTCGTGATCTCAAGTACATCGGGCAGACTCTCGCGCTCGATGATGAGCGAGTGGTAGCGTGCGACCTGCGTGCCTGCATGGACGTTGCGGTAGATGCCCGTACCGTGGTGGCGGATGGGGGATGCCTTGCCGTGGACGATTTCCTTTGCGCGGACGACCTTGCCGCCGAACACCTCACCGATCGCCTGATGTCCAAGGCAGATGCCGAGAATCGGAATCTCGCTGCCGAGCTCGCGGATCACATCCTCTGTGATGCCCGCATCCTTCGGCAAACCGGGGCCCGGGGAGATGACGATGCCCTTGTATTTTTTTGTACGGATTTCATCGACCGTCGTCACGTCATTGCGGGCGACCTCGACCTCTGCGCCGAGGTTTGTGAGCAGCTGATAGACGTTATAGGTGAAGGAATCGTAGTTATCAAGCAAAAGCAGCATTGTTCTCCACCTCCTCTACGACTTCGAAGAGTGCCTTCGCCTTTTGCAGGATCTCGAGGTATTCGCTCTCGGGCACGGAATCCTTGACGATGCCTGCGCCCGACTGGATGATTGCCGTGTCGTCGTTCTCGATGCACATGGTCCGGAGCGTGATGCACATGTCCATATTGCCGCGAAAATCCATGTAGCCGACGGTTCCTGCATAGAAGCCGCGATGCGCCTGCTCCTCCTCGTGGATGATCTCCATCGCGCGCAGCTTTGGCGCGCCGCTGACCGTCCCTGCGGGGAAGGTTGCGCGCAGGACATCCATCGGCGCATATGCGGGGGCGATCTCGCCGACGACGCTGCTCACCATATGCGAGACATGGGAGAAGCGCTCGACCTCCATGAGCTTCGGTACGCGCACACTGCCGGGGACGCTGATGCGTCCGAGGTCGTTGCGTGCGAGATCGACGAGCATCGCGTGCTCGGCGCATTCTTTTGCATCAGAACGCAGCTCTGCGGCGAGCAGTGCGTCCTCCTCATCCGTCTTGCCGCGCTTGCGTGTGCCGGCGATGGGGTAGGTGTAGACCGTACTGCCGGAGACCTTGATGAGCATCTCAGGGGAGGCACCGACGAGCTTGATCTCGCCGAAGTTGTAGTAGAACATATAGGGCGAGGGGTTGACTTGCCGTAGCCGCCGATAGAAGAGGAACGCGGGGCGCGTAATCTTCTCGCGGAAGCGGAAGGACGGCACCGCCTGAAAGATGTCCCCCGCATAGATATGCTCCTTGATCGTGTCGATTGTACGCAGGAAATCCTCGGGAGGTGTCCCATAGCGCGCCATAAAGTCGACAGGCGTACTGCGTGTTGACGGTGCAGAATCAGATGGCGCGAACGGCGCGGCGAGGCGTGCGCGCATAGCGGCAAGACGTTCGGTGACCGCGTCGTAGAGCTCGCCCGCATCATCGCCCTCCCGCACATCTGCGAGGTAGTGGAGGCGTGCACTGTTTTTGAGCGCATCATAGACGACGAGGTAGCGGCACATCATGAACTGACCGAGCAGCTCCTCCGCACCGATCTCCACCCCTCGCACGCGGTCGAAGGTCGCCGCCGTCTCATAGGTGAAATAGCCTGCAAGCCCGCCGTGGACGAGGGGCAGTGTCTCTCCGTCCGTGACAGCAGGGGTGAAGCGCGCGGCATATGCCTTCATCGTCTCGTGTGGCGCGCCCGCGATGCTCTTCATGAGGCCGTTCTCGTTGATGAGCAGCTTGTCCGCAAAGACCTGCACGCGTACGAACGGCTCGCCGCCGATGAAGGAGTAACGTCCGAACTGTTGCTGCGTCGTGTCGACGGACTCCATGATATAGCCCTTTTTCTCGCCGACGAGCTTGTAGTAGATCGAGACAGGTGTATCGAGATCCATCGTCAGCTCGGTGGAGACGGTGATGAGGTTCGCCGTCTGTGTCGCTGCGATGAACTCCTCCTTTGTCAGACTCAGCTTCATTGATTGATCTCCATGACAACATCCCGCTCCTTGCGCCCGAGCACCCAACCGAGCACCTTGAGCTCGGCGTAGAGCATCTGTTGCTGCTCGCGGTTGTTCTCACGGCTGAACTTGAGCTGCCTGTACTGCTGGCGTCCGAGGTTGTAGCGCGCGAGGATCTCCGCTTCGCTGCGCATCCTGTGGCGTCCGCCCGCGTGTATGCGCACGAGCTCCTCCACCTCTGCCTCGCCGTACGTGGGGGGCTTTGGCGGTGCCGCCATCTGCCGTACGAGGTCGGTGATCTCGCGATCATTCATGGTCATAGCTGTCTCCTTTACTTCCATTGCGCGGCGGGCGAAAATGGGATTGCTGTTCCGTCAGGATTTTGCGCCGCGCGCTTCCAAATAGCGTATCATCGCTTCTGCAACATGCTTGGAGTCCTTTACCACCTGCACGACGTTCCATGGGCCGAGCACCACGTCGCCTGCTGAAAACACGCCGTCGCGCTCCGTCATGCCGTTCTCGTCGACCTTGACGAGACCCTTCTCGTTGAGCGTAATGCCTGTCGTCGAGCGGACAATCTTGTCCTTTGCCGCCTGACTTGCCGCGATGACCGTGCTGTCGGCGGGGATGAGATAGGGCTCGCCCTCGCTGATGAGATTCTGATCCTCGTCAAAGACGCGGTCGTACAGCATCGGCCCCTCGGGCGTGACGGAGTGGATGCCCTTTCCATACTGGATCTCGCAGCCGTCCATCAGCGCGTATTCCAGCTCGCGCTCGCTCGCGGAGATACCGTTGCGCCGCGCGTAGATCGTGACGTAGCGGCTGCCCTTGCGGATCGCCGTGCGTGCCACATCCATTGCAGAGTTGCCCGAGCCGATGACGGCGACGCGGTCGCCGAGATGGTAGACATCCGGGTTCTGGAGGTAGTTGACCGCATAGTGACAGTTGCCGAGCGTTTCGCCGTGAATGCCAAGGCTCTTCGCACGCCATGCACCCGTGCCCATAAAGATTGCCTCGTAGCCGTCGCGGAACAGGTTGTCCACCGTGAGCGCGCCGCCGATCGTTGTGTTCGGGCGGATGTGGATGCCGAGCGTGCGCAGCTTTTCGCCGTAGCGGTCAATGGTCGAGGGCGGCAGACGAAAATCAGGGATGCCGTAGCGCAGCATGCCTCCAATCTTCTGCATGCGCTCGAAGATCGTGACACCGTAGCCCTCCTGCGCGAGCTTGACTGCGACCACAATGCCCGCAGGCCCCGCGCCGATCACGGCGACGTTGTGTCCATTGTAGGATTTGCGCGAGAGGACGAGCTTGTCGAGGTAGGTGTCCGAGATGTAGTGCTCGATGCTCGAGATCTGGATCGGCGCGCCGCGCCGTCCCTGAATGCAGTTGCCCTCGCACTGCGCGTCGTGGTCGCAGACGAGCGAGCAGAAGACGCTCATCGGATTGTTGTCGTAGAGCATCGCGCCCGCCTCGTTGATCTTGCCGTCGAGGAAGAGGCGGATCATCTCCGGCACGTTCGTCTGCACGGGGCAGCCCTTCATGCGGCAGAGCGGCTTTTTGCACTGGAGGCAGCGGCGTGCCTCGTTGATGACGTGAACAGCCATGATGAATGGCTCCTTTCGTTATATTGTATCGCTTCTTAAAATATTGTATACACGGTGCCTATTATAGCACAATTCAATCATCCTGTCATAGGATGTGAAAAAGAAAAGCCCATGTAAGCAAAACAGAATTACGATACAATACAGATTGTTACTACTATTGATTTGCATGTGATTTTATCTAGAAAAGCCTTGTTATTCTTTGAAATATGTGATAGGGTAAAGATATCCCATTACAGACAGATGGGGCACATTTTGGGAGAGGGGAGCAGTCATATGCAGTTTAAATCCATTCGTACAAAGTTTTTAGCATCTGTATTGCCTGTGATGCTCGTCGGTTTTCTCGTGTTCTTTGGCGTAAGCTACAAAATGGCGAGCAATATGCTCGTGGAGAATGCGGATACGATCGGCAAGGGTGTCGGCAAGCAGGCGGCACTTGAGGTACAGCGCATCTTCGAGACCAATGAGGTGCATCTCGAGATTCTGTCAGGCAATGAGGCCATTCTGCACGGAGATAATGCGGCTAAGCTGGTTGCACTGCAGGAGGTGAAGCAGCATACTGAGGTCTTCTCGAATGTAGCCTATCTTGGTCTCGATGGAATTGGACTCGATGCGGACGGCAACGAGATCGACCGTTCGGATCGCGATTATTTTAAGAAGGCTGTCCAGACAAAGAAAACCGTCGTCTCGAAGCCTGTGATCTCTGCGATCTCCGGCAAGGTTGTCACCGTCATCGGCGTTCCTGTGATAGATAACGGCTCCGTTGTGGGCGTGGTTGCGGGAACCATCGGACTCTCGCGCTTTGACGATACCCTTGCGAAGATGGCGACCTATCGGACAGGTCAGCTTGTCGTCATGGACGAGTCGGGGCTTGTCATCATCCACCCGAATGAGCCGGCTCAGGTCGGCAAACTCGACTTCAGCAAGGAGGTCTCGAGCGTCAAGATCTCGATGAGCCTTGTGGATGCATTTAAGTCTGTCATCGACAAGAACGAGCCTGCACTTGCACATTATGAGCGTGAGTCGGGCGAGGGGATGACGGGCTCCATGGTTCCAATTCAGCTTGATGGACGGCGCTGGGTCGTCATGTCAGAGGCGTCTGACAGTGAGATCCTTGAGGACGCACATACGCTGCTGATGGTGCTGGCGGGGCTGACCGTTGTCATCGTTCTCATCATATCGGCGCTGATTTTCTTCGTTTCGAATAATTTTGCAGCAGGCATCCAGAATGTTGTGCGCGTCTGTGACATACTCAACAGTGGCGATCTGCGCGAGACGCCGAAGACCATCACTTCGCAGGATGAGATGGGGCAGCTCTCGGATGGCTTCATCAAGATGCGTCATACGCTCAATACGCTGATCAAGCGGATTCAGTCCAATGCGGCCGAGCTCTCAACCTCGGCAGAAGCACTCACCGAGGCATCCCAGCAGTCGGCGGAGGCGTCCAACCACGTTGCCATGTCGATCACGGAGATTGCCGAGGGCGTGGAGCGTCAGTCCGATGCCTCCACCTCGGTAGCGAATGCGGCGGTCTCGATCTCGAGCCATGCTGCGGGCATGTCCAAGCAGGCGGGTGAGGTTGCAGAGGTCACGAACAAGACGGTGGAACGCGTGCAGGAGGGGCGCCGCTCCATCGACGAGGTCGTGAACTACATGGAGCAGATCAAGACAGGTTCGGAGACCGTCGATGCCGCAATCTCGGCACTCGGTAAGAGCTCCGAGGAGATCAGCCACAGCGTCGAGGTCATCGGCAGCATTGCAGAGCAGACGAACTTGCTCGCGCTCAACGCGGCCATCGAGGCGGCGCGTGCGGGTGAGCACGGACGCGGCTTTGCCGTCGTTGCCGAGGAGGTCAGGAAGCTCGCCGAGGAATCGGGCGAGTTCTCGAAGAAGATCTCTGAGACGATGCAGTCCGTGCAGGCGGATATGGAGCGTGCGGTCGAGGCTGGAAAGCGTGGCAACGAATATGTTGGACATGGTCTGGAATCGGTTCGTACGGCAGACGATGTGTTCCAGTCGATCGCGGAGTCGATTCAGCAGCTCGGCGACGGCGTAAAGGGCATCACCTCGGGCATTCAGCAGATGGAGAACGAGACGCAGACGGTGCGCGCGCAGATCGAGGAGATCCAGAAGGTCAGCACGGTGAACGCTGATAGCGCTCAGAACGTCTCTGCAGCGACCGAAGAGCAGTCCGCCTCCATGCAGGAGATTGCGGCGGCGACGCGGCGCCTCTCCAACCTTGCGGATGAGCTCGCAGGCGAGACGAAGAAGTTCAAGCTCTAAATCTCAAATAAATCTCAACAGGGGTCACTGCACTTGCAGTGACCCCTTTCCTGTTGTATTATAGAGATATTGATAAGGAGGCGTTGTCATGGGAAAAGCGATGATTATTGGAGCCGGCGGCGTTGCGAGCGTTGCCGTGCATAAATGCTGTCAGAATCCGGAGGTCTTTGAAGAGATCCTCATTGCCTCGCGCACAAAGTCGAAATGCGATGCGCTGAAGGCGAAGCTGGACGGCGGCAAGACGAAGATTGAGACCGCCGCCGTGGATGCGGACAACGTGCCGGAGCTCACGGCGCTCATCCGCGAATTCAAGCCGGATGTCGTGCTGAACCTCGCGCTCCCGTATCAGGATCTGCACGTCATGGATGCGTGCCTTGCGGCGGGCGTGCATTACGTCGATACGGCAAACTACGAGCCCGAGGACACGGCGAAATTCGAGTACAGCTGGCAGTGGGCGTATGCGGATCGCTTCCGCGAGGCGGGGCTGACGGCGCTGCTCGGCTCGGGATTCGACCCCGGCGTGACGGGCGTGTTCAGCGCGTACGCGATGAAGCACGAGTTTGACGAGATCAACTACATCGACATCCTCGACTGCAACGGCGGCGATCACGGCTATCCCTTTGCAACGAACTTCAATCCCGAGATCAACATCCGCGAGGTCTCGGCAAAGGGCAGCTACTGGGAGAACGGCGCGTGGGTCGAGACAGAGCCGATGGAGATCAAGCGCGTCTATGACTTCGCCGAGGTCGGGCAGAAGGACATGTATCTCCTGCACCACGAGGAACTCGAGTCGCTCGCGAAAAATATCAAAGGCATCAAGCGCATCCGCTTCTTTATGACGTTTGGCGAGAGCTATCTCACACATCTGCGCTGCTTGGAGAACGTCGGCATGACCTCCATCGAGCCGATCGACTTCGAGGGGCACAAGATCATCCCTCTGCAGTTCCTGAAGGCAGTGCTGCCCGACCCCGCGAGCCTTGGCCCGCGAACGAAGGGCAAGACGAACATCGGCTGCATCTTCCGTGGGAAGAAGGATGGGAAAGAAAAGAACTACTACCTCTACAATGTCTGCGACCATGAGGCGTGCTACGCCGAGGTCGGCTCGCAGGCGGTCGCCTACACGACGGGCGTGCCCGCGATGATTGGCGCGATGATGGTGATGACGGGCAAGTGGCGGCGTCCCGGCGTGTTCAACGTCGAGGAGTTCGACCCCGATCCGTTCATGGACGCACTGAACGTCTGGGGGCTGCCGTGGCAGGAGAGCCACAGCCCCGTACTGGTGGACTGATGGCGGCGCGTGCGGCATGGCGGGCAGAGTGGGAAGCCGTTCCGACGCCCTCCTACCTCGTCTATGAGGAGCTGCTCGAGCAAAATCTCAAAATCCTCGCGGAGATCGCGCAGGATACGGGCGCAAAGGTGCTCCTCGCACAGAAATGTTTCTCCATGTATCACTACTACCCGCTGATCGGGCGTTACCTCGCGGGGACGACGGCGAGCGGCATCTACGAGGCGCGTCTCTCGCAGGAGGAGATGGGGAAGGAGAACCATGTCTTTAAGCCGGCCTACGAGGAGAACGAGATCCCGCGCCTTGCGGCGATCTGTGACCACATTGTATTCAACTCGTTCGCCCAGTGGGAGCGGTTCGGTGCGGCGGCACGCGCAGCGGGTGCATCCTGCGGCATCCGTATCAACCCCGAGCGCTCGACGCAGGAGCATGCAATCTACGACCCGTGCGCGCCGGGCTCGCGTCTCGGCGTCAGGATTGCGGACTTCCGCGAGGACTTGCTCGACGGAATCGACGGCCTGCACTTTCACACGCTCTGCGAGCAGGGGGCGGATGCACTCGAGGCGACGCTTGCAGCCGTCGAGGAGAAATTCGGGAAATATCTGCACGGCATGAAGTGGCTGAACTTTGGCGGCGGTCATCATATCACGCGCGCAGGATATGACATTGCGCTGCTGAAGCGGCTGATTCGCCATGTGCAGAAGACCTATGACGTGGCAGTCTATCTCGAGCCGGGCGAGGCGGTCGCTCTCAATGCGGGCTTCCTCGTCGCCGAGGTGCTCGATGTGCAGACGGGCGGCAATGTCATACTGAACACGTCTGCGACCTGCCATATGCCCGATGTCATCGAGATGCCGTATCGTCCGCCGGTCATCGGCGCGGGTGAGGCAGGGGAGAAGGTGCATACGTATACGCTCGCAGGACCGACCTGCCTTGCGGGCGACACGATTGGCACGTATTCCTTCGATGCGGAGCTGCGCGTCGGCGACCGCGTCGTTTTCGGCGATATGGCGATCTATACCATGGTGAAGAACAACACATTCAACGGGATGCCACTGCCGAACATCATCGCCGTTTCGCCCAGTGGGGAATGGGAGATTGTGCACACCTTTGGCTATGATGATTTCAAGATGAGACTTTGACTTTGGAGGGGCTTTTGCACGAAGTTTTCTAACTGCGTGCAACAGCCCCTTTCTCTTTGAATCTGTATATGTTCAGGACTTTTTGATTGGCAATCCGGTTAAATAAAAATAGTTATTAAAAAGTATAAATTTCTGTTGACAAGGAAAATCACCTGTGATATGATAAAGCCACATTAAGGACATACGCAATCGTTCGAAGTGAGAGCGGTTGGTTTACTATCAAAGGAGGATATTCAATGTCACTCATCAACAAGGAAATCAGCGATTTTAAGGTAGACGCATTCCAGAAGAAGGCGGGCGCAGCACAGGGTGAGTTCACCCAGTATACGAAGGCCGATCTCAAGGGCAAGTGGAGTGTGTTCTTCTTCTATCCGGCAGACTTCACGTTTGTCTGCCCGACGGAGCTGGCAGATCTGCAGGAGCAGTACGGTGAGTTCCAGAAGCTCGGCTGCGAGATCTTCGGTGTCTCCTGCGATTCCCACTTCGTGCACAAGGCATGGCATGAGAGCTCCGACCTCGTCGGCAAGCTCACGTATCCGATGCTGGCTGACCCAACGGCGAAGCTTGCGCGTGACTTCGATGTCTACATCGAAGAGGACGGGCGTTCGGAGCGCGGCACGTTCGTTGTGAACCCAGAGGGCAAGATCGTTTCCTATGAGGTGAGCGCGGGCAATGTCGGCCGCAACGCACAGGAGCTTCTCCGCAAGGTGCAGGCGCTCCAGTTCGTCGCCGAGCACGGCGATGAGGTTTGCCCTGCACGTTGGAAGCCGGGCGAAAAGACGCTCAAGCCGAGCTTTGACCTCGTCGGCAAACTCTAAGAGTACGTTTGGAGCACTTCGCGAGGGATCTTGCGAAGTGCTCTTTCCTATGAGCCGCATATTCGTCGAAGTCTTTCACGAAGCGTAAACGAGGTGATTTGGTGGATAAAATATATGATGCCGTGATTGTCGGCGGCGGCCCTGCGGGGCTCTCTGCCGCCATCTATCTGGCACGTGCGAAGTGCAAGGTGCTCGTCATCGAAAAGGAGAAGGTCGGCGGACAGATCACAATCACCGCCGATGTCGTGAACTATCCCGGCACGGGCAAGGTTAGCGGCTCTGAGCTTGCGGCACAGATGGAGCAGCAGGCGCGCGGATTCGGCGCGGAGTTCGTCACGGCAGAGGTCATCGGTCTGAAGCTCGATCAGGACATCAAGGAGCTCGAGACGACGGCGGGCACGGTCGAGGCGCTGAGCGTCATCCTCGCGACGGGAGCAAATCCGCGCAAGGTGGGCTTCTACGGCGAGAAAAAGTTCCAGGGGCGCGGCGTTGCCTACTGCGCGACCTGCGACGCTGAGTTCTTCACGGGCATGGACATCTTCGTCATCGGCGGCGGGCTTGCGGCGGTGGAGGAGAGTATGTTCCTCTCGCGCTACGGCAAGTCCATCACGATCCTCGTGCGCAGCGACAAGTTCCGCGCGCCGCAGACGGCGGTGGATGCGCTCGCGAACTATCCGAACATCAAGGTGCGCTTCAATACGGTTGTGGAGCGCGTTGGCGGCGAGACGATGATCTCTTATGCCGATTTCCGCGATGAGACGACGGGCAAGGTCGAGCACTATATGGCGAAGGACGGGGAGACGTTCGGCGTCTTCGTCTTTGCCGGCTATATCCCGAATACGGGGCTGTTCCGCGAGCAGGTTGCACTGAACGAGCAGGGCTATGTCATCACGAACGAGGAGAAGGAGACGAACATCAAGGGCGTCTTTGCGGCGGGCGACGTCTGCATCAAGACGCTGCGTCAGGTTGTGACGGCAGTCTCCGACGGCGCAGTCTCTGCGGTTGCGGCGGAGCGTCACGCGGCGGCGCTGCACGATCGTCTGAATATCCCCGCGTTTGCGCGCGCCGAGGTGGATGCAAAGCGCTTCGAGCAGCGCAAGAGCTCCATCGAGAAGGAAGCGGCGGACGGCAATGAGACGAACTTCATCTCTGCCGAGATCCGCGAGCAGCTGGCGGCGGTCTTTGATAAATTTGAGACTTCGGTCAAGCTCGTCGGTCACTACGACGATGGCGATCTCTCGCGCGAGCTGCGCGGCTTTATGGATGAGTTCGCGGGTCTCACGGACAAGGTCAGCTATGAGGAGCGCGAGGACGCGGACGGGCAGCCCGGCATCGAGGTTCTGAGAGGGGACGGTACGCCGAGCGGCATTACGTTCCACGCCGTACCGGGCGGTCACGAGTTCAACTCGTTCATCCTTGCCCTCTACAATGTGGCAGGCCCCGGTCAGGAGCTGCGGGACGAGACGCGCGCGAAAATTGAGCAGATTTCCGCGCCCGCCGATGTCAAGGTACTCATGTCCCTGTCCTGCACGATGTGCCCCGATGTAGTCGCCGCCGTGCAGCGTATTGCCGCGGAGCGCGCGGATGTGCGCGCAGACATCTTTGACATCCGCTACTTCCCCGAGCTGAAGGAGAAGTACAGCGTGATGAGCGTCCCCTGCATGATCGTGGGGGAGAACCTCTTCTTCGGCAAGAAGAATATTGACGAGGTCGCTGACATTTTGGTCAATCGCGGCTGAGCAAGCCCACCGTCCGCGCCCCTGAGCAAGGCGCAGATGGGCGGCGGGATTTGCCCTGACGATTGAAATATGCTGTGTATTTGTGTATTGTAAAAAGGAGAGCATTATGGAACTCAAGGGATCACAGACGGAGAAGAATCTCTGGGCGGCATTTGCCGGCGAGTCGCAGGCGCACACGAAGTATCTCTACTACGCGTCGCAGGCGAAGAAGGATGGCTATGTCCAGATCTCGAACATCTTCAACGAGACGGCGGTCAACGAGAAGGCGCACGCAAAGATCTGGTTCAAGCTCGTCAGCGGTATTGGCGACACGAAAGAGAATCTCGCTGCTGCTGCTGCGGGCGAGAATGAGGAGTGGACGAGCATGTACCCCGAGTTCGCACGCGTGGCGCGCGAGGAAGGGTTTGACAAGATCGCCCGCCTCTTCGATGCCGTCGGCAAGATCGAGAAGGAGCACGATGCGCGCTACAAGCTGCTGCTGCAGAAGGTAGATGAGGGCACGGTGTTCCAGCGCGATGAGAAGATCATCTGGCAGTGCCTCAACTGCGGCTACGTCTGCGAGAGCCCGAAGGCGCCGATGAAGTGCCCCGTCTGTGAGCACCCGCAGTCCTTCTTCCAGCAGGTTGTGCAGAACTATTGAGTCGTTAAAAAGCGGCTGTGATAGAAAGGGAGCTGTTGCACGAAGGTTTTTGGCTTCGTACAATAGCTCCTTTGTCATGTTACTGGCGCCCCTTCCACCGCAAGCGGTTCCCCTCCCCCGCTGCGAACGGGGGAGGCTTTGCATTACGGCACCCCGTCCGAGACGGGGGAAGTGGCGAACGCAGTGAGCCGATAGGGGCGCTCCGAGAGCAGATGTTTTTGCAGGAGGATAAAATGACCCGAAGAAAATTCGATCTCTCCGCCTATCTCGTGATTGGCCCAGAGAATACGGAGGGGCGTCCCATGGCGCGCATCATCGCTGAGGCTGTGCGTGCGGGCTTCACCTTTGTCCAGATTCGTGCAAAGCACGCAGAGGCGCGTGAGATCATCGAACTCACGCGAGCGGCAGCGGATGTGATCGCGGCACAGGGGAAGTCGGACGCTGTGGCACTCGTCATAAATGATCGCCTCGATGCTGTACTCGCGGCGCGGGAGCAGGGGATCAAGGTGGACGGTGTGCATGTGGGGCAGGGGGATATTCCGCCCAATGTCTGCCGCAAATATCTCGGTGCGGATGCAATCGTCGGGCTCTCCGCGCGCACGACCGATCTGCTTGACTATGCGGCGCACTGCGATACCACATGCATCGACTACTTTGGCGCGGGGCCGCTCCACGCGACACCGACAAAGCCCGAGGCGGGGCGTACCTCCTCGGGCGAGATTGTGACGCGCAGTCTCGATGAGCTTGCGGAACTGCACCGCATCAGCCCCGTACCCGTCGTTGTGGGCGGCGGGGTCAAGGCTGCGGATCTGCCTGCGCTCAGAGCGACGGGCGTGGAGGGCTTCTTCGTCGTCAGTGCCGTTGCGGGGGCAGCACATCCCTACGCCGCCGCAGAGGAGATGGTGCGCGTCTGGCGCAGATAGGAGATTTTTGTACTGCAGGGGCGCCCCTATCGGCTCACTGCGCTCGCCACTTCCCCCGTTGCGACGGGGGAAGCTAATATGCCGTAATCTTAAAGCCTCCCCCGTGCGGCACGGGGGAGGGGGACCGCGTAAGCGGTGGAAGGGGCACTTTGAGCGTCCGGAAATTTTTACTCATAATATTTCAGCAGACTCTGTGTGCCGTCCGCACCGCCGCCGCGCTCCTCGAGCGTGCGCGCCTCGCGCAGTATTTGCTCCAGTATAGGCAAGGTCATGCCATACTCCTTGGAGGTCTCTGCACCGATCGTCATATCCTTGACGAAGTGTTTTATCATAAATCCGGGGGCAAAGTTCCCATCGAGCGCCATGCGGATCATATTGGACATCTGGAAGCTCGATGCCGCACCGCCAGAGATTGAGGCATAGACCTTCTCAAGATCAAGCCCTGCGGCGCGTGCATAGGCGAATGCTTCGCATGCGCCCGCGAGCGCGCCTGCAACGGCGATCTGGTTCGCTGCCTTCGTCTTCTGCCCTGCGCCTGCCGCACCCTCGTAGACGATGTTCTTACCCATGGCCGCAAAGACGGGCTGCATTGCGTTGAAGGCGTCCTCATCACCGCCGACGAGAATGTTGAGCGTGGCATTGCGCGCACCCATGTCGCCGCCGGTGACGGGCGCATCGAGTGCGTGAATGCCGCGCTTCTTTGCCTCGTTGTAAATGCGCTCGGCAAGGGCGGGCGAGGAGGTCGTCATATCGGCGGTGTATGCGCCCGCCTTGAGGTTTGCAAGGATGCCGTCCGTGCCGAGGTAGATCTCCTCCACATCCTTCGGATAGCCGACCATCGTGATGACGGCGTCCTGTCCGCGTGCGCATGCGCCAGGGGTGTCGGCATACTTTGCACCCCGTGCAACGAGAACGTCCGCCTTCGACTTTGTGCGGTTGTAGACCGTGAGCTCATAGCCTGCATCCATGAGATTCCCCGCCATTGCCGCGCCCATGATCCCAAGTCCGATGAATCCAATTTTTTTCATTGTGCATTCCTCCGTTTCGTATCACTTCTCTGCGCTCAGTGTAGCATAAAATCCTGCAAAAAGCAGGATTTTTTTGATGAATTCCGAATTTTATAGGTATAATAGTGAACGCAATGATATGGTATATCAGGAGGGAGGATATCTTATGCGGCTCGAGTTTTTGGGCGCGGCACACGTCGTTACGGGTTCATGCTATCTGCTTCATGTGGGCGACCACAGCTATCTTGTGGACTGCGGCATGTATCAGGGGACGCGCCGTCTGCGTGAGATGAACTATGAGGACTTTCCGTTCAATCCCGCCGAGATCGAGGCAGTCTTTCTGACGCATGCACATATCGATCATTGCGGACGCATTCCGCGCCTCGTGCGCGAGGGCTTCCGCGGGAAAATCTATGCGACGCGCTCCACCTGCGATCTCGTCCGCATCATGCTGCCGGACTCGGCGCATATTCAGGAGAGCGATGCAGAACTGTTCAATCGCAAGAACGCGCGCCGCAGCGAAGCGCCCATCACGCCGCTTTATACACAGGCGGATGCATTTGCTGCGCTCGAGCTGTTCGAACCCGTTGCCTATCGTACGCCGCTGCAGGTAGATAATCTGCAGCTCACGTTCCGTGACGCGGGGCACATTCTCGGCTCCGCGATCCTCGAGATCGTAGTGGAGGAGAGCGGGCAGGAGTCAAAGCTTGTCTTCTCGGGCGATCTCGGTCAGCCGAACCAACCCATTCTGCGTGACCCCGAGGCGGTTGCGGGGGCGGATTTCCTGCTTGTCGAGTCCACGTACGGCGATCGCATTCATCGCGACTACGACAAGGAGTCGGCGTTGCTCGAGGTGATCCGCGACACGATGGATCGCGGCGGCAACGTCATCATTCCGTCGTTCGCCGTCGGGCGGACGCAGACCCTGCTCTACTATTTCTACAATCTGTGGAAGGCGGGGCGTCTCGACGGGGACATCCCGATCATCATCGACAGCCCGCTCGCGATTCAGGCGACACGTGTCTTTCTCAAGAATTATGAGGACTTCGACGATGAGGCGATCGCGTTCTTCGGAGAGCAGGGGACGATTCCCTCGTTTCCTCAGGTTCGTATCGCCGAGACGGCGGCAGAGTCGCGTGCGCTGAACTCTGCCGAGGGATCGGCAATCATCCTGTCCGCCTCGGGCATGGCGGATGCGGGGCGCGTGCTGCACCATCTCAAGCACAACCTCTGGCGACCCGAGTCGACCGTCCTCTTTGTCGGCTATCAGGCGGAGGGGAGTCTTGGGCGGCGGCTTGTCGACGGCATCAAGCGCGTGCGCGTGCTCGGTGAGGAGATCGCGGTGAAGGCGCAGATCCAAGTGCTCGAGGGATTCTCCGCGCACGCGGATGCGGAGCAGATCGTCGACTGGATGCGCTCCATCACGGAGCCGCGCCCCGCGAAGGTCTTCCTCGTTCACGGCGAGGGGCAGGCACAGGAGGCACTCAAGGAACGCATTGAGGAGGAGCTCGGGCTCGAGGTTTATGCGCCCTTCCTCGGCGACATTGTGACGATACAGGGGCGGAGCGCTAATCTCATCCCATCGAATATTCCGTCTGTCTCGGTTGAGGCGGAGATGGAGGATGTCATGCGCGACTTCGATGCGGAGTACCGTCAGCTGCGCAAGGCGATCATCCGCACTGTCGTACGTCAGCCGAAGCTCATGGAGCCGATCATCCGCACGATGCAGAAGGCGCGCAATTATTTCAAGAAGCTCGCCGCGCCGTATAATATTTGAGTTGTATTTAGATTCGTTAGTCAAAAATTGGATATTGCAGAACTGTGTGCCTTGCACTTGCATAGTCCTGTGAAATACGTTAAAATAGGGAAGCCTAAAAAGGCTTTCCTATTTAATATGGGTTAATTGGAGAAAATCCGTATGGTTTCATATGGATTCGGATAGGTGGTGTTATTTTGGAATCCCCATTTCGTGTCGGGGTGGATGTCGGTTCAACGACGATTAAGCTGGTTGTGCTCGGGGAGGAGCATGAGATCCTCTACAAGAACTATGCACGGCATTTTTCCGAGATCGGCAAGGCGCTGCAGGAGAATT
>ERZ773087.1152-NODE-1152-length-17615-cov-4.124317_pt1 | contig 17615 bp, 22 predicted proteins | sample MGYA00511375_ERZ773087 | MGnify/ENA primary metagenome ERZ773087 (study PRJEB29015, sample SAMEA2737995) | human oral metagenome | biome: human oral; feature: human-associated habitat; material: dental | place: China | collected 2063 ...
TGGATCTGGCGTTGGCGCTGGATTTGGATCTGGCGTTGGCGCTGGATCCTGGAGATTGTTTTTCATAAAATCGCGCGTCGCGCGCTCTTTTTTAAGCAAGGTTTTAAAGTAAAACACCATAACGGTGAGATAGATACAAATGCAGATCAAAACGGTAAGTACGAGCCAATCGGTCATTTCTCGCCTCCTAACTTTTTCACGCGTCTTTCGTGCCTGCCGCCGGCAAATTCGGTAGCGAAAAAGGCCTTTATCATATCTGCCGCGACCGCGTCGCCGATCGTTCTAGCGCCCATGGCTAGCACGTTTGCGTCGTTATGCTCGCGGGCTAGTTTTGCCGTGGTGACGTCGTGACAAAGCGCGCAACGAACGTGCGCATGGCGGTTGGCTGCGATGCTGATACCGATACCCGTGCCGCAGATTAGCACGCCGTATTCGTTTTCGTGCCGCAAATTTTGCGCCAAAAGCTCGGCAAAATCGGGATAATCTACGCTATCTTTGCTATGCGTTCCTAGGTCGCATACGCTAAAACCTTCGCTTTTTAAAAGCTCGCAAATTTGCGCCTTAAAATCAAAGCCCGCATGGTCGCTCGCGATAAAAATTTTGTCTATTTTCATGAAATTTCCATAAGCTAAAAAATGCTTAATTATAGCAAAAAAGCATTAAAGTAAAATTTCGCCGCGAGCCTTTAGGAGCGAAATTTAGGCTAAATTTTAAAATTTGCCGCCTATAAAAACATCCTCATGATTGTGGCGGCATATCGTATCGGCTCGAAAAAATAATCTTTTAGCGGTGAGATCACGATGATAACTAGCGCGATAAAGCCGTATCTTTGTATGCTATTTAGCCGGTTTGCCGCGCCGTGAAGCCCAAAAATGCGTAAAAGATACTCAAGCGCTTTCGAGCCGTCAAGAGGCGGGATAGGGTAGAGGTTAAAGAGGGCTAGGACTAAATTTACGGCGGCGAGCATAAAAACAAACTCCGCTACCGAGCTATCAAAAAAGCCGTCAAAACCTATAAATTTAAACGCGCAAAACGCTAGTGCAAAAAGAGCGAGGTTGTATGCGATGCCAGCAAGCGCGACGACGATAGCGGCCTTGTAGCCGCCGTTATAAAGCACCGTGCGTAAATTTATAGGTACGGGTTTAGCCCAGCCAAACGTCACTCCGGTGCTAAGATACATGAGTGCCGGCACGACGATAGTGCCTAGCGGATCGACGTGTTTTATGGGATTTATGCTGAGCCGCCCCAAATTTTTGGCGGTTAGGTCGCCGAATTTAAACGCCGCATATCCGTGCGCGATCTCGTGTCCGACCACGGAGATAACGAGCACGGCGACTAGGATCGCTACCTGAGCGAAGTCGATATTGTCAAGGTTCATTCGATCTTATTTCCGTCGTTTTTAGCTTCTGCTCTGGCGGCATCTAGCAGCTCGGGCGAGTTTTGTATAAAGTCCACGCTCTTGCCGACTCTGTTCCATCTGATTTTGTATTCATCATCCCAGCTAAAATATACAAACCACGGCTTGCCGACTATGTTTTTATAGGCCACGGGGCCCCAAAAACGGCTGTCGTTTGAGTGGTCGCGGTTATCGCCGATCATGAAAAACTCGCCTTCAGGGACCTGAAAATAAAATGCGTTAAACGGATAGTTGCCTACGCTGGGTAGCTCGTTTACGATAACGGGTTGCATGGCGAATTTGCTCGCGTTTAGGTAGTTTACGGCTAGTTCAAATAAATTTACCTTCTCGTCGTAGTGGATGCCGCCGAATTTATAGGGTTCTTTGACGAAAAGTTTGCCTCCTAGTTTAACGATATCTTTTTCGTCGAAATTTGCCTTTATAAACTCCTCGCCCTCGTGCGGATGCAAAAATAGCGCCTTTTCCGTAAATATCACTTCATCGCCGCCGACTGCGAAATTTCGCTTGACGTAGTGGATCTTTTCATCGTGAGGATAGCGAAAAACCACGATATCGCCGCGCTGCGGCTTTGCGCCCTCGATGAGGTGGCCGTTACCGTTAAAATCGGGCAAAACCTTGACCTCTATCCACGGAATGCGCGGGGTCGAGATGCCGTAGCTAAATTTTTTAACAAAAAGATGATCGCCGACTAAAAGCGTGTCCTTCATCGAACCAGACGGTATCACGAAGGCCTGCGCGACAAAAAAAATCACGAGCAGGACGATGACGACCGTGCCCGTCCAGCTGTTTGAAAAATCTAAAAATTTATTAAACGCTTTTTTCAAAATTTATGCCTTTTTCGCGCGGTTTTTGGCTGATTTTATGGTGTTTGACAGTAGCATCGCGATAGTCATCGGACCTACGCCTCCCGGAACTGGCGTTATAAACGAGCATTTAGGCGCTACCTCGTCAAATTTGACGTCGCCTTTTAGCTTGCCGTCGTCCATGCGGTTTATGCCTACGTCGATCACGATTGCGCCGTCTTTTACCATATCAGCCGTTACGAAATCCGCCCTACCGATAGCGGCCACTAGGATGTCGGCGTCCGCGCAAATTTCTTTTAAATTTCGCGTTTTGCTATGTGTCACGGTTACGGTCGCGTTGGCGTTTAACAGTAGATTTGCCATCGGTTTGCCCACGATGTTGCTACGTCCGATCACGACGGCGTTTTTGCCCTCTAAATTTATATCGTAGGCTTTAAAAATTTCCATTATGCCTAGCGGCGTGCACGGTACGAACCCGTCAAGTCCGCTAGCTAGCTTGCCGACGTTTATCGCGGCAAAGCCGTCCACGTCTTTTTCGGGGCTTATGGTTTCTAAAATTTTATTCGTATCTATGTGTTTTGGTAGCGGCAGCTGTACTAGGATGCCGTCGATGCCGTCGTCTAAATTTAGCACGTCTATTAGCGCGATTAGCTCGCTTTGCGTCGTGGATTCGGGCAAGCGGTGCATTACGCTTTTTATCTCGCAGGCTATGCAGGCTTTTTCTTTTGCCGCGACGTAGGTTTGGCTGGCTTTATCCTCGCCCACTAGTATCACCGCAAGCGCAGGCTCTATGCCTTGATTTTTCAAATTTAGCGCTTCGTTTTTTACTCTTTCTTTTACCTGCGCACTTACGTTTTTTCCGTCTAATATCGTCATTTTCGTCCTTTATTACTTTTTAATCGCAAAGATTGTATGATAGCTAATTTTAGATTAAATTTACGAAAAAGCGAAAGAATTTATGAAAATTTGGCTGATTTCAGCGCTACTTTGCGGCGCGGCGTTTGCGAGCGATTTTATCACGAAAAACGAATACGCGAAGATGCTCTATCAAAACCCGCGCGGCATCGGCTGCGACAAGTGTCACGGTAGCGGCGGCGAGGGCAGCGTGATCGCAAAATACAAAGAAGAAAATAAAAAAACAAAAGTAAAAGAGGAAAAAGAACTGGTGGCTCCTAGGATAAATAATCTTGATTTAGAGACGTTTAAAAAAGGGGTACTTGGCGCAAGGAGCATGATGCCCAGCTACTTTTTAACCGACGAAGAGATAAATTTGCTTTACGAATACGTGATAAATTTCAACAAGGATAAAAAATGACGAACAAAGAAGCTTTTGAACTAGCCAAAATTTATATCCCAGGCGGCGTGGATTCGCCCGTTCGTGCGTTTGGCAGCGTCGGCGGCGAGCCTTTTGTAGTAGATCGCGGCGAGGGCGCGTATCTAGTCGATATCGAGGGAAACCGCTATCTGGACTTCATCCAGAGCTGGGGGCCGCTTATCTTCGGGCACTGCGACCCGGATATCGAGAATGCGGTGATAGCGACGGCTAAAAAGGGGCTTAGCTTTGGCGCTCCGTCAAATTTAGAAACAAGGCTAGCTAAACTAATCTGCGACGAGTTTATAAACGTAGAAAAGGTGCGCTTCGTAAGCTCGGGCACCGAGGCCACGATGAGCGCGATACGCGTAGCGCGCGGCTTTAGCGGTAAGGACGGACTGATAAAATTTGAAGGCTGCTATCACGGGCATAGCGACGCGCTTTTGGTAAAAGCGGGCAGCGGCGCTACGACGTACGGCAATGCTTCAAGCGGCGGCGTGCCTGCGGACGTTGTGAAAAACACGTATCTAGCGCGCTACAACGACTTAGAAAGCGTGCGGGCGATATTTGAGGCAAATAGAGGCAAAATAGGCGCTCTAATCATCGAGCCTATCGCCGGAAATATGGGGCTGGTGCCTGCTAGCAACGAGTTTTTGAGCGGGCTTAGGCGACTTTGCGACGAAAACGGCGCGGTGTTGATATTTGACGAGGTCATGAGCGGATTTCGCGCGAGCAGGCGCGGATCGTTCGAATTTAACGGTATAAAGGCCGATCTAGTAACGTTTGGCAAGGTTATCGGCGGAGGCTGCCCGGCGGCGGCGTTTGGCGGACGGGCAGCCATCATGGACTGCCTAAGTCCGCTAGGCGCAGTGTATCAAGCAGGCACGCTAAGCGGCAATCCAGTAGCTATGGCTGCGGGCATCGCTAGCCTAAGTAAAATTTTTGCCGACGACGGTTTATACGCCGAGCTAAGTAAAAAGGCTAATTTGCTAATGAGAGGCTTTGCCGAGGCCGCTAAAAAGCACGGTATCGCGCTGCAAACGACGGTGCGAGGCTCGATGTTCGGGTTTTTCTTTAATCAAAACGAGGTCAAAAACTACGACGACGCGCTAAAAAGCGACGTAAATTTATACGCTAAATTTCATGCAAATATGCTAAAACGCGGCGTTTATCTAGCGCCTAGCCAGTTTGAGACGGGCTTTGTTTGCAAGGCGATAAGCGACGAGGATATAGTTTTTGCCGTTAGGGCCGCCGACGAGAGCTTTGACGAGATCATGGACGAGTTGCACGACGAGCACGAGAGGATGCAGGGCGTAAAAGCCAGGATCGCCGAGCTGGAGGAGCGGCTAAAAGAGGCAAAACTAGAGCGAGAAAAGATAAAAGAGCAGATAAAAAACAGTTGGGGATTTGTCTGATGGCTAGGATAAATTTAGGCGAGGTCGTAAAAGGCGCCGAGCAGCTAAGCTTGGGCATCTCTATCGTCGTAGCGATTATTATCGGCTCGGGCGCTGGGTACTGGATCATGAAGGAAACAGGCTGGACGTGGACGCTGTTTGCGGGCGTCGCCGTCGGTATCGCCGCAGCCGCGCTAAATGTCAAAAAGGCCTACGACGCGCAGATAAAAAGCCTTGAGCAGCTAAAAGACGAGAGTAAATTTAAACCCGCGAAAGACGACGACGAGGACGATGAGTGAATTTTAAGCTCCTTGCCGTTTACGGCGCGTTTGAGGCTTTGCTATTGCTAAGCTCTGCGGTATTTGGCCGCGCGTGGTTTTATAGCTCGCAGGTTGCTTTTTGGGGCTCGCTTTTGGTGTTAGCGGCGACATTTAGAGCATACAAAAAGCGCGTAGAAAACGGAGTGCGAGACTATGACGCCTCCGCGGATGACGATATAGACGAGTGGGGCGAAAATCACGAGGAGTTTCCGGACTGCCCAGCGGAGGCTAAATTTGACGAGCGTGACCCGCACCGCGAAAATGCTAAGCGACTAGATGCATCAAATTTGGACGGTCTCGCAAAAACGGACGCGGAATTTGACCAAGCGGCGGAGTTAAATTTAAAAGGCGAAAACGAGCGGGTTAAATTTGACGCAGCAACAGAACAAAACGAAGCCGCGCAGGGCAAATTTGACGAGCAGAATTTAAGCGGCGCAGGCCAAAGCGGTGGGTCAAATTTAAGCGCGGCAAACGAGTCAAATTTAAACGAATCAAATCAAAACAGTGAAACTAAGCCGTCAAAAAAGCAAAATTTCGCGCGTAATTTAAAGCAAAATTCGCCCAACTACTTTACCGCCTTCGTGCCTTTTCGACTGATCGCGTATGCGGTTTTGGTCGTCGGATTTTTGGCGCTAAAAAGACAAGACAACCTTGATATAGCCGCGTTTTTGATCGCGCTTGCGGCGATGCCCGCGGGTGCTTTGATATACGGAGTAAAAAGCAATGAGAAATAGCTCGATAATAACGATTAGATCGATGTTTGCACTATTTGTGGGGATGGCGTTTTTGTTTGTAGGAAACGGCCTCATCATCAGCTCTGCGGGCGTTGAGCTAAAAAAAATGGGCGCGGACGAGCTAGAGACGGGATTTGTTATCGCGGTATTTTTCGTTGGAGCTATGATAGCTACGATATTTTCGCACAAGATCGTCTCAAAAGTCGGCCATATCAGGAGCTTTGGGATATTTGCGTCGCTTTTTGGTATCGCGGCGATGTTTCACGACCTTAGCCAAAATCTCTACTTTTGGGCCTTTTTGCGCGGGTGTTTGGGATTTTGCTACTACTCGATTTTAATGATAATCGAAAGCTGGCTCAACGCGCGCGCTAGAAACGAAGTGCGCTCGCGAGTACTGGCATTTTACGAGATCACGTTTTACGTCTGTTTTGGGCTGGGTATCCTCGTGCTATCGCTAAATTTATCCACTTCGCACGTGCTTTTGCTTAGCGCGGCGTTTATTTTGTTTTCGAGTATTCCTTTAAATTTAATTCGCATCAAAGAGCCGCCGATCCCCGAAAAAAAGAGCGTCTCGATCCCGAAGGTCTTTGCGCTCGTGCCTTTGGCGCTGATTACTAGCATCGTCGCGGGCATCCTCATAAACGGCTTTTTTGCGATGGCTAGCGTTTATATCCTGCTGCAAGGATACGGCGCGAGGGAGGTTTCGTTTTTTATGACCGTCGCGATGGCGGGCGGCTTTATCGCCCACTCTCTCATCGGCGGTTTTTCCGATAAATTCGGCCGCCGTCCTGCGATAATGTGCTGCGCGGGCGTGTCGCTATTTGCGGCTATTTGTTTTTTGGCGCTTAAGCCCTCTATATACGCGCAGTACGTTTTGTCGTTTTTTTTGGGTTCTGGCGCTTTTTGCCTCTATGCGTTATCGCTTGCTCGCGCCAACGACGTTTTAAAACATAAAAATCAAGGCATCGAAGTAGGGCGCGCCGTGCTTTTTAGCTACTCTTTCGGCTCGCTTCTTTCGTCCGTGATAATGGGCGCTAGTATGAAAATTTTAGGCTTTGACGGCTTTATGTGGGTTTACGTGGCGTTGCTTGTGTTTCTCATCGCGTTTTGTTTCACTCAAAAAACCGTTCCGCTTGAGAGCAGAAGCGACTTTGAGCATAGCCCCGGCACGATGGCAAATAGCTAATGAAAATCTCAAATTTGACGATATAGCCGTATGGAATCAGTAAATAACGCTATAAGCTCGCAAATCGCGACCCAGGCCGCAGTCGGCGGCGCGCTACCCAAAACAGGCGGAGTAGGCGGCGCAAACGCCGGACAGACGGGTCAGGCGGGCGAAACCAAAAATCTTTTTAAAAATCAGCCCGCACCCTCGCAAAATTTGGACTCCGAAGCCGCGGATAACGCCGTAAAGGATTTAGATAAGCTCGTAAATAAGCTTTTAGACGAGCTAAAATCAAGCCCTACGCAGGCCAAAGAGCTAGCCGCGCAGGCTAAAAATCTCCAGCTCTCGCCAAATCTCGCAAAAGATATGAAAAATCTCGCGGCTCTAGCTGAAAACGAGCCCGATCTAAAGGAATTTGCGCTTAAGCTAAAGGAGTTTTTAAAACCCGTCGCCGACATAAAAAGCGCGCCGCTAAACGAACAGATAAAAAACTCGGGCATCATGCTGGAGGCAAATTTAAAAGACGCGCTAAACGGCAAATTTAACCTACCTAGCGCGATAAATAAGCTGTTCGGCGATATAAAAAATCTCTCAAATCAGCAGCTTTTGGAGCAAATTTCAGCCTTAGCTAAGGATGACAGCCTAAGCACGAACGAGAGCTTTACGAGGCTTGATCAAATTTTACAAAGCGCTAAAATCGCAGCCAAGGATACGCTAGCCGGCTCGCCTTTTAAGCAGCTTTTTGAAATCGCTGATAAGCTCGAAAACGCGGCTAAATTTATGGATAAGCAAGCAAACGCCATGAGCGGCAGCGGACTAAGCCTAAACGAAAAAACGCTAAACGCCGAGTTAAATAAAATCTCGCAGCTGCTGGCAAACGCGGGCGAAAAAATGCAAAATTTAAACAGCGAAAAGCTAAGTCAAAATAGGGGCTTTGCTTTAAATTTCGCCGAGCTAAAAAGCGCGATAAAAGATCTAACGGACGAGCTTAGCGCGCTTGCGGCCTCGCAGGATAAATTTAACGATTTCGCGCAAAAAATCGTCCGAGACGGCGCAGAAGGAAGCGAGGGCGCGACGCTGCAAGACAAGCTGCAAAATGCGGCCAGAAAGTTAAATTTCGCCTTGCAAATCGCCGATAAAGCGGGCTTTGAAGCAAAAAATAACTTAGATGAAGTCGGCAAGCTAATCAAACAGCAAAATATCGCTCGCGGCGAGCTTAGCGCAGTGACGCCAAAAAGCGCCGAAGATACGGCAAAAGTCCTGCAAAACGATGTAAAAAGCGCTCTTTTAAACATGCAGTCAAAGTCCCCGGATGCTAGCCCCGTAAAAGACGCCGCCTCAAAGCTGCTCGCTCAAATCGAGATGCACCAGCTAGCCTCCGCGGTAACGGGCGGCGTACAGACCTATCTGCCATACGTCTGGGAGGGCGTAGAGGGCGGAAATATCAGGTTTAAGCAGGGTAAAAAGCAAAAACACTACGCGCAAATCGATCTAAATTTTCAAAATTTCGGCCAAATCAACATCATGGTGGCGCTTAGCGAAAATAAATACATCGACCTTGCGATCGCGACGCAAAAAGAGGAGTTTAAGGAGCTCATCTTAAGCGGCGCAAAGGAGCTAAAAAGGGCTATCGGCGAGCAGGGCTTGATAGTGTCGAATTTTAGCCTAAAAACTATGCCTAAACTGCGTCTTAGCGGCGTTTACGGCGGTCTGGATAAGCTTGATATGGGCTTTGATAAAAAGGCGTAAATTTGGCAAAAGTACAAAAAACTAAAAAAGCCGTAGCTCTTGGCTACAACCGCCAAAAAGATAACGCCCCTAGGGTGCTAGCTACGGGTTCTGGCGAAGTGGCGAAAAATATCATAAATCTAGCCAAATCTCACGACATCCCGATCAAAGAGGACGCCGATCTAATCGAGGTTCTAAGCAAGGTTGATCTAAACGAGGAAGTCCCACCAAATCTCTATAAAGCAGTCGCCGAAATCTTTAACTTTTTATATCAAATGACGAATAAAAAATAGGACGCTTGCGGCAAAGTAGAAGCGAGGGCAGGCTTATTGCAAGTGCAAATTTGAGCGCGAACTAGGAAATTTAAATGAAAAAGACGGTCGAATAATAGCGATTTTAGCCTTGCCCTTGTTGATCTTATTTTCGGCTCTGGTTTTTGCTAGCGGTAACGGCTCAAAAGGCGCAAACCATCCGAAACACGCGCTAGAAAAAGCGGTAACAACGCACGATAAAAAAGAGTCTCGTCTAAAGAAGATAAAACCGCCCGCTATCAAGTAAAATTTGACGGAAATCTCGCGGTCAAAAGCTGTAAATTTGAAGATAAATACAAGAAAACGCATAAAATTTAGGTAAAAACGCCGAGTTTAAAGCTGCTAATCTTGTTGCAAAAATTTGACGACTATTCCGCCGCTACTGCAAACGCAAAATCTCGTCCAAAATTTGCCGCAGCACCCAGTTGTCGTAAAATTGTTTGTATTATTTTATGTATTTTTGCCTTATAGCTAAATTTAATACGAATAAAGATAAAATAGCCATAAAATTAACTCAAAAACGGAATAAATTTGAAACAAAAACTGGTCTTAGTCGGCGCCTCGACGGGCGGTCCGGGACATTTAAAAAGGCTTTTTAAAGGGCTTGAGCTAAACGGAGCTAGCGTCGTTATCGCACAGCATATGAGCCTGGCTTTTATCCCTAGTTTTATCTCGCAGTTTGACAAGGAGTGCGCGGCGCAGGTCGTGATGTTAGGTGTGCCCGTGCAGCTAAAAAGCGCGATATATATCTGCGAAAAAAACTCCGAGATAATCTCTGCTAGCCCCCTAACGGCCGGCATGTGCTCACCGGCAAAGGAGACCACGTACAACCCCAACGTAGACGTGCTTTTTCACTCGGGCGTGCAGGCTTGCAAGTTTGCCGACGTCATGGCTATACTGCTAACAGGCATCGGCGACGACGGCGCGCGCGGGCTAAACGAGCTATATAAAGCCGGCGCTAAATGCATCGCCGAAAGCGAGGAGAGCGCGATCGTCTACGGCATGCCAAAACGTGCGAAAGAAATCAACGCAAATTTAAGGTCGCTACCCATCGGCGGTATAAGGGCGGAACTAGAAAGGTTTTTACATGCTTGAAAATGCAAATTTGACGCCCGCTCCTAGCGATGCGGCGGGGCTAAATAAATTCGTCGAAGTCGTCAAAAATATGTGCGGCGTGGATCTGGAGTCCAAAAAGGACATGATAAAACAACGCCTAATAAATTTCTGCCAAGCAAACCGAATTTCAAGCTTTGAAGCGCTAAGCTCAAAAGTCGTCGTAGACCGCTTTATGAGGCAAGAAATCGTAAATTTGATCACCACGAACGAGACTTATTTTTACAGAGAGTTGCCGCAGCTACAAGCCGCGATATACTACGCCAGAGAGGAGCTTGATAGCGTGCGGATATTGTGCGCGCCGTGCTCGACGGGCGACGAGGCGTACTCGCTAGGTATGCTAGCGCACTCAAATTTGCTCGACATAAACCGCGTCAGTATCGTGGGTATCGACATAAACTCCGAGGCTATCGATAGCTGTAAAAAGGGCGTTTATAGCGAGCGCTCCTTGCACCGCTTAAACGACAATCAAAAAAATATCTATTTCACAAAACGCGACGGCAAGTACGAAATCAAGCGCGAGATGCTGCCTAGATGCGAGTTTAGCGTGGCAAATATCTTTGACGACGCGATCTTTAAGCTGGGCAAATTCGACATCATTTTCTCACGAAATATGATGATTTATTTTAACGAGGAATTTAAGCTAAAAACGGTTGAGCGCTTTCATAAAATTTTGAGCGATCACGGCAGGCTCTACGTCGGACATGCCGATTTGGTGCCGTTTACGACGCTTTATAAAAAGCATATTTCAAACGGAACGACTTATTACGCCAAGGCCTGAGCGAGATAAATTTGAGGTCAAATTCGGCTCAAATTTACTTAAATTTGACGCGAGCGGACGGCAAATTTGCCGATTGCCAAACCCGCGCTGTAGAGCAATTTACGCTAGCTCGTCTTTGTAAATTTTACGCACGAATATCCAATAAATCGCTCCGGCAAAAAACATACAGCCTATCAGCGCCGTGATCAGCGAGAGACTAAGTCCTAGCTCAAAAAGAAGTCCTATGCCGCTAGAAATCACCGCCGCGACGCCTAGATAAACCATATCGTTATAGGCGATTATACGGCCGTAATACGCCGGATCGCACTTTTGCTGGATGAGGGTGTAGGTGTAGCTCCAAAGCGTCGAGGTGAAAAATCCCGCGCAAAAAATCCCGATAAATCCGATATAAAAGTTAAACTGAAGCACGCTCCATGCGATGACGCCAAGCCCGTGACCGACGTAGATATAGACTAGGTTGGAGTTTGAGACGAATTTGCTAAGCACTAGCGGGCCGACGATGAGGGCGACGGCGCGGCAGGCGTTTATGTAGCCGATGATGAGCGATGCCGAGAGCAGGCCCGCGTACGGATAGTCGGCTAGTAGCGCTACGAGCGCGTCGTAGCTGGTCACGCCTACAACCGCGTGCAGCATGATGAGATGCGCGATGAGGGGATTTTGTTTTACGTATTTTAGGCCGTTTTTTAGCATCTCGCGGACTTTTTCGCCGCCTTTTTTGGCTCGCACGGCGATATCCGTTTTAAGCAGGACGATAAGCGCTACTGCGTAAAGAGCGCAGTCTAGCAAAAAGGCGCTTTTTATCCCGAAAAAATGGATATAAATGCCCGCTAGCCCCATGCCTGCGGTGTATGAAAAGGCCCAGATGAGCGAGTGGATCTCGTTTGCGGTTTTTATCTCGTCTTTGTTTAAAATTTTGGGAAAAAGGCTCATCTCGACCTGAAAATAGGTTCCGCCGGCCCCGACTCTGATAAATATTATCGCAAATAGCAGCCACATCAAGGAGAGTTTGTCGATAAAAACGAGCATAAAAACAGTCACCATCTCTACGACCGTGAGCGCTATGAGCATTGGTTTGGGGCTAAATTTATCCACCACGATACCGCTAAAAGGCGATAGTAGCACGCCCGGCACGAAAGCAAGCGCAGCAGCCGCCGTGATAGCCCAAACGGGCGCGTCAAGCTCGATAAGTAGCGTAAAAATGCCCGTGTGCGAGAACCAAACGCCGAAATAACAAATCAGCTGTATGAGCGAGAGGTGCGCGAAAACGGGCTGGGTTTTTAATAGGTCGATAAATTTATTCATTTTGGGTTTTGGGTTAAATTTGGGCGCTAAATTTGTCGCTTAGTTTGCTTCTAGCTTTTTATAGATGCGCTCCTGGGCAAAATTTTCTTTGATAAAGCTGTTTTGGTTGCTGATCTGGCGTAGCGTATCGCCGTTAATCTCGAAATTTAGCTTTTCGCGGTATTGATTCGTCACTCTTAGGGTATTGCCTGATATCTCGTAAATGCCCGTTTGCAGCTCTCTTTGCGCGATCTTTTTTTGATAAACGGTGTCGATTTTAAATGTTTTGTCCGCATTTAGAGTTAGCGTGCTTTTTGAGTTTTCGCTACATCCGTCGCAAAGCACCTTAGCCTCGTAAACTCCGATCAAATTTTCCTTATCTATTTCGGTGCCGCAGGTTTCAAAAACCTCCGTGCTGCCGCATTTTTTGTTATTTACGGCGCTTCCGCCGGTCGCACAGCCTGCAAATATCATTGCAGCCGCGGCTAAAAATAAAATATTTTTCATGATTTATCCTTAAAATTTTGGCTAATTATACTAAAAATTTTCCGCTAAAATGGCGATTTTTTAGTAAAAAGCGGCTAAAATCATAAAAAATATTTTAAGGAGTAGTCATGGAAGAGAGCATCCCGTTTATCGTATTTGCCGTGGTCGTGCTGGCCTTTGCGGTCTTGTTTTTAAAAGCCGGTATCAAGATCATCTCGCAGTCTGATATCTACATCGTCGAGCGTTTGGGTAAATTTCACAAGGTGCTTGACGGCGGATTTCACATCATCATCCCGTTTGTAGATCAGATCCGTGCCGAAATCACCGTGCGCGAACAGCTAGTAGATATCACGAAGCAGCAAGTCATCACCAAAGATAACGTAAATATCAGCGTAGACGGCATCGTGTTTTTAAAGGTCGTCGACGGCAAAATGGCTCTATATAACGTTGATAGCTATAAGCGCGCGATAGCAAATTTGGCCATGACGACGCTGCGCGGCGAGATAGGCGCGATGAACCTTGATGATACGCTTAGCTCGCGCGACCGCCTAAACTCCGCATTGCAAAGAGCGCTCGGAGACGCCGCCGATAACTGGGGCGTAAAGATCATGCGCGTCGAGATCTCCGAGATCTCCGTCCCTCAAGGCATCGAAGAGGCGATGAATCTACAAATGAAAGCCGAGCGAGAAAAACGTGCGATCGAGCTAAAAGCGCAAGCTGAAAAAGAGGCGCTTATCCGCAATGCCGAGGCGCTAAAACAAGAAAAAGTATTGCAAGCCGAAGCCATCGAGCGTATGGCCGATGCGAAAAAATACGAGCAAATCGCGCTAGCGACGGCCCAAAAAGAGGCGATGGATATGATAAACGAAAGCATGGCGCAAAACGCAAAAGCAGCCGAATTCCTGCTCGCACGCGACCGCGTAGGAGCCTTTAACGAGCTAGCCAAAAACGGCTCGAAAGATAAAATTTTAGTCCCTTACGAAGCGACCGAGCTTATCGGCTCTCTAAGCGTCTTAAAGGACTTTTTGGGCGCTAGGGCGGCGAAATGATACCCGCGTACTTGATGCTGGCTGCCGGCGTGGGCCTAATCATGCTCGAGTTTATGCTCGGTAGCTTTTTCGTGCTATTTTTCGGACTTGGATTTTTGGCGGTCGGAGTTTTGGGATTTTTTGTCAATATCGCTTGGGAGTATCAAATTTTACTCATCGCTATCATCTCGCTAGTCCTGCTTTTTGCGCTTAGAAAGCCTTTAAAGGCTAAATTTAACCAGCACGAAGGTGAGGTCAAAGACGACTTTTTAAACGAGAGCGGCGAGGGCGAGATCAGAGAGGGCATGGTTTATTTTAAAGGTACTTTGTGGCGCTATGACGGAAATTTAGCCGAGGGCTCGAAGGTGTGCGTGCTTGGCACTAAAGGCAATAAAGTCGTTTTACAGCGGGATTAAAATTTTTATTTTTGCGGTTTAAAATCGCTTTTAAATTTTCAAGGAGTCAAAATGTTTATCGTAAATTTAACTTATGTTAAAGAATTAAGCCAAGTTGATAACTTCATAAGCGAACACAATGCGTTTTTGGATAAATTTTACGCAGAAAATAAATTTATCTGCTCGGGGCGTAAAATCCCGCGTAGCGGCGGCATCATCTTGGCAAACATTAAAGATCGCTCGGAGCTTGACGAGATTATCGGACAAGATCCGTTTTTTAAAAACGGTATCGCAAAATATGAAATTACCGAGTTTTCGCCGACGAAATTCGTACCTGGTTTTGAGCGGCTTTTAGGCGAGTAAACGAACTGGGCAAGCTAAGGTTAATCGGCTTGGGTAACTATTAATAAAATTGCAAAAAGGCAAACGACTGCGACTGGATTTGCGCGTTTGCCTGCAATAAAATTAACCTTTAACGGTGCAGTTTAAAATACGGTCGCCGTTTTTACTACTTTTATAAAATTCTCGTTTAAAATTTAAAATCAAAAAAGTTGGTTTCTCTTCGTAAACTTAAAATCTAGTCAAATTTAACAAACGGCTAACTTAATTTAATATACGTTTAGTGACTAACGCTCTTTGAAAACAGATTTATAACAACCACTCCGGCTACTATCATGCCTATGGCGATGATTGCGGGCAAATCAAGCTTTTGCCCCATAAAAAATAAGCTATCGCCGAGATGAGAACTATGCCCGCCCCGGACCGTATCGCTTACGCGATACCCATGGGAATATGCCTAAAATATCGCAAGCAGGTAGAATAAAATCCCGAATAAAACAAGCAAACCAACGGCGTATAAGGGCTTTGCAAAGCTGTCGCTTAGCTTTAAAAGCGAAGTTGCGGCCGCCACTAGCGTGATGCTTATGCCTATAAGAACCCGGTATTTGATCATTTTTCTTCTTTGAATTAATAAAGGAATTAAAAGCTCAAATTTTAAATATCTAAATTAACTATAAATAAATTAAAATTTGATCCTCTACGTGCTTTTGCAGGCTTAAATTTGATGGAGAAAGCGATCAAATTTGACCTTGACCGCATTAAATTTTAGTGTTTGTGATGAGGACAGGCGTGCGCTTCGTCGCTTGCACGGCTTTTGTCGTGATGAGAGTACTCTTTATGTTGCGCGCAGCCTTGCGCTTTTGCGTCGCATTTTGGGCATGGCTTTGATTTGGCGCTCTCGCTGCCGCAGCCCAGGCTTTTGTCTGCTCCGTGATTTCCGTGGTGAGGGTACTCTTTCGTCGATGCGAGAGACTGGGTGCAGCTAGCGTTTGCCATGCCGTGATGCGGGCAGCTAGCGTCTTTTATCTGCGTAGCGTGGCGATACTCCTGCGCGTTTTGTTCGGCCGGAGCCGGTTTGTTTGCCGCGCAACCTGCAAAAAATAGCGCCAAAATTGTAGCCAAAACTAAATTTTTCATCTTTTCTCCTTTGATAAAATGTCTCGGGATTTTATCAAATTTAAGCTTTATAAATCGGGATAAATTTGAGCTGGCGGCAGAAACTATTTAAATTTAAAAGTCGCGGCAAAAGACGTCAAAAAACGTGAATTTATCAAAGATAAAAGCGTTTTTCGCTAAACTCGCGTAAAAAATTTAAAGGAAAAATTTGACTAGACTAAGCGTGGACGAGGCGGTAAATTTGATAGAAAACGCCGAGCTAAACGAGCTTGGAGCGATGGCTCTAGCGCGCAAGCGCGAGCTGCACCCTGACGGCGTCACGACCTTTATCGTAGATAGAAACATCAACTACACGAACGCGTGCTGGGTGGACTGTAAATTTTGCGCGTTTTACCGCGATCATAAGGACGAGGACGCCTATGTGCTTAGCTTTGACGAGATCGGGCAAAAGATCGAGGAACTCATCGCTATCGGCGGGACGCAAATTTTGTTTCAAGGCGGCGTACATCCGAAGCTAAAAATCGAGTGGTACGAGGATCTCGTGGAGTTTATAGCAAAAAAATATCCAAGCATCACGATTCATGGATTTTCCGCGGTCGAGATCGACTATATCGCTAGGATCTCGCGCATAAGCACCAGGGAGGCGCTACGCCGTCTACGAGAAAAAGGACTCTACTCGATGCCGGGAGCCGGAGCCGAGATACTTAGCGACCGCGTCCGCGACGTGATCGCGCCTAAAAAATGCGACGTAGAGACATGGTTACGCATCCACCGCGAGGCGCACGAGGAGGGGCTAAAGACGACGGCTACGATGATGTTTGGTACCGTAGAAACCACGCGCGAGATCGTAAAGCACTGGGACCATATCAGGAGCTTGCAGGATGAGGCTGGCGGCTTTAGAGCGTTTATCTTCATGAGAAACTGCCGAAGCGCAGCAAAGACCGCCGCGCGCAGGGCTAAACACGCGCCTAGCCGCCGAGCACCCCGAGATCAAAAAGCAAAGTTCGAACCGTTATTTGCGCCTGCTTGCGGTCTCTAGGCTGTTTTTAGACAACGTACCAAACATCCAAAGCAGCTGGGTCACGCAGGGTAGCTACATCGGGCAGCTGGCGCTGCTGTTTGGCGCAAACGACCTAGGCAGCACGATGATGGAGGAAAACGTCGTCAAGGCTGCTGGCGCTAGCTACCGTATGAATCAAGACGAGATGATACGCCTTATCAAAGATATCGGCGAAAAACCCGCCAAACGCAATACTAATTACGACATTTTAGAAAGGTTTTATTGATGAAAATCATAAATTTAAAAGCCGCAAATTTACAAATCCCGGCCGTCTACGAGGCGAGCAAAACCCTGCCCGCCGTGAGCCTAAAGTTTATTTTCAAGGTTGCCGGAGCTTGCGTAGAGGACAAGGCGGGGCTAGCTAAATTCGTCGCGAAAATTTTCGACGAAGGCACGCTAAGCAAGGGCGCGGCTGGCTTTGCCAAAGAGCTTGAAACGCGCGCGATAAGCCTTTACGCGAGTGCGGGATTTGAGACGTTTGCGTTTGAGCTAAACTGCCTAAAGGAGCACTTTTCTTTCGCGCTTGCCAAGCTAAAAGAGCTTTTAGAGGAGCCAAATTTAAGCAAAAAAAGCTTTGAAAAGGTGCGAACTTTGACGCTGGGCGAGATATCGGGTAACGAGAGCGACTACGACTATCTAGCTAGAGTCGCGCTAAACGGGCTGCTGTATCCCGGTACGAATCTAGCAAGACCTAGCATCGGCACGAAGCAAAGCGTGGAGAGTATCACGCTAGAGGACGTTAAAAACTTCATCTCTAGTAAGCTTGACCTGGCAAATTTATTCGTAGTGCTAGGCGGCGAAGTGACGCCTGAGGAGCTAAATTTAGACGAGA
>ERZ773087.1153-NODE-1153-length-17612-cov-18.537051_pt1 | contig 17612 bp, 19 predicted proteins | sample MGYA00511375_ERZ773087 | MGnify/ENA primary metagenome ERZ773087 (study PRJEB29015, sample SAMEA2737995) | human oral metagenome | biome: human oral; feature: human-associated habitat; material: dental | place: China | collected 2063 ...
GTTTCCTGGGCGCGACACCGCGAGTGCTGGCCCACGTCATCGACGACGGCGCCGACGGCATCGTCCTAGCCGGAACGGGCATCGGAAACGCGGGCGTCGGGTTCGTGGACGAGGTCGCGCGGGCGGTGGCTGCCGGCATCCCGGTGGTGCTGGCGTCCCGCGTCGCATGGGGGCCGGTCAAGCCGATCTATGGCAACGGCGGCGGGGTCGACCTCGTGGGGGCCGGCGCCATCCCGTCGGGAGATCTGAACGCGCCACAGTCACGAATGCTGATGGCACTGCTGCTTGGAAGGGGGGTGGGAGACAAGTTTGCCGACAACTTCGTCGCCTTCACGTAACGGGCAGGTGATGCGTCCTTGGGTCAGCTACCACAGGTTCGCAATCACCGCATTCCTAGGCCATTCAGTGCCCACAGCGCGTCACCCATGTCCCGGCGCTTGGGCGGAATCATCTCGCAACACCAATCCTGAAAGGAGCCACCATGGCAGAAAAGAAGATCTTCGTTTCCTTCGGCATCGACATCGACGCGGTAGGCGGCTGGCTGGGTTCCTACGGCGGCCAAGACTCGCCCGGCGACATCTCGCGCGGCATGTTCGCCGGCGAGGTCGGGGTACCGAGGTTGCTGAAGCTGTTCCAGCGCGAGGAGCTGCCTGCCACGTGGTATTGGCCGGGCCATTCGATCGAGACTTTCCCGGAACAGTTCGACGAGGTCGTTGCGGCCGGGCATGAGATCGGCGTTCACGGGTATTCGCACGAGAACCCGATCGCCATGACGCGTCGGCAGGAAACCGAGATCCTGGACTACTGCACGGACCTGATTGAGAAGCGTTCCGGCACCCGCCCCGTCGGATATGTCGCGCCGTGGTGGGAGTTCTCGCCGATCACGAACGAACTGCTGGTCGAGCGGGGTTTCCTCTACGACCACTCGCTGATGCACAACGACCATACGCCTTACTACGTGCGTGTCGGAGATTCCTGGACCAACATCAACTATGAGGCCGAGTCCGCCCACGAGTGGATGAAACCCCTGGTCAGGGGCGAGGAGACGGATCTGATCGAGCTGCCGGCCTCCTGGTACCTCGACGACCTGCCGCCGATGATGTTCATCAAGTCGAGTTTCACGTCGCACGGGTTCGTGTCCCCCAGGGATATCGAGCAGCTGTGGGCGGATCAGTTCGATTGGGTCGTGCGGGAGATGGACTACGCCGTCTTCCCAATCACCATTCACCCAGACGTCTCCGGCCGCCCGCAGAACCAACTGATGCTCGAACGCCTCATCGCCCACATGCGCGAGGCCGAAGGAGTCGAGTTCGCCTACATGAAGGACGTCGCGCTCGACTTCAAGCGACGCTTCCCCAGGACGTAAAGACGCTACTGGTCAACCGAAACCTCCCATGTAAGCCAGTCACCGCCACCAAAAGTCGACTGCCTTGGGAATGTTCACGGTTCGCTTCGTCAGTGCTTGCAGGGACTGGGCGTGGGGAGGAACATCTTTGACGCTCTCCCCCACGTCCAGTCATGCGGTCAGCGCCTTACCCTGCTGATGATGTCAAACAGACTCTCGGTGATCCGGGTGATCCATCTCAGGATCTGGATGGACCAGGCTTGAGCGCCTGACGAGACCACAGGATCACTGGACAGCACAGTTTCGACCAGTACTGAGGAATATGTCCGGCGACCCCAAGCGGAAGTCAGACGTCACCGCAGACGCTGCCAGTTTTGCCAAATGCAGCTTCGTGCCATGAAGCCTCATGAGATCGACGAGGTCGACACGCTGATCCGCACTGCTTTCCTCACCGCTCCAGTGACCGACGGCTCCGAACAGGACCTGGTCAAACGACTCCGCTCTTCCACCGGTTACCTACCCGAGCAGGAACTCATCGCCCTCGACGACCGGATCGTCGGCCACATCCTCACCACCAGAATCGTGATCGACAGCACAGCAGGCCCAGTGAACGCCCTTGAAGTCGCACCACTGTGCGTCGCCTCGGACCACCGATGCCGCGGCATCGGCACGCTCCTCATGAAGGAAGCCTTGAACCGCGGCCGAACCGCAGGATTCCCGGCCGTGTTCCTCGTCGGCGACCCGCGGTACTACGCACGGTTCGGGTTTCGCCCCGTGGCAGAACTCGGCATCCACAACGCCAGCTCGATTCCCGACGACGTGGTCCTGGGCATCGAACTTGAACCGGGCACCCTCGACGGCACTGACGGGTCGGTGACCCTCGTGTGAGCCGACTCGTCGTCGTGGACCTCGGTGTGGACCACTCGAAAATGTGGTCGTTGATCACCGAGCGGACGAACGCGTGATCCATCGTGGGGACGTGGTGGGCGTTCTTGGGATTCCTTGGTGTCGCAGCCCGATTCCACTTGCCCTGGGCTCAACCAACGCCCCCCTCCACCGTCAGGGATGCTGCCGAGATTCTTCACCTCAACGTGGACCAATAAGCCAAGGTGATCATGCTCGTAACGGCGGATCGGTTCACCGGTGACCCGACCACAGGCCGAGAGCCGGTTCAATCGACAGGAAGTCAAGACCCGGCCGACCGTGGGCGCGTTTTTACGGTTGGGCTATGAGGTCGGCGGCCCATTGTCCAGTGAAGGCTGCGGAGTCGGCCCAGGGCCAGGCGAGGGAGTCGCCTGCCAGGATCACGCGCCGGGCGCAGGCACGTGCGCGGTAGGCCTTGATGTGCGCGATCCTTCCGGGTGCGCTGGTGGGCATGGCGTGGGGAATGCGGACGACCAGATGGTTTTCGGGGCTCGTGGCCAGCGCGTCTTGGAGTGTGGGTTCCCATGTGAGAAGCGCTCGACGGGCGAGTTCGATGATCTCGGAATCCGCCCGTGAGGAGAGTTCACGGGCGTGGCGGTCCGCAAACATGCAGGTGACCAGGTCGCCGGCGCCGTGCGCGTGACCGGCACGGCTGGCGACACAGAGGGCGGCAAGGGGCGGCTCGTCGGGGTGCATCAAGACACCGTAGGCACCGCCCAGTTCACAGGATCGCAGACGACGTCGGGTTCCCAGGCCGACTAGCAGACCGGCGCTGTAGGGGGTGCACGCAACAGCGGCTTCCAGGGGGTCGAGTTTCTTCAGGTGACGGATGTCGGGGCTCGGCAGCGCCACGATCACTCTGTCTGCCCGGAATCGGCCGGTGTCGGTGTGGACCGTGACCGATGTCGAGCCTTCCTCGACCTGGGTGACCTTCACTCCGGTGCGCACGTCGAGCCTGGCGGCGAGCGCGTCGGTGAGGCTGGACAGCCCTCCTGGCATGGTCAGGGTCTGTTGGCGTAATCCGTGTTGTGCCATCGCGGCCACGGCCGCCGCCGAGGTGGCGTGGGTGTCTTGGAAGTAGAAGCCGTGATAGGCCGGTCGCCAACAGCGTTCCGCCAGCGTCGCGATCCTCAGCGCCTGTGACCACTCAGTTGTGGGAACCGGGTCGAGGTCGAGCCAATCGAGCGGATCGACAGTGCCTCGGCGCCGGTATCGGGCCGCGAATCGGGCGAGCCCGGGAAGCTCTCCGGTCACGGTACGTAGCGACAGGATGCCCGCCTTGATCGCGGTTGCTGGCCGGTCGGCTCGGAAAGCACGGATCGCTTCATCGATGGCGATGGCGCTGTCCCGGCGCACCGCTTGCAGGGGAATGCCCATTTCGCCCGCCAGCCCGGGAATGATCCGGTAGGCGTCGGTGATGAAGTTGGCTCCAGCTTCCATGGTGCATTCGTTCACCTGGACCGAACACATGCGCCCGCCGGGGCGGTCGGATCGTTCCAGCACACAGGTGCTGATTCCTGCGCAGCGCAGCCGCCAGGCGGCGGCGAGTCCGCTGATCCCGGCACCGACCACAAGTACCTCGGACATGTGTCACACCCGCACGATCCGGTCGAGGAGAGCGGTGAGCCGGCGATACTCTTCGCCGGTCACCGGCGGTTCCAGCATGACCGCGCCCAGATAGAACGCTTGGGCCAGTCGGCACATGTCGTCCGCGAGCGCCGGATCGTCGGGTAGGAGCTCGTGGTACATCTCGGCGACGAACGCCGTCCTCGCCTGGTCCACCTGTCTCAGGTGCTCAGCCACCGCAGGATCGGATGCCGCCCACCTCCGGACCGCAGCCTCCAACGCCAGGTCTTCGCAAGCGATGGCCTCAATCAACCCGCGCAACCGTTCACGAGGGGAATCCAGAGCCGCCAAACGAGACATCGGGTCCATCGCACCACGCTGGTAGAGATAGTCCACGAACGCGGTTTTGAACTCCCCCAGATCACGGAAGTGGTGGTAAAACGAGCCCTTCGTCACCCCCGCGTTCCGACACAACGCCTCAACACGCAGCCCACCCCCACCACGCTCCGCCAACAGGCGAGCCGCAACCTGGAACCACGACGACCGATCAAGCTTCTCCACCAAGAAACCATACCATGCGGTATGGTACGGTGTACATCCACCCTCCGGAAGGGGCGAGCATGCCGGCAGCCAGTCACGTCGAGGATTTGAGCCACACTGGCACAACAACAGCACCTTCAACACAGCAAGGTTTATTCATAGGGGTGCTTTGACTTTCCCCAACTAACGCTCTACCTAAAGGGAGATGTGAAGGCGACCTGCCTGATCTGAGATAATTCAAGGTGTAGAAACAAAAAACCTCGGATGAATGACAAGCCGCCGCCGTGAATGCGGCCACACGTCTTGACCGTGACCAGACCAGATGAACTTGTATGGACTGATCCACATCTCCCATTCCGGGGATCTTTCCAGTAGCAGGGTCCCGTGCCCTGGGGCTGTTTCGCTGCATCCAGAATCATTTTGTTACTGCTCAGGCACAATATCGCCCAGGAGTTGCTGGTCGATATCCACATGGTCCCCCAGGCCGCCATCTCGCCAGTAGCGTCCGCGTACACCCCGTTGATCTCCGAGGCCTTCCAAGGATCTGGGTGCCTGAAGTGGAAGATCCTCTACATCATCGACGGCACCTTTGGCGCCCTGCTGGCCATGGTCCAAGCGTCCCGAACCGTGACTGGGGCAAGCACCACACGACGGGGGTGAACTTGCAGGTGCCTGCGCCCTGGCCGGGCGCCTCGCCTGGATCTCAAACCATCAGCAGGTAGTGTTCATGACGTGAAGGCCATCACGGAACCTGAATTCCTCACAGCCCTCGACAGTCAAGATAATATCGAGGACAAAGGCCACATCGGATTGGGAATGATCACCCCGTCAAGAAACCTGTCCATGGCGAATTCACCGACATCGACAGGAGAAGCAACATGACCATCAATCGCGTCCGCCACCTCATCGAGCGGGTCATTACGAATCTCAGGATATGGCGTGTTATACACACTGATTACCGTCGCCCCTGCGGCATTTTTGGAACCACAAAACAAGCCGTCGCCGAACTCATCCTCGACTACACCCCATGAATAAGCCTAAATCAGACCAGACCTCATTCTCCACTCGGGCAGCACACCCCGAATGAAGTGCGTCAAGATATCAAGGAAAAGTGAGACAGCAACTTAAATCATAATCCAAGTTTTTCGCTGCCGTCCACAAAATCTATAGCAGTCCAATCCCAGTCGGCTCGTCCTGTTGGGACTAGGCGACGGTGGGGACGATCTCAGTCGTCCCCACCTACTCACATCTCACACATCCTCGTTTCTCACACATCGAGCCTCTTGAACTGACCCACCGCGATCACCGACATCACGACTACGTTCGCGGCGAGGATGGCTAGACCGCCCCAGGCGCCACCCGTCGACGACGCCGGCTCCAGCGCGAATGCCTGTGAACCGGCAACGCCCGGCAGCCGGGCCATGATCGCCTGGGCCATCTCGCCGTCGCCCAGCATCCTGACGACCGACGGCAGAATCCACAGGATCCCGAGCGTCACCGAGATGGCGCCAACGCTCGAGCGGCCAAGGAACCCGATGCAGAACGAGAACAGCCCCATCAACATTGAGTACAGGCACAGACCGACGATCATGCGGACCGCAGGGGATTCCAGTGACTGCTCGACGCCCCGCGTCGGCAGCACGATCAGACCAAGGACCACGCTGATGCCGACTGCAAGTATCGATAGGATCAGCACGGAAAGCGCGAGCACCATGATCTTCGCCACCACGAGCAGCCCACGATTGGGGACCGCACCGAGGCTGGGCCGGATGGATCCCGTCGAGAACTCCCCTGCTGCAAACATGCCGCCCAAAACGACGATGAAGATCAAGTCGATGGTGGTGAACATGCGAACCGTGGCGTCGACCGCCAACAGCTGTGTGCCGCCGCTGACGTCCGCGAACAGGAGAACCAGCAAGTTGATGATGGTCATGGGAACCAGCATGAACACTGCCGTTACCTGCGCCGCACGCAGCGACCAGAGCTTTATCCACTCCGACTTCAGGACCCCGAGCAACGAGCATCTCGGCTGGGAGGTCGCTGCTCGCACGCCAGCCTTGTCCGTCTTGGTGGTTGGTGTGCTTTGGGTGAGCGGACCTCCTGTTCGGATGGCCGTCTCTTGCACGTCAATCATTTCTGTCCCTTTCGTGGTTCGTGAGCACTCGTCGACCGGTATTCGACGGCGTCTCCAGTCAGGTTCATGAACACTTGCTCGAGCGACGTCCTAACCGGAGTGAGTTCGTGCAGGACGAGGCCGTTCTTCGCGGCGGTCTCACCGATGACAGTGGTCTCGATCTTCTTCACGATGGCCTCGTTGGAACCCGTGAGCTCCACAGAGGCGCCCTGGGGAACGAGAACGTCACGCAGCTGTACGATCTGCGGCGACCGCACCGTCGTGGTCACCTCGGAGTCCGCCTTCAAGATGGACTCCATCGATCCCTCGGCAAGGAGCTTGCCCCGCCCAATGACGATCAGGTGATCCGCGGTGACGGCCATCTCGTTCATCAGATGGCTTGAGAGGAAGATGGTTCTCCCCTCCGCCGCGAGCCGCTTGACGAGGTCTCGCACCCAGACAACTCCCTCGGGATCGAGGCCGTTGACGGGTTCATCCAGGATCAGCGTCGCGGGGTCCCCGAGCAGGGCCGCCGCGATTCCGAGTCGCTGGGACATTCCCAGTGAAAACGTCCCCGCGCGCTTGTTGGCCACTGCTTCCAGGCCCGTGAGTCCCAGCACCTCGTCGACGCGGCGAGTGCCGATGCCGTGTGTTGCCGCGAGGGAACTCAGATGCGCCCGGGCCGTACGCCCCGGGTGGAAATCCCTTGGGTTGAGCGAAGCCCCTACCTCGCGCATCGGGGCACGATGGCGGCACAACGGGCGGCCATTGATCGTCGCTTCGCCGCTGGATGGGGTTTGCAGTCCCATGATCATCTTCATGGTGGTGGTCTTCCCCGCCCCATTTGGGCCAAGGAAGCCCGTGACCTCGCCGGGTCGAACCTGAATCGTCAGGTTGTCAACGGCTCGCTTCTTCCCGTAGTCCTTGGTCAGTAGCTTCGTCTCAATCATTTCGCCTCCATCAGGTCGCGACACGCCCTGTTACCTAGGGAACACGTTGACGCCACGTCAAGGTCCAGTCCCTGTTCACCATCGGTTACATCCCCGGCTGGGACACTGACCGCTGAGAGCAAGAGTCCCTCCCTGGAGCGCCATGCTCCGGCCATCAATCGCAGGCGCCCACCTGGGACCGCCGGCCCCTCGACGAGCAGACGTGCCCGGAAGGTTCCATCCAGTCGCAGAGCCAGTTCCGCATCCTCAAACCCAAGCCACTTGTGGGCTAGGGGGTACCAAGCCTTGTAGACGCTTTCCTTGCAACTGAAGAGGATCCGGTCCCAGTGCAGAGCGGGTTCGAGAGCCCCCAAGAGCGCCAATCGACGAATCTCCGAAGGAAGAGCCACCAGACCGAGCACGCGCTCGGGCAACGGCGCATCGACTTCGGCATCGAGACCGAGGCTGACCAGCCTCGCACGCGGGGCTACGGCGGCGGCCGCGTAGCCCTCGCAATGGGTCATGCTCCCGATGATTCCCTGGGGCCAGCTGGGCTCCCCCGCAATGCCCGGGATCATCGAGGGACGCTCAAGCCCGAAGCGGTCCAAGGCCTGCCTGGCACAGTACCGTGCTCGGGCAAACTCAAGTTGCCGCTTGGCGACGGCTCTCTCGATGTACTGCTGTTCCTCGGGGTGCAACTCCTCCCGCACCTTCTCATCCCTAACCTCCCACACACTTACGTCCGGGGCGAACAGTTCGGGCATCAACTGGCTGGGCGCACGCGCGCCCGACAACGGGCTGCTGTTCCCGCGGGCAGCGATGGCGGTCATGTCGCCAACCCCCCGTCCACTCGGATAACCTCGCCGGTGATGTATGAGCTGGCATCGCCGGCAAGGAAAACCACCAGGTTCGCTACCTCGGTGGGCTTCCCGAAGCGACGCATCGGCACCAAGGCCAGGCGACTCTCGTCACCCTGCATGAACTCGGTCATCTCGGTCTCGATGATCCCGGGCGCAATGGCGTTGCACCGCACTCCCCGAGCTGCGACCTCCCGGGCTACGGACTTCGTGAGGCCGATCAACCCTGCTTTAGCCGCCGCATAGGTGGCCTGCCCCGTCCCACCGAGCAAGGCGACTACCGATGAGACATTGATGATTGACCCTGAACGCTGCCGGATGAAACCGAAATAGCACTCACGGATCATGTGGACGGCACCTTTGAGATTGGTGTCAAGCACCGCCGCAAGGTCCTCGTCCTTGATCGACGCAGCAACTGCATCCCTCACGATCCCAGCATTGTTGACGAGAACATCGACCCTGCCAAAGTCATCCATGATGCGGCGGACTACGGTTCTACACTGAGCAGGATCGGACACGTCGCACCGATAAGCCTCGGCGCGGGTGGACATCTTACGAATCTCGGCGCACGTCTCCTCCGCGGCAGCCGAACTGCTGGCATACACCACGGCGACCTGACAACCATGGCGGGCCAGTTCCAAGGCGATAGTGCACCCAATCCCCCTGGAACCCCCTGTCACAATCGCAATCTTGGAGGCTTATTCATAGGGGTGTTTTGGTTTCCCTCAGTTAGCGCTTTGTCCTGAGGGGGGATGCGAGGGCGGCTTGCCCGATCTGAGACAATCAAAGTGTTCTACCACAAACACTCTCAGATGAAAGACAAGCCGCTGCCATGAATACTACCACATGCCTTGACCGCGACCAGATCCTTGACCTGTGCGAACTGATCCACACTTCCCATTCCGGAAACCTTCCCGTAGCAGGGTCCCGTGTCCTAGGCTTGTTCCGCTGCATCCAGATCCATTTTGTTGACGCTCAGACACAATCTCACCCAAGAGTTACTGGCCGACATCCTCATGGTCTCCCAAGCCACCATCTCACGAGTGGTGGCGGTCTACACCCCCTTGATCGCCGAGGCCCTCCAAGCCTGCGTGCCCAGCGTGGGGGACCTCGACCCAGACCGCCAATACATCATCGACGGCATTCTGGCGCCCTGCTGGTCATGGCACGACCGTCCCGAACTGTACTCAGGCAAACACCACACCACAGGAGTGAACCTGCAAGTGGCCCGCACCCTAGTCGGACACCTCGCCTGGATCTCCCCACCCCTGCCGGGTAATGTTCATGATGCAAAGGCCATCAAGGAATCCGGATTCCTCGAGGCACTTGATGCCACGAGGCATATTGGCGACAAGGGCTACATCGGATTGGGAATGATCACCCCTACCCAGAAACCCGCTTATGATGAACTCACCGACACCGACAGGAGAAACAACACGACCATCAACCGTGTCCGCTACCTCATCGAACGTGTCATCGCGAATGTCAAAACATGGCGTGTCCTGCACACCGATTACCGCCGCCCCTACAACACCTTCGAAACCACAATACAAGCCGTCACCGGACTCATCTTCGCCTACACCCTATGAATAAGCCTCTTTGTCTTCGGAGTCAGGCCAGGTGACGAGACGGCTCACCCGATCAGCGTGGTGTTACAGGAAGGGAAGGCTCCGCGCGGCGGAGCGACGCATCCGAAAATCGACGAACTGGCGTTCGTCCTCGATGCAGAAGTAGAAGTTGTGGAGAAGTACCTGTTCCAGGGGCAGACCTATGGGTAGGCCATACCGGTGCCCTGGGAATACGCGCACTTGCGGCGGGATCACCCTGCGCAGGCGCCTGACACTGCGGAACATGTCTGATGCGGCTCCGTGGTACTCCTCGCAGACACCGACACCCTCCATGAACACCGTATCCCCCGTGAACAACTCACCGCCCGTGAGGAAGCAGGCGCTCCCCCGCGTATGACCGGGTGTGACGAGGGCGCGTATCGTCGATCCCCCGATAGGGATGGCCGAGCCGTCGTCGAACGTGTCGAGGCGGGTTGCTGAGAAGCCAGACGCGGCGACCTCCATGGCGCTCATAAGCACCGGGATCTTGAACTCATGCGACAGGATGTCGGCCAGGTTCGTGTGATCCCAGTGAGCGTGAGTGACGAGGATCACCGATGGGCGTGCCCCTGCGCGACGGCACACCTCTCGGAGGGTCTCGGGCTCCCAAGCCGGGTCGATGAGCGCCGCTTTCCCGCTCCCTGAGGAGCGGTCTATCACCACATAGGAGTAATTGATGAACCGCTCCTGCGAGACTCGCACTTGGTGCGTCTCGAGATGCTCGCTGCAACGCACGGCGGGCTGACGCTGCCCCAAGCTCATGGGCATGGCCCCGGAGGCCCCAGGAGTACACAGGTATTCAGCCCGCCGAAGGCGAAGGCATTGACCATGGCGACGCCAACACGCCAGGGTTCCGCCGTCTTGGGTGCGTACCTGAGCGGAATGAGAGGTTGGGTCAGATTCGCGCTCGGGAAAACTGTCTGCTCCTGAATCTGGAGAACGCAAGCAACCGCCGCCAAGGCAGAGGCAGCCCCCAGACAGTGACCGAGCACTGCCTTCGTGGCCGCGATCCAGGGTCCTTCACCATCGAACACGTCCCGGATGGCCTCGGCTTCCGCCTCATCCCCTGCAGGGGTACCCGTCCCATGAGTACTCACGAGATCCACGGTTCCGGGGTCAAGGCCGGCTCGACGCAGAGCCTCCTGCATCACGTAACGCTCAGCCTCTGGCGAAGGCTGAGTCTGACGGGTGCAGTGCAGCGCGGAAGCGCCGCTCAACACTGTTGCCAACGCGCGTCTCCCGCGGTGCTCAGCGTGAGCCCGACGTTCCAGGATCAGCGTCGCAGCCCCTTCCCCGAGCACGAGCCCCGAGTGCGCCACATCGAAGGGTCGGCACGATGTGGCCGCCGGCGAAGCCACGCGCGCCAACGTCCCCAGAGCGTGGAACCCCATGACTTCCACGTTCGTCAGCTCGTTCATAGTCGCCACAACGAGGCAGACATCAGCAGCACCGTCGTTCAGCAGTCGGGTGGCGGTCATGATCCCCAGATTGCCGCTAGCCGATGCACCGCTGACGACCACCCCTTCGCCTTGCGTCTTCACGACATCGCTGACCAGGCCAAGCAGGTCCGTTGCCCACATCCGATGGGCGTAGGTGGGGCGAACCCGCAAGGGCGAATCAGCGTGCTTTTTGGCCATGGTGTGAGCCGCCTCGAGCGTCATCCCGTCCCCGGCCACGATGACTGCGATCCGGCGCCGATCTGCCACCTCGTCGAGGTGTGCCTCCTTCGCCGCCTCAACGACGGAAAGCAGGCTGAAGCCGACATACCGCGGATCACGGGCGCTGACCCGCCGAACCACTTGCGCCATCGCGGCATCCAACCCCACCTGCGAGATCGCATCCGCCAAGGTTCCAGGAAGGCGAGCGCGTAGTCCCGTCTCAACGGGCAGTCCGTCTTCCGGGTCCGTCAGACTCACCAAGGGTGTACCCAGTCGCAAGGCCGTCGCGAGGCTATCGACCCCGGAACCAGCTGCGGACTGCGCCCCAATCCCCGTGATCACGATCGCGGATTCAGCCATGCTCAGTCCTCCTCGTCGAACTCAGCACGCCCGCCACGAAGGACACCCAGTTCCTTCGCCTCCCGCAGCACATCCGAGAGCATCTCGGGATCGCGACCAAATGGGGTGACGATGGAGTGAACCGCACGCACCACCCGCATCGATTTCAGAGCCGCCGCCAGGGACCCGGACGGGGTGAGATCGACATAGAGGTTGCTCTCGTACTTCGGGAGGGCGCGGATCGTCTCTGAGAAACGTATGGGGCGAGCAATCGCCTCCCACGCTGCCGTGCCCGAGAAGGACGTTCTAGGACCGGCAATCGATGACGACCAGGTCTCGGGGCCCGTCACCGACACTCGATCGGCCGCTGAGAAGCCAAGGCTATAACCGTCGACGAGTCGTCGCATTAAGGCATCCAAGGAATCGCAGGCGGAAGAATGGAATGGATATCTCACGGGAAGCTCACAGCAGATGGCCCCCGAGATCGCAAGACGCCTGGACACATCCGCCAACGCACTCGACTTGCCGGAGAGGACTACGTGCTGGTCACTGTTTACGGAGGCCAGCGACACCTCGTCACTCTTCACGGCAGCAGTCACGGCTTCCAAGGAGCCAAGCACCGCGGTCATCCCGCCTGCCGGGAGTACGCTCGGGATGGCTCGTGTGAAGCGGGCAATGAAACCGAGGGCCATGTGGGGATCTGCCATACCAGAGACGGCCAATGAGATGAACTCCCCGAGACTTGCCCCGACAATAATGTCAGGCTCCAAGCCGTGGTCCCGCAGTCGCACGGCTAAGCCGTATTCCACCATGAAAAGCCCCAGGCTGGTTAGCTCAAGGTCGTCGCACGGACCACCGATCCGCGAACGATGCAGGTAGGACAGTGGTGATCGGCCACATGCAAGAGTGGCGATCTCGTCCAACTCCTCCTGGAGAGCCCGGAACCGTGCATCCTTCTCGTAGAGGGAACGGGCCATCCCGAAATACTGGGAGCCCTGCCCTCCGAGCAGGAACACTACATGGGGTATCAGCCGAGTCACCACGGTTGGCTCCGGAGCTAAACCATGGCGGGAGACTTAGCACCCGCCCGGCGGGCGATCTCTCGCACAGTCGATGCGCCAACGAACTCAACCATCGGTACCCGAGCCCCACACACTTCCAGGAGCTCGGAGATGATCTCCATTCGATCGACAGAGTTGGCGCCCAGCTCCACGAGAGTTGACTCAGGATGAATACTGGCTAGGTCGACATCGGGAAGTATCTCCGCGATGACATCAATTAGCGTAGCTTCAAGGTCTGAAATGGACATTGGACTCCTCCAGTTTTGATCTAGCGGCACCTCACCGGCCGCCACAGGGTGAAACTCTTTGAGATGCGACAACCAGGCATTGTCCTGCTATCGCGATCACCGGCTTGCGAATCCCAGACTAGGGACTTACGCATGGGCCGAAAGAACTAGCCGGCACCGTCGACATGTGCCGCGAGGACCGTGAGAGCTCGCTTCAGGACCTCTCGTTCTCGCTCGTTCGCAGTAGACTCAGCCAACCCAATGGCCTCGACCAAGTCATGCCCAGAGACTGACTTCAGACCCGCTTGAGCATTAACGGTGTAGAGATCAACGAGTAGTCGCCCGTAGTCCTTCGCCAAGTCGGTCAACTCTGGCTCCCCCGAGTCCTCGTTGATTCGACGCAGCCTCTCTTCAAGCACGGACAGGCGGGAAATTATCGGGTCCTGGATCACCGCATCCACCACCCTCGCGACCTCTTCACTGCCGTACCCGGCGGCCAGTTCTTCCAGCGCCTTGTCGGCAGCTGTGGTGTCGTAATTTCCCAACCGCCGCAGCGCGGCGAGATGCCGCGCGAACCTGGGCAGGACATCCACCGGGGTGTTGTCGCGCAAACACTCCTCGATCACGCGACGCTGACTCTCGATTTCCGCAACCCGGTCCGCCAAGGCCTGGTCCAGTTCCAAGAGGATGCGACGGGCGCGAGGGCTGGTCGGCGTGTGGATGATATCGGCGATCTCGTCGAGGGTGAGCGATATCATCGAGAAACGCTTGATGCGCAGCAGGGTGAGCAGATGGGTCTCGTCGTACAGGAGTCCCTTCGTCGTCCGTTTGGGCTCTCGGAGCAGACCGATTTGGTGGTAGTACCTCAAGGTACGAACCGTGATGCCCACCAAGTCGCTGATCGCCTGCGTGCTCCACGTGAGCCCCGTCAAGGCGACCTGCTCCCCCGACCGGTTCGGAGGCAAACCACCGGGCGACTTCTCGTTGCTCAGGTCGTTGATGGACATGGTGACAGCATCCACCGTGCCGCTACGTCAAGGTCAACCTCGTGATCCACCTCCGGCGGTAGACTTCGGGCAGCTGCCACAACGGAGATAGGGGACTCGCGGATGGACTTCTCGATCAAGGAAGCTGCCTGCATGGTCGGCCTCACCCCACGCACCCTGCGCTACTACGAGAGCATCGGCCTCCTGCCCAAAGCGGAGCGAACCTCCGGGAACTACCGCCTGTTCAACGTCATGGACATCATCGACCTGATCCGGATCAAGCGGTTGACGGGGCTCGGGTTCGACCTTCAGCACGTGCGTCAGATCATGGACGATCCAACGGGCCCTGAAGCCGCAGCGGCCTTGGACGCACAAAAACAGTTCCTCACCAAGCAGATCGACGAACTCCAGGAAAAGCGGACCAAGATCGAAGAGATCCAGAACGCCCAAGCCCCACTCGACGTAGCCATCGAGTTCGCTGATCTAGAGCGTGCCTGGGCCGAGACACATCACAAGCTCGCGGAGGAGGACCGCTTGAAACTTCAGCTTGAGTTGATCGCGGCGTTCGCAGACGAGCGCGAACGCCTCACGTGCGAGACGCTTACCCGGGCTACCGTCGAGAAACATGACGATCCGGGGTTCCGAGAGCTCCGGAAGCTGGATGCACGGCTGGAAGTCCTTGAGCCGGATGCCTCCCCAGAAGAAATCACGGTGCTGGTGGACGACTACGTCAGGGTCCTTGGCCCGATCCTCGCGGAGTTTCCACCGATGAGCAAGAAAACAGTCGACCTCAACTCCGCCATGGAGGAATTCACCTACAACGAGGCCCAGCTCGCCGTGATAGCTGCTGCCCGGGAGCGGTTGAGGTCAGCGGAGAGCGGCTCCGCATAGCCCCTTCAAGCCCCAAGTGACGTCGTGTCACACCCAGGGCTTGACCTTGACGCTACGTCAGCATCTTGAATCGATTCCAAGAGATCAGCCGGAAGGCAGCACCTCAGGATCCGAGAAAGGAAGATGCACAATGTTCACGACCATCGTCACGACCAACGCTCCCACCGATACGTCCTTCCCCTGGAATTGGTGGACCGTCTTCTAAGACTTCAGACCTCAGGAGCGCACCACGCCCGTCCCACTCCTCACAGTCGAGGGAAGCCACACGACTCATCCGCGGAACGACTCACAGCCCCAATAGCGGCACCGCACGCCGCAGTTGGATTGAGAGACCGAGACCGCACCTAGCTCCCCGTTATCGTTGGCCCAGCTCCAGCCGCCCACGTGGCACGTCGGAGTTATCAACAGGTCAGGGCACAACCGGATACACACAGAGGCTTATTCAGGATCTGTCAGTCATTCAGCATCATACCTTGTCAGGTTCGTGTTGGGAGTGCCCTTGAACAACCCTCACGGTCCAGCGACGTGACTGCGCGGACGACGAGAACAACGTTGTTGTTCATTAGGTATCCGGCAACTGGACATCTATTGAACAACACGATGTTGGCGTCAAGCAGCCGCTCTCGCTCAGCCGACGGAGGTGCTGCTTCGTTCCGGATCATCTGATCTTTCGACCACCCGGATAGCAAAATGGGGCCCCGACAGCTGTCGGGGCCCCATCGCTATTGGCTCACTCTTCGCGCTGGAAGCTCAACGTCGCGGCGTAGGCTCTGGACTCCGAGGGCCACCGGCTGGTGATTGGACTGCTATGAGTTTTGTTGACGGTAGTGAAAACTCGGATCATGGTTTGGCTGCTGCCCACGAAACGCGTAGCACCCCACGAGGTAACCCAGCACCCGCGCTGCACACAGCACGAGGTCGAACGCATGGGTGGGATGTCCGAAACCGCGTCCACCGCGAGCAGGCGTTTCCGGGCGGGATAGCGTGGCCTTGCAGCTGGAAAGGACAAGGACATGGGACGACTCACGAGGACCGGACGCTGGATCGCCGCTGCCCTTGGTCTGGGTGCGGGGACCATCGCCGGGTACACGGCCTGGACGCTGAACGCCCCGAGACGCCCCTGGCCGCCGTACACGTTCACCCCCTTCGAGGTGGGGGTACCGGCAGAGGAGGTCTCCTTCACCACATCCGACGGGGTGTCCTTGGCAGGTTGGTGGCTGGACAGCCCCAGCTCCCGGAGCGTGGTGATCTGCTGCCACGGCCACCGGAGCAACAAAGCCGACATGCTGGGGATCGGTCCTGGCCTGTGGCGCGCGGGCCACAACGTCCTGCTCTTCGACTTCCGGGGCAACGGTGACTCCGGGAACGGCCGACAGTCCCTGGCCCACTACGAACAGGCCGACCTGACCGCCGCGCTGGACTGGGTGGCCCGGTCCCACCCCGGGAAACGGATCGCGGTGATGGCCTTCTCCATGGGCGCGTCAACCGCCATCCTCACGGCCGCCCGCGACCCGCGCATCGAGGCCTTGGTGCTCGATTCCCCGTTCGCGACCATGTCGGGGGTGATCGCGGCGAATTACAGGCGTTACCGGCTTCCCGGAGGCCTTCTGTTGCCGGTGGCCGACCTGGTGAACCGGGTTTTCTGCGGCTACGCGTTCAAGCAGGTGCGTCCCGTCGACGCCATGAGTTCGCTGTCTCCTCGCCCGGTTCTGCTGCTGCACGGCACAAAGGATCGGATCATCCCCTACGAACACGCCCGGCAGTTGGCGGAGGCGGCCGGCCCGGGGGAAGTCGAACTCGTCGCCTTCGAGGGCGCCGATCACTGCGGCGGCTATTTCGTAGACCGCCCCGGATACATCGCCAGGGTGGCCAGATTCCTGGAAACGGCTCCGGAATAGGGGAAGGTGTCCCTCCCGACTGGATCGTTCACGCGGGGAAGGCTCCGGCAGGGCATGGTCGGCGGGAAGCAGGCTGCCGCGGTCGTGGGCGTCGATTCCGTCGTGGCAAGGGGTGCTCATGGGCTCCCTCGCGGCTTTTCCCGTCACGGGGAGATAATGGGAAATCCGCACATCCTGCGCAGTTCGCCACCGAGGAGGCATCATGCGAGCAACCATCATGCGGGCACCGGGCGACGTGGTCGTCACCGAGGTGGACCGTCCCGAGATCATCGAACCCACCGACGCGATAATCGAGCTTGCCGCCGCATGCATCTGCGGCTCGGACCTGTGGCCCTACCGGGGGTACGACAAGGCCGAGAACCGCGCCATGGGACACGAGTACGTCGGTACCGTGGTGGAGGTCGGTTCAGCCGTGACCACGGTGAAGCCGGGTGATTTCGTGGTCGGATCCTTCTGCATCTCGGACAACACCTGCGAGATCTGCGATTCCGGTTACCCCTCCCGTTGCGTCAACGGCGGGTTCGTCAGCGGCACCCAGGCGGAGTTCGTCCGCATCCCGCAGGCCGACGGCACCCTCGTCGTCATGCCGGGCGGGCGTCCCGAGGACCCCGACGTGCTGGCCTCGCTGCTGGCCGCCTCCGACGTGCTCGGCACGGGCTGGTTCGGGGCGG
>ERZ773087.1154-NODE-1154-length-17587-cov-43.108830_pt1 | contig 17587 bp, 10 predicted proteins | sample MGYA00511375_ERZ773087 | MGnify/ENA primary metagenome ERZ773087 (study PRJEB29015, sample SAMEA2737995) | human oral metagenome | biome: human oral; feature: human-associated habitat; material: dental | place: China | collected 2063 ...
TGGAAGAAGTAGGATTCAAATCCTTCAACCTTGGTCCAGAACCAGAATTCTTCCTATTTAAGTTGGATGAAAATGGGGATCCAACACTTGAAGTAAATGACAAGGGTGGCTACTTTGATTTGGCCCCTACTGATCTTGCAGACAATACGCGTCGTGAAATCGTTAATGTCTTGACCAAAATGGGATTTGAAGTAGAAGCGAGTCACCACGAGGTTGCGGTTGGACAACATGAAATTGACTTCAAGTATGATGAAGTCCTCCGTGCCTGTGACAAGATTCAAATCTTTAAGCTCGTAGTAAAAACCATTGCTCGTAAACACGGTTTGTACGCAACCTTTATGGCGAAACCAAAATTTGGTATTGCCGGATCAGGTATGCACTGTAATATGTCCTTGTTTGATGCAGAAGGAAATAATGCCTTCTTTGATCCAAATGATCCAAAAGGAATGCAGTTGTCTGAAACAGCCTACCATTTCCTTGGTGGTTTGATCAAGCATGCTTACAACTATACTGCTATCATGAACCCAACAGTTAACTCATACAAACGTTTGGTTCCAGGTTATGAAGCACCTGTTTACATTGCTTGGGCTGGTCGTAACCGTTCGCCACTTGTGCGCGTACCGGCTTCACGCGGTATGGGAACTCGTCTTGAGTTGCGTTCAGTGGACCCAATGGCAAACCCATACATCGCTATGGCTGTTCTTTTGGAAGTTGGTTTGCATGGTATTGAAAACAAAATCGAAGCACCAGCTCCTATCGAAGAAAATATCTACATCATGACAGCAGAAGAGCGTAAGGAAGCTGGAATCACTGATCTTCCATCAACTCTTCATAACGCCTTGAAAGCTTTGACTGAGGATGAAGTGGTCAAGGCAGCCCTAGGTGAACACATCTACACTAGTTTCCTTGAAGCCAAACGTATCGAGTGGGCTAGCTATGCGACCTTTGTTTCACAATGGGAAGTTGATAATTATCTTGACTTATATTAAGAATATAAAAAGATTGTCCGATTGGACAATCTTTTTTATTTTTGCAAAAATTTAAATGGATTTTGATGCTGTTTTTAGTATAGTTATTATATAGAAATACAGAAAATGAGAAAGAGTGAATTATGCATTAAAAAGAAATAATATTCTGAAAATAATTAGAAAATAACGTCCAATCATTTTCATTATACCTATTTAATGCAGTAGTGTGGCGGGTTTAGCGTGAGAAAGAAAAAAAGTTTACAATTTGACAACATATTTCTTGAAATACTAATTAGTAAATGATAAAATGTTTTTTGGAATGGATGAGTTTCGGAGGGTTCATAAATTATTTACTATATTATTTACTCAAGCTGTACTCGCCATATTTCATCAAAAAGGAAAGGAGATTCTATGCAAAAAGATAAGTGGTGGCTTCCGTTTTTAGCAGTGGGAGTCATCATCGGATTGTCGGTGGGTTTGATTTATTATACTAGACCCGCTAAGGACGGAGAAGTAGGGACTTCATCAGTTTCGCAATCAACTTCAAGTGCTGAGAACAATACTGCCTTGAGTCTAAAAGGTCAACAACTTCCAGAATTTAAAATGACTTCTCAAGACGGTAAATTGGTTGCTAGTTCAGAGCTGTATGATAAACCTATGTTAATTGTCGAATGGGCTAGTTGGTGTCCTCATTGTCAGAAACAACTACCCATTGTTCAGCAGATGTATGAAAAGTATGGTGAACAGATCAATTTTGTTTTACTAAATATGAACGAACCTGGTAAAGAAACAAAAGAGAGTGCTGATCGATACATTAAGGAAAAAGGATACACTTTCCCTTATTACTATGACGAAGATCAATCAGCTGCAGATCTATTACAGGTTCAGACCATACCAAGTATGTATTTTGTAACCAAAAAGCAAGAAGTAAAAAATGTATTGGTTAACCATTCCGATGCGGAAAGCTTTTCTAAAGAGTTGCAAACACTACTCAACTAACATATATCTACTATAGAAAAGGGGGAAGAAGAAATCACAATAGGATTTCAGAAATAGCAATGAGAGATTTCATTAAAAAGGTCTCCATATTGTTTATCATTTTATTCTTATCTGTTCCATTAGCCTTAATGGGACAGCTACTTGGTAGCGCTGCAGCAAATGAAGGCGGTAGTACTATTGAAGTAGGTGGAAATACAAAGATAACACAAAATGGATGTTCCCGTAAAATTGAAAAAACGGAAAAAATTAGCTGGCGCCTGCCTAGAAAACCAGTGGATTTGGTAATCTTGCAGGATGCGAGTGGATCATTTAAGAACACCATTCCAAATGTCCAGAATGCTTTAAAAACTCTGACGACATTTGTGAAGGAAGAAGAGTATGATGAAAATAACCCACGTTTGGTTAAGACTGATAATCCAGATACATCAGACCGGGTTATGATGGCGACCTTCCAAGGTGCAGATGGATACAACTACTACTACAATAACGATTTTACAGGCCGTAAAGATGTTTATGGTAGTTGGGGACCTGACTATGATTACAAATACAAGGCAAGTAACTTGTCTTCTGACCAAAATGAGATCCATCAATTCATTAATAATATTAAAGTAGCGGGAGGAACACCAACTGTTCCAGCTATTGACGATGTCATTGCTCAATATAATGAAAGAAAAGGGAATATGGCTAATGGTCGTAAAACTATCTTTCTTTTGATTACGGATGGTGTTGCCAATGGGAAACGTGACCCTGATGGTAAGGTTCGTCTAGAGTACAGTGACTATCGGAACAATATTCTTACACGTGCATGGAATTTTAATGAACTAACAGAGGCGTCTCAAAACGTTTTAGGGCGTGTGAAAGAGGTTAAGGAAGCATCTACAAGACTTAAAAATGTTGTTGGTTCTGAAGGAACAGTAGTAGTTGGTTTCTGGGAAGACGTAACAATCTTTGCGAATTCCAAAGCTCAGTACTATGACACATATAAAGAAGGTTATTCAAAATATTTTGATATAGGGGATAACCGAAGTGTCCAAGAGATTTTCCATGAAGCATTAGAGGGGATGGCTTCTCCAGCTAAAAATATCAATGGAAAAGATGTTTCCTTCTATGTTAATGAACAAAGCGATATCAATAAATTCTCAAGTCGAGTTCTAGAATCTGTTGGTGCTGCTCTGGTTAAAGAAGATATCAAAGGTGAGTTTGAAGTTACTCCAGGATATAAGGTAGATGCAGTTCGAATTAATGGTAAGAAGATTGTATCAAAGGTTACCGATTCGAAGAAAGAAATTCGTGGTAAGATTGTTCAAGAAGGAGACAAGGTTACAATCTCTGTTCCAGAGAGTGTCTTTAATCCAGGAAACAACAAGTTTGACTATGATTTGAGTAAGGAAGCACATGCTGAACAAGTTGATGAGGATGATGAGCAAGACCCTCCTGCAGACTACAAACCAGTTAAGGAGACAGTTCCAGTTCCTGAGCTGACTGGTAAATTTAAAGTTGGTGATTTTGCGACTGAAACAATCGGTGGTTCGAAAGAAACTGTAGAAGTTCAAAAACTTGAATACTGTTACCCAAGTGCCACCAAGAAAATTGCAGACCAAGATCAAAGCAATGATACTGGTACTATTGAAGATCCACTTCAATTGACTAAAAAACCAGCCTATGCGGCTAACTTGTCTGCCAAAGACGAAACATTTACTTATACAGTAGATTACAACTTCAACAACGTTCCTTATGAGTTTAAGCAAAACGTTATGTTGACAGACCCTCTTGACTATCGTTTAGAAGTTGTAGGTCATCATGCTTCTGGACCACAAGGTCAAATCTTGACTCGTGTAGTGAAACAAAATGACGATCTCGGAAACGAACGTGAAGTTGTTGTTGCTGATGTACCAAGTGTGAATGGTTATGAATACTTAGTGCTTCAAAAAGCTAAAATGACCATTACCGTTCGCTTGAAGGAGCAATATCGCAATAATCAAGCGAGCAAAGAATTTATGGCCCTTCTTCAGGATAATGATGGTTTCGGTTTGCTGAACCAGGGTAATATCATGTGGAATGGTGAGGATAATAATCCTGATCCAAGTAACCATGCTAAAACAGCTGACAAACCAAGTACAATTCGTCGCTCAAACCCAGTCTATGTGAAACCACCAGTTGATACCGAAATTACGAAGAAGGTCAATGATAAGGAACATGAAGATCTTGGGACAGAAGAAGAACTCTTCGAGTACAAGGTGACTGTTCCATGGCCAGGTATTGCGGACAACTTTACGCTGACAGATACAGTTGTTCCAGAGTTAGAAGTTCAGGCAGATAGCTTGAATGTAAAACTTGGTGAAAAAGATAATACTGAGTTGAAAACTGCTACAAAAGTTGAAGGTCAAACTGTTTCACTGACTCTTGATAAAACTCAACTTGAAAAAATCTCACGTAAGGTAACTCGTCGTAAAACTAAAGATGTTCAATACCTTGAATTGACCTTCAAAGCTAAGATTCGTCCGGGTGCTGACCTTTCTAAATACAAGGAAGATGGTCAAATTAAAGTACCTAACACGGCAGATGTTGCCTTGAATGATATCAAGAAAACTTCTAACGAAGTAACGGTTACACCACCAAAACCACAAGAACCTTCTATTGATAAGAAGATTAATGAGAACTTGGATAGCTTCCAAACGTTTGATGGGCAACCATACAACTACAACATTACAACAGCAGTACCAAGTGATGTTGCCAATTACAAGAAATTTGTGATTCGTGATACACTGGATGCTAATTTGGAATTTGCAGGAGACGTAAGTATTAAAGGTTCTGCAGCGGCCCTCTTTGATATCCACACCAATGGCCAAGAGATTACGGCAACGGTGAAGGATGGTCAGTTTGGTGAACTTGCAAAATACTCAACTGTTGAACTAGCCATTCCTGCAAAAGTTAAAAATGGTGTGACAGGTACAACCATTGAAAACAAAGCTTCTATTTCCTTTACAAATGAGAATAATGTAGAGAAAGAAGTTGAATCGAAACCTGTCACCGTAACGCCACCTCCTGTAACGAAGAAGATCAATGAAACTCTTGATCACTTAGATATCGCGACAGGTCAAGCGTATAACTACAACATTAAGACAAAACTTCCAACAGATATTACAGATTACAAGGAATTTGTGATTACAGATACACTTGAAGGAGATTTGTCAGTTATCAATGAAACTTCAAGCAAACCAGTTATCAAAGGAGCGGCTGCAGCCTTCTTCGATGTAACAGTTGAGGGTCAAACCGTGACTGCAACGATGAAGGACTTTGCGAAGGCTACAGACCTTGCTAGTCAAGAAGTGGAATTGATTATTCCGGCTAAGATTAATGATGGAGTGACGCGTATCAACATTCCAAATACTGCGAAGTTCAGCTTCACAGATAAGAACGATCATAGCGGAGAAAAAGAAACGAAACCTGTCACCGTAACCCCTCCATCAGAACCAGGTGTTGATAAGAAAATCAACGAAACACTGACAGAGGCAACAATCGGTGCGGAAACCGACTTTACTTATAATATCAAAGCGAAATTGCCAAATGATATTACAACGTACAAGTCCTTCGTTGTAACGGATACCTTGGATGAGAACTTGACTCCAGGTCAAGCTGAAATCAAGGGAGCTGCAGCGAAATTCTTCGATGTAACAGTTCAAGGTCAAACCGTGACTGCAACGATGAAAGATTTTGCGAATGCGGGTGACTACGGTAACCAAGAAGTAGAGCTCGTGATTCATGCCAAAGTGAAGAAAGGCTCAACTGTTCCATCTATTGAGAACAAAGCTAAGATTACTTACACCAACAAGAATGACCAACAAGGTGAGAAAGAAACCAAGCCGGTCACTGTTACACCACCACCAATCACGAAGAAGGTGAATGGTCAGGAACACGCAGATCTTGGTAAGTTATCAGAAATCTTTACTTATACGATTGACTCAACGGTTCCACATGTGGCAGATACCTTCACCATTTCAGATGATATCGTCAAAGAATTGGCATTTGAAGGAGAAGCAACGGTCACTGTTGATGGCCAAGCTGTTCAAGACCTCACTGTAACAACAGAAGGTCAACGTTTGACGGTCACATTTGGTAAAGAGCAAGTGAAACAATATGCTGGTAAAGCTGTACAAGTTTCATTTAAGGCTAAGGTGAAGGAAGGCATTACCTTTGATGCACTCTTAGCGACTTATCCAAATGAATCAAAAGACAAGCCGGTAGTACCAAATACTGCTAGCTACATCATTAATGATAATCCTGATTCTAAGAAAGAATCAAAACCAGTTACAGTTACACCACCACCAACCACTACTCCAGAGCTTAAGAAGGAAGTAAACGGAGCAGAACGTTATGATCTTGCAAAACGTAATGAAGAATTTACTTATACTTTGAAAACAACAATGCCTGCCAGCGCAACTGTGTTTGAGATGACAGACGAGTTGAAAGAAGTTCTAGAATTTGTCGGTGAGAATGCTTCAGCTACTGTTAAACTTGATGGTGAGGATGCAGGATCGAAGGCGACAGTGACACTTTCTGGTCAAGTCATCAAAGTTGCCTTTACAGAAGCTTCTGTAAAAGCAGATGCCGGTAAGTCAATTGAAGTGAATTTCAAGGCTAAGATTAGAGATAATGCCAACTTATCAGCTTATGTGAATAAAGATGGTAAGACAGAGATTCCGAATAAGGCTTCTTATGATATTGATCATAATCCAAGATACCACAAGGATTCTAACGAAGTTCCAGTAACGCCACCAACACCAGAAGAGCCAGAGATCAAGAAAGATGTGAACGGCAAAGAATCAGCAACACTTGCGAAACGTGATGAAGTCTTCACTTACAACGTGAAAACAACAGTAGCGCAAGATGCGACAGCCTTCTCAGTCACAGATACACTAGTAGACGTTCTTGAATTCGCAGGAACTTCAAGTGCTAAATTGAATGGTCAAGCGCTTGAGGCTAGCCAAATCAAGGTAGAAGGTCAAACCATTACCTTGACGCTTACAGAAGAACAAGCTAAAACAAGTGCTGGTCAAGCTGTTGAATTAACTTTCGACGCTAAGATCAAAGCGGGTGCTAACTTGTCTGATTATGTAACAGAAGATAAGTCAATCAAGGTTCCGAACAAGGCAGCTTACAAGGTAGATCTTCCAAACAAACCAGGCTTCACTAAGGATTCCAATGAAGTTCCAGTAACGCCACCGACTCCAGAAGAGCCAGAAATCAAGAAAGATGTCAACACGAAAGCTGAAGAAACACTCGCTGATCGTGATCAAGTCTTCACCTACAACGTGAAAACAAGTGTTCCAACAGATGCGACAGTCTTCAGTGTAAGTGATACACTTGAATCTGTTCTTGATTATGCAGGTTCAGCAAACGCGAGCTTGAATGGTCAAGCGCTTGACGCTAGCCAAATCAAGGTAGAAGGTCAAACCATTACCTTGACACTTACAAAAGAGCAAGTGAAAGCAAATGGTGGTCAAGCAGTTGAATTGAGCTTCACTGCGAAGATTAAAGCGGGAGCTGATTTGACTCCATATCTAACAGATCGTGGATTCACTGTTCCAAATACAGTTTCTTATGACGCGAAGTTCCCACACAAACCAGGGCTACACAAAGATTCGAATAAAGTTCCGGTAGTCGTTCCAAAAGAACCAGAACCAGAAATTTCTAAGAAGATTAATCGTACCTTGGACCACTTGGATGTGGAATACGACGCACCATACATGTATAATGTCAATACAACTTTGCCAAAAGATATTGATAAGTACAAAGAGTTCACAGTCACAGATACACTCGAACCGGTCTTGGCAATCGCTGATACGCCAGTAGCCTATGTGGATGGTCGTGATGCAAATGGTGCCCTTGAAACAAGTGTTAAGGGAAATACAGTCACTGTGAAAGTGAAAGATTTCGCTCGATTGAAAGGTTTCAAAGAAATCCAATTGTATATTCCAGCTAAACTCAAAGCGAATAGCGATTTGAAAGCTTATAAGGACCAATTGGTACCAAACAAAGCAACTGTCAACTTCAAGGATGCGAATGGTCAATCTGGTAACAAGGAAACAAAACCAGTAACGGTGAAACCGCGTGACCCAGAAAAACCAACAGATCCAACACCAGGTGAACCTGCTAAGACAGTTGGGCCAGAAGATGGATCTAAACCTGATAAAGACTACCACTTACCAAACGCTTTAGATACCTTCCGCTTCGATATCACTACACCGGTTCCAACAGATCCAGTAGATGAAAACGGAAATGCTAAGAAGGATCAATATGGTCGTCTTATCAAGACAGACTTGACTAGCTTTACGATCACTGATAAAATCGATTCAGTCTTGAAAGTCAACAAAGACCGTATCGCTCTTAAAGTTGAAAATGCTCAGTTTGACAAGATCAAAGCAACTCTTCAAGCTCAACTTGAACAGTCTGAGAAAGAACTCAAAGCTTTGACAGGCAAGTCAACAGAAGAGACTTCAACAGAGACTGGTAAGAAGGAAGAACTCAAGGCAGCGGAAGCTAAAGTAGCTGAATTGAAAGCGAAGTTGGAAGCAGCTAAGGCAGCGCAGCCAGCTAAACCAGCTGAAACTACAACACCAGCTACTCCAGCAACAGCTGCTGAAGAAACAACTCCAGCTACATCTGATTCTTATGCATCAGAAGATAAGAAACCTGCAACTAGCGAGCCAAGTCAAGATCTTGCAAGCTTGGAAGCAGAGTTGAAAGCAGCTGAAGAAAACTTGGCTAAACTTCAAGCACCAGCTGAGAAAGAATCAGAATTGGCACCAGCTGATAAGAAACAACAACAAGAGAAACTTGAAAATGAAATCAAGAAACTAAAAGAAGCTCAAACCAAGCTTCAAGCAGCTATTGATAAATTGTCTAAAGTTTCAAATGACCGCGGTGAATTAGTAGGTAAAGATTTAGAAGCAATTGCTACTGTTACTTACGATGAAACTAGCAATGTTGTGACTTTTGAAATCAGCGATAAGGATGTTCTTGAAGCCTTGAAGGGAAGTACCGTACGTCTTGTACTTTACACTAACTTCAAAGAAGGAACAGATTTTACAAAATTCACTGGTGGTGTACCAAATACAGCTGAAGTAAGCTTTAACCATAATCCAAAGCCAAAAACTACCAACAAAGTTGTGGTGTTCCCACCAACACCACCAACACCAGAAAAACCACAAACTCCGCCACCAGGTGGAACCGTTCCTCCAGCAGAACCTAAGAAAACATTGCCAAATACAGGTTCTGAAGGATCTTCAATCTTTGGAGTACTTGCAGCCCTAGCTCTAGGACTTGCTGGACTTCTAGTTTGGAAGCGTAAAGCTGAACGTTAGTATCATATAGTAAGAGGAGAGTAGAAAATTTTACTCTTCTCCTTACTGTATATTGAAAGTGTTAAGGAAAGAATAATGAGTAGAAAAAAATTATTAAAGTTAGGAATTTCTATACTTGCTTTAAATGCACTTGGAGTAGCCACTTATCATGTAGCTCCCGACTTGTATCAAATTCCAACAGTGCATGCAGAAGAGACTCCGGCAGAAGATGAAGAAATTCCAGATGGCCAAGAGCGAAGTATTGCAAATACTTTCAAAAGAATGCTTGATAGTATAGAATCTTCAATTAAGGATTTTACAAATAGTCCAGATGAGGATAATAAAGAACTCCTAGAGGGTGATGTAGAAGAAGCAAAGAATTTTTTTGAGACTGCAAAGAAGGCAATGAAGAGTCCAGAAGGTCAAAAAAGTTTTGCGGCGCTTGAAGCTCGCTACAATTCTTTAAAAGCTAAGGCTGAGGCACTTCTCACTGGGGGAGATTTAAAAGAAGAACATCAAGAAGTCACAACTACTGAGGAGATTCCTTACCCATCTCGGACAGAAAACAATGCAGACCTCGCTGAAGGTACTCGAAAGGTAAAACAAGCGGGAGAAAAAGGTCAGAAGAAAGTTGTTTGGGATGTTACTTTGGTAAATGGCGTTGAGAAAAAACGTGATAGAAAGAGCCAAACAGTAATTAAAGAACCAGTAGAAGAAATCATCGAAGTTGGAACTAAGAAAACAGGTGTTGAAACCAAAGAAACAGTGACTGTGGAGGAAAAAGTTGCTTTCAAAGAAGAAACGAAAGTAGACCCAGCACTGGATAAAGGTCAAACGCGTGTTGAAGAAGGTGAAGAAGGTATCGATGAAGTCACTTATGAAGTGACAAAAGTGGATGGTGTTGAAAAATCTCGTAAAGAAGTTGCACGCAAGACTAAGAAAGCTGCAAAAAACAAGGTTACCTATACAGGTGCGAAAGCAGTTGTAACTACTAAGGAAGTAACTAAAACTGAAGAAGTTGCCTTTCAGACTCGTGAGGTTGAAAATGCACTCTTAGCTGAAGGTGTTCGCCGAGTGAAAACAGCTGGCCAAAAAGGTGTTCGTACCATTGTTGAAACTGTCACTTACACAGACGGCGTTGAAACAGGTCGTGTTGAGAAATCAAACACAATCACTACTCCAGCAGTAGATGAGATTGTTGAAGTTGGAACTAAGAAAGCAACTCCTACAACAACCAATGGTAATAAGAATGATACTGCAACAACAGGGAACCAAGCTGAAAGCACTAAGAAAGAAGAAACTGCAAGCCAAGATAAGAAAGTTCTACCAAGCACAGGTACAGCTTCTACCAGTCTTCTTTCAATAATTGGTTTATTTATCGCCAGTCTAGTAGGCTTTGTCGTTCGTAAGAAAGACTAATAAACTTTCATCTATAAGGTCTTACAGGATTAATTTTTAAAAGAATTCAAGATTTTTCTTGAGTTCTTTTTTATTTAGGTGAAGGCTGAGATATCGAGTGATTAGCAGAAAAAATTATTTTTATGAATAAACCGAAAAGTTTCTTTTTAAAGTTTCACAGTATATTAAAGATGTAAGTTGATATATTGTAAACGACAATAGTATACTAATACAAAATAATAAATTTTTATCTAAAATCTACTTTTAATTACCCCCTTTTTATGTTAGAATGAGGTGAACATTTCTTTTTAAAATGATTGTATACAAATCATTTTTAGTTTGGAGGTACATTATGAAATGGAAAAGAGGCATGAAAGTGCCGTTTTCTACTAGTTTAGGTAGAAAAACAAAGGCTTATATCGGCCTGGTCGTTTTACTTTTTTCTATTTTTCTTCTTCCGGTTCAGTCTTATGCTGCATTAGAAGAGATTAAAAATGGAACGGATATCTCTACCTTGGATATTCGTAAGTTTAATTTAAATATTAACAATGCTAGTGTTTTATCTAAATCACAGTTTGTTGATCAGTTTCATCTATCGAATCCCCATTATGAATATCTAAGTGGGGGTGCTTATCCAGGTGAGATGGAAAACTTTACTCTCAAAGTAGATAAAAGTAAAAAACAAGATCAAGTATTTGAAAATCCTTTATCTCTAAAATTTACAAATATTGGTAATGTTCACGGAAAGCAAGTAGATGCTTACTTAAAATTCAATAAGGTAACTCTTCACTATCTAAATACTGCTCAAGCAGAGTCTGAAATGAATAGTGCTCGAAAATCCACTGTCGAATTTTTCTCAATTTCTGAATTATGGGAAAGTAGTGCTTTCGAAATTGGGAATGTTCCTTATGTGGATGCAAATCATGATTACATCATGAATAAAGCGTTTTGGATTGATGCTGATGTTACAGCAGAAATTCGCTATGCTGATGGAACAGAAACAGACTTGAAATTGGTCATGAAACCTACAGATATTGATGCAATTGATGCAAATAATTTGAAGGAAACCTTCTATGTTAAAAACTATAAGAACGATGTGAACCTTCGATTAATGAACAATGCCAACGTCTTGCAACAGGAAGAAGCAAGTGACCGTACTTCATGGATAGCTACTCAAATAACGGGAGGTAGTTACTATGAAAACAATGTTTCCGGTTTAGCGCTTCGTTCAAATAGTAACAGTTTGAATTTTGGTTATTCATCTACGGAAACCTGTTCGGCGGTGTTTGGACTGTATGTTGAAAAGATTGACCCAAGTCCAGTTCTCGAGGTGGAACCAACTGAGATTCCAGCTAAAGAGGGGCAGGATGTAACTTATAAGGCTACTTTTAAAGTTCCGGTTCCAGGTAAAGACCTTTTAGCAGCTCCATCATCCATTGAAATGGTTCAAAATTTTGATGATCGCTTGGACTATAAAGAACTTAAAGTTGAATCAGGTGGAGTGACTCTGCAAGAAGGACGTGACTATACGATCGAGAAGTCAGGTCAAACAGTTACTGTTAAAATGACACCTGAATACATAAAATCAAATTCTGCTGCTGAGATTATTATCACTTATAAAACAGCTACAAACAAAAAAGTGGAAGAAAAGGGTCCTGAAAAAATTAACAACACTGTAACCTTGCATGTTGATAACTTATCAGCTCCTTCTAATCAGGTGAGCACTGCTCTTCTTTACGAAAAACACCATGAATTTGTCAGTGGAACTCCAGGTAAAGAGTTGCCACAAGAAGTGAAAGACTTGCTTCCAGCAACAGAAAAGAATTTACCTAATGGCAGTCAAGTAACGCCAACGCAACCAAGTCAAACAGATGTGAAGACAGCAGAAGGTACTTGGAGCTTCAAGTCCTATGACAAGTCATCAGAAACCATCAATGGAGCGGATGCCCACTTCGTCGGTACTTGGGAATTCACCCCAGCTCCAACTTACAAGGCAACACATGAATTTGTAAGCGGAACTCCAGGCAAAGAACTTCCACAAGAAGTGAAAACCTTGCTTCCGTCAGACCAAACAGACTTGAAAGACGGTAGTCAAGCGACTCCGACTCAACCAAGCCAAACAGAAGTGAAGACGTCAGAAGGTACCTGGAGCTTTAAGTCCTATGACAAGACTTCAGAAACCATCAATGGAGCGGACGCACACTTTGTCGGTACTTGGGAATTCACCCCAGCTCCAACTTACAAGGCAACACACGAATTTGTCAGTGGAACTCCAGGTAAAGAACTTCCACAAGAAGTGAAAACCTTGCTTCCAGCAGACCAAACAGACTTGAAGGACGGTAGCCAAGTAACGCCAACGCAACCAAGTCAAACGGAAGTGAAGACAGCAGAAGGTACATGGAGCTTCAAGTCCTACGACAAGACATCGGAAACAATTAATGGATCAGATGTTAAGTTTGTAGGCACATGGGAATTCACAGCAAGCCCGGTTCCAACAGTGACCCATAAAGCAGTTCACGAGTTTATCAGTGGAACGCCAGGCAAAGAACTTCCACAAGAAGTGAAAACCTTGCTTCCATCAGACCAAACAAACTTGAAAGATGGCAGTCAAGCAACACCAACGCAACCAAGTCAAACAGAAGTGAAGACCACAGAAGGTACATGGAGCTTCAAGTCCTATGACAAGACTTCAGAGACTGTCAACGGTTCAGATGTTAAGTTTGTAGGAACATGGGAATTTACAGCGAGCCCAGCTCCAACAGTGACTCATAAAGCAGTTCACGAGTTTGTCAGCGGAACTCCAGGCAAAGAACTTCCACAAGAAGTAAAAGCTCTGCTTCCAGCAGACATAACAGATTTGAAAGACGGTAGTCAAGCGACTCCAACTCAACCAAGTAAAACAGAGGTTAAGACATCAGAAGGTACTTGGAGCTTCAAGTCATACGACAAGACTTCAGAGACTATTAATGGTTCAGATGTTAAGTTTGTAGGGACATGGGAATTTACAGCAAGCCCGGCTCCAACCTACAAGGCAACTCACGAGTTCGTCAGCGGAACTCCAGGAAAAGAGCTTCCACAAGAAGTAAAAGCCTTGCTTCCAGGAGATCAAACAGATCTGAAAGATGGTAGCCAAGTCACTCCAACGCAACCAAGTAAAACAGAGGTTAAGACAACAGAAGGCACATGGAGCTTCAAGTCCTATGACAAGACTTCCGAAACTATTAATGGATCAGACGCACACTTTGTAGGCACATGGGAATTCACCCCAGCTTTAACACCACATAAAGGTTCCGGAAATAATACTAAATCAGAAGAATCTACGACTAAAAATAAGAATGTTTTACCAGGCACTGGTGAATCTTCTGTTAAAAACAAGAATGTTTTACCAAGTATTGGTGAATCATCTACTAAAAATAAGAATCTTTTGCCAAATACAGGTGAAACTTCTACCGTTCTTCTTTCAATGATTGGTTTTGCTTTCGCAGGTCTAGTTGGTTACGTAGTTCGTAAGAAAGGTAAAGCTTAGAATTTTCAGCTGAATAAGGAATCTAAATATTTATTCTTTATCATATCATGAGAGAGAACGAGCTCGTTCTCTCTTTTTTATGTGACTTTTAGTCTATTTCTTTTTGTAAGGAAAATAACAAAAGAACCACTCGCTAAACAAGTGGTTCTGATTTTGTATTTTGAAAAATTTGGCTTCTATTAAGGTGTTTATATGAACTAAGTAGATTAACTAAACGAGTTCATCAATCGAAGTGTAGTCCTTATTTAAGCCTTCAGCAACAGGCTGACTAGTAATGTGACCTTGGTAGGTTGTAACGCCTTGGCGTAATCCCTCATCATCTGCAATAGCTTTTCTGAATCCTTTTTCCGCCAAAGCTTCGACGTAAGGAAGGGTAACATTGGTTAATGCAATAGTAGAAGTGCGGGCTACAGCACCAGGGATATTTGCAACTGCATAGTGGAGGACACCGTGTTTTTCATAGACAGGCTCGGTGTGAGTCGTTACACGGTCTGCTGTTTCAATGACACCGCCTTGGTCAACAGCTACGTCTACAATGACAGATCCTGGACGCATTTGTTTAACCATATCATCTGTCACCAATTTTGGAGCTTTAGCTCCAGGAATGAGGACAGCACCGATAACAACATCAGCCTCTCGGACGCTAGCTTCGATATTGAAAGGATTAGACATGAGGGTCTGGATTTGATGGCCAAAGACATCTTCTAGGACAGACAGACGCTTAGCACTGATATCCAGAATAGTTACCTGAGCACCCAGTCCAAGAGCGATACGTGCGGCATGCGTTCCTACAACACCACCACCGATGATGGTTACTTTTCCTTTAGGAACACCAGGAACACCACCTAATAGGACACCAGATCCTCCTTCTTGTTTAGTTAAGAAGTGGGCTCCGATTTGGACAGCCATTCGTCCAGCGACCTCACTCATTGGTACCAAGAGTGGCAATTGTCCATCTTGATCGCGTACGGTTTCATAGGCTAGACCAGTCGTCTTGGCACTCGTCATAGCATCAGCTAGCTCAGGAGCCGCAGCCATGTGCAGGTAGGTAAAGAGCAAGAGGTCATCACGAAGATAGCCATATTCAGCTTCTAAAGGCTCTTTAACTTTGACTACAAGTTCAGCCGCCCAAGCTTCTGCAGCAGTAGGGACGATTTTTGCACCTTGTTTCTCGTAGTCTGCATCTGCAAAGCCAGAACCAAGTCCTGCGTTGGTCTCAATCAGAACTTCATGGCCTTTACCAACTAAACTGTGAACACCAGCAGGTGTCAACGCTACACGATTTTCATTATTTTTGATTTCTTTTGGAATACCGATTAACATTGTATTTCTCCTTATCTAAATACATACGAGTAAAGACTTTGATTTAAGAAAATAACTTAAATCATCTTATTCTCATTATTCTAATTTAATGTAATTATTTTATATAAAAGAGGCATAAATTGCAAGGAGAAAATGACGTCTTGCTTTGATTGATCACTTATGATATGCTTAAAAACAAAAAGGAGGACGATAATGGAAAATATTTATATTAAACTATCTAGACACACTAGACTGGAGACAGATAGACTAGTTTTGCGTCCGGTAACTTTAGATGATGCACCAGCAATGTTTGAATATGCATCAGATAAGGAGAATACTCGCTATACTTTTGAGACAAACAAAAGCCTAGAAGAGACTCGTAATAATATTGCTCTATTTTACCTGGCTAACCCTTTGGGACGTTGGGGAATAGAAGTAAAATCTAGTGGTCAGTTTATTGGAACCATCGATCTCCACAAAATAAACCTAGATTTAAAGACAGCAGCTATTGGCTATGTTCTTAATAAAAGATACTGGAACCAAGGCTACACGACTGAGGCTAATTGTGCAGTGATAAAATTAGCTTTTGAAGGAATTGGAATGAATAAAGTTGTAGCTTTACACGATAAGGCTAATCCAGCTTCTGGTCGTGTGATGCAAAAATCTGGAATGATTTTTTCTCATGAGGAACCTTATGCAAGCTTGGACAAACATGAAAAAGGGCGCCTAGTGACGCGAGTATACTATGGTCTGACCAAAGAGCAATATTTTGCAGATAAATGAGTCAGCAAGTATTGACAAGCACCTATCTGCATGGTATAGTAGATAGGTACGCTGATTTAGCTCAGTTGGCAGAGCGCATCCATGGTAAGGATGAGGTCGCCGGTTCGATCCCGGCAATTAGCATCTTGTAGAACAAGGTTGGGTCTTCCCAGCCTTTTCTTTTTGTCAATGAAAGCAGCTAGTAAAAGGAAAAGTTTTTGGGAAGGGAAAAAATAAAAATGGCTACTTTTGTTTTTGCAGTGAGAGTTTGACGGATCTGCTCTGCTATTTTGAAAAAAGAAAATTCCTAGCTATTATCTAGCCTCGATTATGATATAATAAAGGTGATACAAGTAAAGTAGGTGCATTATGTATATAGAAATAGTTGATGAAACGGGTCTGGTTTCAGAAGAAATCATCAAACAGACCCAAGATATTTTGGAATTTGCTGCCCAAAAGACGGGCAAGGAAAAGAAAGAAATGGCTGTGACTTTTGTAACCAATGAGCGTAGTCATGAGCTCAATTTGGAATACCGAGATACGGACCGACCAACAGATGTTATCAGCCTAGAATACAAGCCTGAGCTAGACATTGCTGTTGACGAGGAAGATTTACTGAATCATCCTGAACTGGCTGAGATGTTAGATGATTTTGATGCCTATATCGGCGAGTTATTCATTTCGGTGGATAAGGCGCGTGAGCAGGCAGAAGAATATGGCCACAGCTTTGAACGGGAAATGGGATTTTTGGCAGTACATGGTTTTCTGCATATCAACGGCTATGATCACTATACACCGGAAGAAGAAGCAGAAATGTTTGGTTTACAGGAAGAGATTTTGACGGCCTATGGACTCACAAGGGAATAATAAACGCAAATGGAAAAACCGAGATGTCGTCTCGAGTTTGGAATTTGCCTTAACAGGGATTTTTACCGCCATTAAAGAAGAACGAAATATGCAAAAGCATGCTTTTTCTGCTGTTCTTGTAGTGATTGCGGGTTTGATTTTTCGAGTTTCTGCCATAGAATGGCTATTTTTGCTATTGAGTATTTTTTTGGTTGTCTCATTTGAGATTGTTAATTCAGCCATTGAAAATGTAGTAGACTTGGCCAGTGACTATCACTTTTCTATGTTGGCTAAGAATGCTAAAGATATGGCGGCTGGAGCTGTTTTAGTGATTTCTGGTTTTGCGGTTATCACAGGTTTGATCATTTTTGTTCCTAAAATTTGGGACTGGATTTTTTAAAGATTTGAAAATCGGGGGAGACTGCCGATTTTCTGCTGTTTTA
>ERZ773087.1157-NODE-1157-length-17576-cov-8.329148_pt1 | contig 17576 bp, 10 predicted proteins | sample MGYA00511375_ERZ773087 | MGnify/ENA primary metagenome ERZ773087 (study PRJEB29015, sample SAMEA2737995) | human oral metagenome | biome: human oral; feature: human-associated habitat; material: dental | place: China | collected 2063 ...
AAGAAGTATCTCAGCTTCATCATTCCAATCTTCAACTTCCTCAAAAATATCATCTACTTCTGCATAAAAAGATTTAAGTTCTTGTAAATTCGTATCACTTAAATATTGATAATTTGCTATTATTCCCATTTTAATCTCCTCCTTAAATTAATACCTCTTTAATTTTTGACTTATTTAGATAATCTAATGAATTATTTTCTTCAACTTTTATAAACATGTTTATTAATAGAGAATACTTAATGTGCTATTTCTATCTTTAATTATTTTTACAATACTAATAGTTAATATAGTATCAATCAGTATATTCCATTTTCACATTAATAAATTCTAATTGTACATTAATCACAATAGATTTATTTAATACTTTTAATTCATCTGTTCTTAATATAATGGATACCTTCATCTTGAATTAAAAATAAAACTAAAAGTTAACTTAATGTATATTTATCAAATGAAATTACCATTTTTAGTCTATTCTTACATTGTACCATATAAACAATTTCCCATTTATAAAGCGTTCCAAATAAAACAAAATGCAAAAATACATCCCCAAGAATTTTTTGTTTCTGTTTGTACTATTAACATTCCATAAATGGCAAAGAATGTAGTAATTAACTCAATAATTCCCCAAAAATCTGTATGTATTGGATGAAAAAGCAGACAAATTAATGCACAAGTGATAGCTCCATAGTTCGCAAAGATACTTTTTGAATGATAACGTTTGTTGATTTTATCAGATATAACCGCATAATTAAATCCTTCAAAAAATTCCCAAACTAATACAATCATCCCCATTCCAAAAATATTTGTTGGAAATCCACTAGAAAATACATCATCAGTAAGCATAATCTTCAACGGATGATAACCCCGAAAATTCCCTGAAGCAAAAATATAAATGACTAATGGAGAAAAGCAAAGAATAGTACCTAGTATAGATTTAAAAATGTTTTTCGTTTTTAACCCATACTCAGAAAAACTTTCTTTTCTTAAAATCATTACAATGACTATTCCTAACCCCGCTACTCCAAACTGTATCCCAGCATTTAATAATAATCTTGATACTATATTAATACTTCTATTTGTAATAAAATCTTTCATTTGATTACTATAAACTGCATATATTCCAAAAACCATGAAAGTTATAATTCCAATAATCGTAAGATCCCACTCTAGTTTTTTCTGTTCTAGTGTAAATTGTTTTTTCTCATTATCTATTACCTCATATGCCTATTATATATTATTAATTTTACTACTTTAATTATACCATAACAGTATATAATTTTCTTGAAGAAGTCAAAAACTAACTTTTATATACATAAAAAAGTTGATTTTAAAAATTAAAACAAGCTTTCCTCTACTAATAACAGTAGCATAGAAAACTTGTTTATATTTTACTAATTTACTTTACTATTGAATATACACGAAACCTTTCTTAATAACAATCTCTCTTTAATAACATAATTATATTTACTTATAATCTGTTCCCCATTCTTTGTATCTACGTTTTAGCAAATATATGAAAATAACCACTACTGACACAAGCACTAAAACAATACGATAATCCATTCCGTATTTCACGGGTGCCTTAAATTGGACTTTACCATCAACAACTTGCATTTGTTTCTGATTAATTATGTCTCTAATCCTATCTATACTAATTTTATTTGAATTTGATAACAACTCATTCTCCACATTTTTATCATTAATTTCAAACACTGTATTCTTCACGAGCTGATTATTACCCAAATCATCAAAATAATAATATTTTCCATCTTTAGTCCAAACTGAACCAATTGTATGTAGACCAATATCTTTTATTTTTTCCCAACCATATTTTTTATCAAAATATACCACTTGTTAAGTATAATTCTACAATAAATTTCTTTTTTTGAAAGAATACTCTTTATTCTCATGTAACCGGTGTCGTACATCTTCTCTATACTTTTTATAATATTCAATAACTTTTCTAATAATACTCCTTTTTAAAATTTAAATTATGTATTCTATCATAAAAATACCAACACCCTAAAGTTGAAACTTTTAGTCTAACTTTAAGATGTCAGTTCAAAATGTATACTATTCTTTATTCAATTTCTTTATTGATTTACAATACTTGTTTCATAAATTTTAATTTATTTGTTCTAAAGCTTGATTTATATCAGCTACGATATCACGAATATCCTCTATACCTACAGACATTCTAATAAGATCTGATGATACTCCAGCAGCCAATAACTCTTCATCATTCATCTGTCTATGTGTAGTAGACGCAGGATGAAGTACGCAAGTTCTTGTATCAGCCACATGAGTAACTATTGAAGCTAGTTTTAAAGAATCCATAAACTTAACTGCAGCTTCTCTTCCACCTACAACACCAAACGATATAACTCCACAAGATCCGTTTGGTAAGTACTTTTCTGCCAATTCATGCTGACTATCATTTTTTAGTCCTGAAAAGGAAATCCAAGATACTTTAGGATGACTCTCTAGGTGTTTAGCAAGCTCCAAAGCATTTTCAAAATGTCTTTCCATTCGTAAATGTAATGTTTCTAATCCAACGCCAAGATAAAATGAATTCTGTGGAGAAGGTATAGATCCTAAATCGCGCATCAGATTCGTTGTCATCTTTGTAATATATGCTGCTTTCCCAAAACTTTCAGTATAGACAATTCCATGATACGTTTCATCGGGAGTCGTTAATCCTGGGAATTTTTCACTATATTTTACCCAATCAAAGTTTCCTGAATCTACTACTACACCACCAACTGCATTTGCTGAACCATTCATATATTTTGAAGTTGAATGTGTAACAATATCAGCACCCCACTCAAAAGGTCTGCAGAAAATTGGAGTAGGGAAAGTATTATCAACAATTAATGGTACCCCATATTTGTGAGCTGCATTTGCAAATTTTTCTATATCTAAAATGCTAAGTGACGGATTAGAAAGCGTTTCGCCAAAAACTAATTTTGTATTAGGTTGAAATTTTTCTTCTAACTCTTCTACTGAAATATCTTGTTCAACAAAAGTAGCTTCAATACCCATATCTTTCATAGTCTTAGCTATTAGGTTATATGTGCCACCATAGATAGCAGAAGAAGCTATAACATGATCCCCTGCCTTAGCTATATTTAATATGGCATAAAAATTAGCTGCTTGTCCTGATGATGTTAATATAGCTGCTACTCCACCTTCAAGTTGGCATATCTTGTTTGCTACTGCATCATTCGTAGGATTAGCCAGTCTTGTATAAAAGTAGCCAGAATCCTTTAGGTCGAATAAATCACCCATTTTTTGTGATGATTCATATTTATAAGTTGTAGATTGCACTATTGGAACAACTCTTGGTTCTCCATTTTTTGGTTCATATCCACCTTGTACACATATTGTATTTGTATTATAATTTGTCATTGATATTACTCCTTTTTTTAATTAATATATTTTTGTTTAATAAACTTTTTATTCAAATTGAGTCAGAGGTTCATTACCTTTTATTGCTCCCACTATAAACCCGAGTGTTGCAGGAAGAATCCATGCAAATCCAAGATCACTTAGAGGAAGTATATCAATAAAAGTTTTGATAACAGCTACATTTAAAACTGATAAAATTGCTTCTAAAATACTTACTACTAATGTAAATATAAGTGCATATCTAAAACTTTGTTTATTAGGTATATATTTACGAAAAATACCTAAAATCATTAAGACTATTAAACTTGGATATACTCCTTTATAAATTGGTGTGGCAAAGTATACAATTTTTTCAACACCAAGAATAGCAATTGTAGCCCCCAGAGCTGCAAAAACAAATGCCGCTAACTTATGCGGTATCTTTCCTTTTGAAAAATCATGGAAAAAGTTAGCTATAGATGTGATTTGTCCAATTGCAGTCGTTATACAGGCCAAAACTACAGCAATTGAGAAAAATAACATTCCTCCCTTGCCAAGAACTCTTTCAGCTATACCTAATAATAACTGACTTCTTTCCACATCTTCTGGATAATAACTACTTACTGACGCACCAAGGTATATTAGACCTACATAAATAACCGCCAACAAGATTAAAGCAATTATACCACAATATACAGTAAGTTTATTTCTTTCTCCACTAGTACGATAACCTCTTCGAATAATATCTCCTATAAAAACAGTTCCTATAAGATAACTTACTATTAAATCTCCAGTTTGATACCCTTCTAACAATGAGTGAGTAAAAACTCCACTTTTTTGTGGAACTACCGGATGCCCTATTGGAGTAAGAATCCCTTTAATAATAATTCCTAATAGGACAACTACCAAAACAGGTGTTAAAAACTTTCCAACACTATTTACCATTTTATTTACATCTAATGAAAAATATAACGCTATGGCAAAATACCCTAGTATAAATACTATAATTGGTGTATTAGGTAAAAGAGCTTTAAATCCTAGCTCATACGCAACCGCACCTGTACGAGGTACAGATATATTCCCTGCAAATATCATTATAAATAATAGTAGAAATTTTGCAAAGTTTTTATGTATATCTCCAGTCATAGACTCAAGAGAACCACCATTTTTTGAAATTACATATAACCCCACAACTGGCATTAAAACTGCAGACACACAAAATCCTATTGATGCTAAAGACCATTGATTACCTGAAAGAAATCCTAATAATGGTGGAAATATCAAGTTTCCTGCACCAAAGTATGCACCAAATAGAGCTAACCCTACTATAAATATATCTTTCCTTTGTTTTTTCATCTACTTCTCCTTTGTATATAATATATTGTCGAAAAAATCAGAATTATAGAATATAGTTAAAGTTTTACACTATGAATTAAAAAATAAAAAAATGCTCCCATCCATAAAGGACGAGAGCAAACTCACGCGTTACCACCTTAATTTATCTTTTTATCACTAAAAAGACCTTTTTGAGTACTATCTCATACTCATAATGCTATAACGGGCATCCCCGTCACTATCTTAATCTTAATATATCGATCTCAATGTGAAGACTTCAAGGCCATATTCAAAAGTTTCTTTCTCATTTCTCTCACCAATTGAAATGTCTCTGTATTGATTGAATAACTTTCTACTCTTCTTTTCAACGTCTTGATATACATTATAAAAAGGAACATCCCTTTTGTCAATACAAAAACAAAAAATTTATAAAAATTTTCTAATTTTTTATGTTTTTTTACTGTATAATACAATCATGAACACTATATACTTTATAAGAAAAACTCCATTATGTCTCACAAAACAATACGATATAACATTTATATTGTAATCCAAACATGATATAATAACGTTTTTAATAAATTAACAAACAAATAGTGTGTTTTATTGACTTAAAATTGTCAAATTCATATATAAATGGAAAAAAGATAATTGATACTATAGAGTCCTGCAATCTTGCAGGAACGGCAATAACAGGTGACTTATTATGTCAAAAAAAGATTCAAAAGAACAGCAAAAATTATGTAATTTATGTTTAGGAGAAAAGAAATATTTATGCCCTTAAATACCGGTTATATTGATGAAAGAGTCAGTTATATTAGGAAATATGTGGTAAATACCTATTTTTATACAGCCGTTTTTTTCAACCATATTTATTATAATATTAATTTTCGTAAACCTAGAAAAACTAGCATACCTGGAATTTATATGGATAAGGAGATGGAGAGATAGACTTACTTCATCTCTATCAACTATTTTTTTAATGATATACATCTTAAATATAATTTCTAGAAAACCCTCAACATTTAATTTATGCATATTCAAATACCATTGGATTCTTTCGCAAGATAATAAGTCTAATTCGTATTTCCCAATTTATTTTATAAACTTTTTTAAGATTATCCTTAAGCCTTTTTAAACCATTTGTTTATATATCATAAAATCTATACTATAGTCATAAAATCCATATCTTGATAATGTTTTTGGACCCCTAGTCCATCCAACTTTAGTAAGAAGCTATAAATAGTAATAAATTTATTCTAGATTGTATCATTATTTATGCTTATTTTCTCTTTGGTTTCATTTGCAGCCTTTCGTATCAAATAATGATTATCTACTAATCCCTTCTTTATAATATAGTTCTTTTTTGTATTATCTTTAAAATCTAATTCATAGACACCATATATTATTTCAATTTTAATCTGATATATCTCATTATCCATCATTTTAGATAATTGATTTAATGCTAACTCTTTATATTTAGACTTACATAACAATATTATTGTTCTTGTAGCTTGCACTCTTATATCTTTTTCATTATGAGAACTCAAGCCTATTGAATACTGAATAATTGTAGATAAAACACTATCCTCTAATTTGTCAAAGTCTACATTATACAAAAATGATTTTAAAGTTTCAAATGATTTTATAATTTCTGTTTCTGATTTTTGAGAAAATATTGCCATTTTAGAAAGAACATCCGAAAAATCATATTTATTGAAGCATAATTGTAACATCATAAAGCTAAATTCTAAAGTACTTAGAGATACCTTTTCAAAAAACATGTCCTCGTGTCCGCGCAATACTAATTCTTTATCTTCTATTATTGAGTAAAATGTTAAATCCAATTCTTTTTCATAAGGATATTTGTTCTTCAGGTAAATGAATAGTTCAATTGCTCTAATCTTGTCTGCAATAGCCTGTTTTTCTTCTCGCAATGTTCTAACAATAGAAGATAATATTGATTTTATATGTTTTGTATCTAGCTTTAGTTTATCGAACTCTATAATATTTCTAATTGTTTTATAGGGGTCATCAGTATATCCAATTATAGTTCCATTCTTTCCTTGCTCTTTATTACGTTGATTAATTCTTTCAACATACCTATTAATATGCTTGTATGTTTCATCACCTCTGTTATGCTCTATCTCTAGTAAATATTCAGATGAGTAAAAGTTGTTCATACATTCTTCAATAGTAGTATCTAATAATTCAACATCTATCGTTATATTTTTCCTTAATACTATCAAGTAACTTGAAAGTACATTGCAACCTTTTCTTATCTCTTCATTCTTTATCATATCAATTATCAATTTAAGTACTTTCCCCTGATTGATAGTAGATATTTTTGAATAATTAATTCTACTTAATACTTTTAATATATTATCGAAATATATCCTGAAGTTTTTTTCTATAAGAGTTATGCATACTTCTATAATTTTATTATTATCTATTCTAGATATATTATATATTAAAAATTCAAAGATATAGCTTGCTATACTTAGAATTCTATTTTCATCTGCAATCCATATATCAACCTCTTTAAATACTTCATATACATATGAAGTGAATAAATCATCACCGAAGTAGTAACCATAATGTTTTAAGATCAATAATTTTGAAATAAACCTCTTATGTGGAACTGGGATTAAATTTATTCCTGAAATCATATTCACAATATCTGTTGCATTTATCGTATCTGTACTTTGATTATAAGCTCTTATAATTTTTTCTAAATCTTTATCCTTTTGTTCCATTAATAATAATTTAATAAGAAAAATGTACATATTATGATCATAATATAAGAAATTTAAGCTTGAAAGTATACTAATCATTCTATCTCTAATTAACAACAGATGTGTTAGAGAACCATAAGTCATTGATAAAATAAATGAATTAGACACATCATTAAGAATATCCTCCACTCCTTCAAAATGTCTTGTATATGGAGAATCTACTTTCTGATTCATTAACCTTTTAAGCATCTTTTGTGATAAACTACCTGTATATCTATCAAGTAATGGATAATATACATTTTCCTGATTTTCTTTCAATAAAGTTTGTGGTTTTGTTTCTAATAAATATTGATTATTTATTTCATTTTGTAAGATAATAATATTTCTCCAATCAATTAAAATATCATTGGAAAGCCAGTTTGGTATTTTATCATTATTAATAGATTCATTGTATGCATTTTCTAATTCATTGGCACATTCATCTAATTCATTTGAAAAATAAGCTTCTATGGCTTTAACTCTATATGTAATAAAAGACTTCAAGTAAGATTCATGTCTATTACATAACTCATTTGCTAAACTAGAATAATTAATTGGTATATTTGCATTGTTACCTAATAGATTTGAAAATATTATACTAAGCGATTTATCTAATTTAAAATTTGATCTTGAACTTTTTTCTTTTTTTGTATTAAATATTATCTCTTTAGCTATATTTCTCGTCATATTAAATCCATGAAAAAGCTCTTTATTAATAATATAGTTATTACTTATAACATTTATATCTTTTGTATCTTCACTTATAGTAAAATCAATTAATTGTTCTCTACAATAGTTTCTATAAATATCAACAACATCTCTCATTATTCCAGTATATGCTTTTTCAATAAATTCGGAAAACTCATGAACTACGTCATATTTTTCCCTAAAACTATCTTGTATTTCTAATTGTAGTTGCGTAGGTTCCTTTTTATCTTCATCACAGAAAATATATAATGCTCTCTTTTTTAATTCTCTAGCCCGTTTCTGTTCTTTCAAGACAGCCTCCGACACATCATCCTTATTATCTATCAAAAACACGCATAAATCTGAGTCATCTAGTTTTGTGATATAACTATCTATTACATGTTGACTTGATGAACCTTGCTCTTCAAATATAAATACTTGAACTATATTTGTTTCTGATAATAAGGATTTTAACGCCTTCCTTACCAAAGTATATCTTCCACCACATTTTGAGCTAATAAATACTTTTACTTTATATTCAATGGTACCATCTCTCATCTTTCAATACCCCCTTTAATCTTGCGTATATAACATAATAAATAAGCATATTATTATCTTATCATTGTTCCCTTTATTTATGAATTCGTTCAAAGATTTCCCTTTTGATAAATTATATATGAGCATAGTGGTATCCCCGCACCATGTAAAGTGAAGTCATCAAAATCATGTTTAATGTATTGACTGATACGCAACACATTGCCACCCCTATTTAACAAATCATATATAACTCATTTATTCATTTAACCATTCAAGATATTAATTTTCTTTCTTAATACACTCTACTATTTCTTCAATATTATAGTCTAAAGCATTACAAATTCTAAGCAAGACATCCGTAGTTACATTTTGTCCATTCTTCATTTTGTAAAATGTACTTTTACCCACTTTTGCCTTTTCCATCAATTCATTATTTGTCATATCTAAATCAATTAGTTTTTTGAACAATCTTTTATAACTAAAAACCCCCATTCTTATCCTCCGTTCAAGAAACCTAAATTTAATATATTATACCATAAAATACACTTTTTTCATAAATATGTTCTCTTTAATCAAACTCGCGCAAATAAAAAAAGAGGTTCTATAATAAATACGGTTGATAAAAAAATCAACCGTATTTAAATTTTATAAGAACATAGAAAAGAATGTAAAATTCCTATATAATTTAAGTGCATACAAAATCGAAAGGAACTTTACATTCATATGCCTAATTATAACAAATATCATAAGATAACTCTACAAATAACCGATGAAAATATAAATATTCTAGATAAAATAAATCAAGTAAAAATTAATAACCAAATATGTCTTATTTATTATGGTGTACTGTCACATTCGCCTAAAACTTGTCCTCATTGTAATCAAAATTCTCCCTGCCTTATAAGTAAAAATGGTCATAGAAGAGTAAAGCTTAAAATTCCTTTTATCTCTGATAAACCTGTCATTCTTTTTCTAGATAAGCAACGTTTTATATGTAAAGTCTGTAATAAGTCCTTTTCAACTAAGACTACCGAGGTTAGAAAATATTCTAATACTTCTAAAAATTTAAGAGCTGGAATAATAAAAAAACTTTCTAAAGAATTAACTATGAAACAAATAGCCCAATCCTACGCTATCTCTACTAATACCGTATGGAGATTACACTGTGAACTCTCTAAAACTTTGGATAGACCTAAATCTTTACCTGCTTATATGTGCTTTGATGAGCTTTCATCTACCTCTGATAGTGTGAGTAATATGAGTTTTGTCTATTCTAATGCATTGACCCATCAAATACAAAACATACTTCAAGGTGGAACAAATAATATTATAAAAAATTACTTTTTGTACTATTCTTACAAAGAACGTTGTGATGTTAAAGCTATAGTCATTGATATGAATTCGGGTTATAAGTGTCTTATTAGGGAACTTTTCCCTAACGCGAAAATCATTGTGGATAGATTCCATATTGTTCAATTAGTTAATAGAGCTTTTAATAAATGTAGAATATCATATATGAATAGTATTAAAGACAAAGATAAAGTCTTATACAGACAATTAAAACACTATTGGAAAAATCTTCTTATGAAATACGATGAGTTAGATAACTCTACTTATAAGAAATTCAAACATTTTAAGTATATTACTACAGAAGATAATATTGTGAACTATCTGATTAAACAAGATTCTGGACTTTATAAATGTTATTGGCTTGTTCAAGAGCTTAGAGAGGCGCTTGAACAAGATGATTTTCATAAGTTTAATACTTTGGTTAATGATAAATCTACTTTACCTAGATATATGTTTACGGCTATTAAAACTCTTAGAAAATATAAAAGACAGATTAAAAATACTATGTATTATAATGGATTATCAAATGCCCCTTTGGAGGGGATTAATAATAAGATTAAAGTTATTAAGCGTATTTCTTATGGATATAGATCTTTTTGTAACTTTAGAGGTAAGATTCTTCTTGTTTTTAGTCTATTTTCTTCTTCTAATACTGATAAAAAACCTAGATATTCTAAAGAAGAACGTCAAGCTATTCTTGATAAAAGGAAAGAATTAAAATTAAATCGTAAAAATAAGAAAAAAGCTATACTATTTAACATAGCATAACTCCTTCCTTATTTTTCTTCATCAACCGAATTTGACAAAGAACCAAAATTAAAACAAGCTTTCCTCTACTAATAACAGTAGCATAGAAAACTTGTTTATATTTTACTAATTTACTTTACTATTGAATATACACGAAACCTTTCTTAATAACAATCTCTCTTTAATAACATAATTATATTTACTTATAATCTGTTCCCCATTCTTTGTATCTACGTTTTAGCAAATATATGAAAATAACCACTACTGACACAAGCACTAAAACAATACGATAATCCATTCCGTATTTCACGGGTGCCTTAAATTGGACTTTACCATCAACAACTTGCATTTGTTTCTGATTAATTATGTCTCTAATCCTATCTATACTAATTTTATTTGAATTTGATAACAACTCATTCTCCACATTTTTATCATTAATTTCAAACACTGTATTCTTCACGAGCTGATTATTACCCAAATCATCAAAATAATAATATTTTCCATCTTTAGTCCAAACTGAACCAATTGTATGTAGACCAATATCTTTTATTTTTTCCCAACCATATTTTTTATCAAAATATACCACTTGTTAAGTATAATTCTACAATAAATTTCTTTTTTTGAAAGAATACTCTTTATTCTCATGTAACCGGTGTCGTACATCTTCTCTATACTTTTTATAATATTCAATAACTTTTCTAATAATACTCCTTTTTAAAATTTAAATTATGTATTCTATCATAAAAATACCAACACCCTAAAGTTGAAACTTTTAGTCTAACTTTAAGATGTCAGTTCAAAATGTATACTATTCTTTATTCAATTTCTTTATTGATTTACAATACTTGTTTCATAAATTTTAATTTATTTGTTCTAAAGCTTGATTTATATCAGCTACGATATCACGAATATCCTCTATACCTACAGACATTCTAATAAGATCTGATGATACTCCAGCAGCCAATAACTCTTCATCATTCATCTGTCTATGTGTAGTAGACGCAGGATGAAGTACGCAAGTTCTTGTATCAGCCACATGAGTAACTATTGAAGCTAGTTTTAAAGAATCCATAAACTTAACTGCAGCTTCTCTTCCACCTACAACACCAAACGATATAACTCCACAAGATCCGTTTGGTAAGTACTTTTCTGCCAATTCATGCTGACTATCATTTTTTAGTCCTGAAAAGGAAATCCAAGATACTTTAGGATGACTCTCTAGGTGTTTAGCAAGCTCCAAAGCATTTTCAAAATGTCTTTCCATTCGTAAATGTAATGTTTCTAATCCAACGCCAAGATAAAATGAATTCTGTGGAGAAGGTATAGATCCTAAATCGCGCATCAGATTCGTTGTCATCTTTGTAATATATGCTGCTTTCCCAAAACTTTCAGTATAGACAATTCCATGATACGTTTCATCGGGAGTCGTTAATCCTGGGAATTTTTCACTATATTTTACCCAATCAAAGTTTCCTGAATCTACTACTACACCACCAACTGCATTTGCTGAACCATTCATATATTTTGAAGTTGAATGTGTAACAATATCAGCACCCCACTCAAAAGGTCTGCAGAAAATTGGAGTAGGGAAAGTATTATCAACAATTAATGGTACCCCATATTTGTGAGCTGCATTTGCAAATTTTTCTATATCTAAAATGCTAAGTGACGGATTAGAAAGCGTTTCGCCAAAAACTAATTTTGTATTAGGTTGAAATTTTTCTTCTAACTCTTCTACTGAAATATCTTGTTCAACAAAAGTAGCTTCAATACCCATATCTTTCATAGTCTTAGCTATTAGGTTATATGTGCCACCATAGATAGCAGAAGAAGCTATAACATGATCCCCTGCCTTAGCTATATTTAATATGGCATAAAAATTAGCTGCTTGTCCTGATGATGTTAATATAGCTGCTACTCCACCTTCAAGTTGGCATATCTTGTTTGCTACTGCATCATTCGTAGGATTAGCCAGTCTTGTATAAAAGTAGCCAGAATCCTTTAGGTCGAATAAATCACCCATTTTTTGTGATGATTCATATTTATAAGTTGTAGATTGCACTATTGGAACAACTCTTGGTTCTCCATTTTTTGGTTCATATCCACCTTGTACACATATTGTATTTGTATTATAATTTGTCATTGATATTACTCCTTTTTTTAATTAATATATTTTTGTTTAATAAACTTTTTATTCAAATTGAGTCAGAGGTTCATTACCTTTTATTGCTCCCACTATAAACCCGAGTGTTGCAGGAAGAATCCATGCAAATCCAAGATCACTTAGAGGAAGTATATCAATAAAAGTTTTGATAACAGCTACATTTAAAACTGATAAAATTGCTTCTAAAATACTTACTACTAATGTAAATATAAGTGCATATCTAAAACTTTGTTTATTAGGTATATATTTACGAAAAATACCTAAAATCATTAAGACTATTAAACTTGGATATACTCCTTTATAAATTGGTGTGGCAAAGTATACAATTTTTTCAACACCAAGAATAGCAATTGTAGCCCCCAGAGCTGCAAAAACAAATGCCGCTAACTTATGCGGTATCTTTCCTTTTGAAAAATCATGGAAAAAGTTAGCTATAGATGTGATTTGTCCAATTGCAGTCGTTATACAGGCCAAAACTACAGCAATTGAGAAAAATAACATTCCTCCCTTGCCAAGAACTCTTTCAGCTATACCTAATAATAACTGACTTCTTTCCACATCTTCTGGATAATAACTACTTACTGACGCACCAAGGTATATTAGACCTACATAAATAACCGCCAACAAGATTAAAGCAATTATACCACAATATACAGTAAGTTTATTTCTTTCTCCACTAGTACGATAACCTCTTCGAATAATATCTCCTATAAAAACAGTTCCTATAAGATAACTTACTATTAAATCTCCAGTTTGATACCCTTCTAACAATGAGTGAGTAAAAACTCCACTTTTTTGTGGAACTACCGGATGCCCTATTGGAGTAAGAATCCCTTTAATAATAATTCCTAATAGGACAACTACCAAAACAGGTGTTAAAAACTTTCCAACACTATTTACCATTTTATTTACATCTAATGAAAAATATAACGCTATGGCAAAATACCCTAGTATAAATACTATAATTGGTGTATTAGGTAAAAGAGCTTTAAATCCTAGCTCATACGCAACCGCACCTGTACGAGGTACAGATATATTCCCTGCAAATATCATTATAAATAATAGTAGAAATTTTGCAAAGTTTTTATGTATATCTCCAGTCATAGACTCAAGAGAACCACCATTTTTTGAAATTACATATAACCCCACAACTGGCATTAAAACTGCAGACACACAAAATCCTATTGATGCTAAAGACCATTGATTACCTGAAAGAAATCCTAATAATGGTGGAAATATCAAGTTTCCTGCACCAAAGTATGCACCAAATAGAGCTAACCCTACTATAAATATATCTTTCCTTTGTTTTTTCATCTACTTCTCCTTTGTATATAATATATTGTCGAAAAAATCAGAATTATAGAATATAGTTAAAGTTTTACACTATGAATTAAAAAATAAAAAAATGCTCCCATCCATAAAGGACGAGAGCAAACTCACGCGTTACCACCTTAATTTATCTTTTTATCACTAAAAAGACCTTTTTGAGTACTATCTCATACTCATAATGCTATAACGGGCATCCCCGTCACTATCTTAATCTTAATATATCGATCTCAATGTGAAGACTTCAAGGCCATATTCAAAAGTTTCTTTCTCATTTCTCTCACCAATTGAAATGTCTCTGTATTGATTGAATAACTTTCTACTCTTCTTTTCAACGTCTTGATATACATTATAAAAAGGAACATCCCTTTTGTCAATACAAAAACAAAAAATTTATAAAAATTTTCTAATTTTTTATGTTTTTTTACTGTATAATACAATCATGAACACTATATACTTTATAAGAAAAACTCCATTATGTCTCACAAAACAATACGATATAACATTTATATTGTAATCCAAACATGATATAATAACGTTTTTAATAAATTAACAAACAAATAGTGTGTTTTATTGACTTAAAATTGTCAAATTCATATATAAATGGAAAAAAGATAATTGATACTATAGAGTCCTGCAATCTTGCAGGAACGGCAATAACAGGTGACTTATTATGTCAAAAAAAGATTCAAAAGAACAGCAAAAATTATGTAATTTATGTTTAGGAGAAAAGAAATATTTATGCCCTTAAATACCGGTTATATTGATGAAAGAGTCAGTTATATTAGGAAATATGTGGTAAATACCTATTTTTATACAGCCGTTTTTTTCAACCATATTTATTATAATATTAATTTTCGTAAACCTAGAAAAACTAGCATACCTGGAATTTATATGGATAAGGAGATGGAGAGATAGACTTACTTCATCTCTATCAACTATTTTTTTAATGATATACATCTTAAATATAATTTCTAGAAAACCCTCAACATTTAATTTATGCATATTCAAATACCATTGGATTCTTTCGCAAGATAATAAGTCTAATTCGTATTTCCCAATTTATTTTATAAACTTTTTTAAGATTATCCTTAAGCCTTTTTAAACCATTTGTTTATATATCATAAAATCTATACTATAGTCATAAAATCCATATCTTGATAATGTTTTTGGACCCCTAGTCCATCCAACTTTAGTAAGAAGCTATAAATAGTAATAAATTTATTCTAGATTGTATCATTATTTATGCTTATTTTCTCTTTGGTTTCATTTGCAGCCTTTCGTATCAAATAATGATTATCTACTAATCCCTTCTTTATAATATAGTTCTTTTTTGTATTATCTTTAAAATCTAATTCATAGACACCATATATTATTTCAATTTTAATCTGATATATCTCATTATCCATCATTTTAGATAATTGATTTAATGCTAACTCTTTATATTTAGACTTACATAACAATATTATTGTTCTTGTAGCTTGCACTCTTATATCTTTTTCATTATGAGAACTCAAGCCTATTGAATACTGAATAATTGTAGATAAAACACTATCCTCTAATTTGTCAAAGTCTACATTATACAAAAATGATTTTAAAGTTTCAAATGATTTTATAATTTCTGTTTCTGATTTTTGAGAAAATATTGCCATTTTAGAAAGAACATCCGAAAAATCATATTTATTGAAGCATAATTGTAACATCATAAAGCTAAATTCTAAAGTACTTAGAGATACCTTTTCAAAAAACATGTCCTCGTGTCCGCGCAATACTAATTCTTTATCTTCTATTATTGAGTAAAATGTTAAATCCAATTCTTTTTCATAAGGATATTTGTTCTTCAGGTAAATGAATAGTTCAATTGCTCTAATCTTGTCTGCAATAGCCTGTTTTTCTTCTCGCAATGTTCTAACAATAGAAGATAATATTGATTTTATATGTTTTGTATCTAGCTTTAGTTTATCGAACTCTATAATATTTCTAATTGTTTTATAGGGGTCATCAGTATATCCAATTATAGTTCCATTCTTTCCTTGCTCTTTATTACGTTGATTAATTCTTTCAACATACCTATTAATATGCTTGTATGTTTCATCACCTCTGTTATGCTCTATCTCTAGTAAATATTCAGATGAGTAAAAGTTGTTCATACATTCTTCAATAGTAGTATCTAATAATTCAACCACCTATATTCACGCCAGCCCGCACTTCAAATTCCCAGTCGGAGTTTTTTTCTTGTTGCGCCCATGTGATTATGGCAACACATAGAAGTAGGGTAGCTGCTGCCATTCTTGCGATTATATTTGTTGTTTTCATTTTCTTCTTTTTGCTATATAGGTTTATTTGTAGTAGAGTTCCATTTCGTCTACATAGAGAGTGCTGCCTATTGCACCGTTGAAAATAGCCCCATCTTTGCTCGACGACATAATTATTGCTAAATTGTATTTGCCTTCTGCCAACTTCTTTGCATCTATTTTTCGTCCATCTACAGGCTTAAAGTCTATGGCAAAATGTGTCCACACATCGGTTTCTTTACGATTATCAAGTTCAGCTTTCAGCACAATGTTTTCGTTCGACAACGAATTTGTGCCATCTAAATAGGGCACTTGTGGTGTAACTTCGTAAAGCACAGCATAAATAGCGAAGTCGTCGTGCTTTCCTTCTACCACTTTACTAAACTTATCGGTATATGTTTCTCCAGCCTTATACTTGTAGTAGCCAGCCAACCGAGTAGGCATTTTGCGGAAAGGAAGTCCGAAGCGTGTCGATTTTGGGGGTTTATAATGTCCATGCTGAGGAAACTTCTCTAGAAGCGACCTATGAGCAGAGCATCCAGCTTATGGCAAAGATGCCGACTATTATTGCGGCTTTTGCCAGACTGAGGTCAGGTCAGACTCCGGTAGAGCCGCGGGAGGATTTGGGCTTTGCGGCTAATTTCCTCTATATGCTCAAGGGAGAAGAGGCTAGTGAGCTTGAAGTCAAAGCCTTTAACTGTGCCTTGGTGCTCCATGCCGATCATGAACTCAATGCTTCAACCTTTGCGGCTCGTGTCTGCGCCTCAACTTTGACCGATATTTATTCCTGCGTGACAGCAGCTGTTGGAGCGCTCAAGGGTTCCCTTCATGGCGGTGCTAATGAATGTGTCTTTGATATGCTGAAAGAGATCAGAGAGGAAGGAAATTGCCAGGCCTACCTAGACCGTAAGCTGGCTTCTCATGAGAAGATTATGGGCTTTGGTCATCGAGTTTATAAGACTCAGGATCCGC
>ERZ773087.1160-NODE-1160-length-17536-cov-27.479835_pt1 | contig 17536 bp, 13 predicted proteins | sample MGYA00511375_ERZ773087 | MGnify/ENA primary metagenome ERZ773087 (study PRJEB29015, sample SAMEA2737995) | human oral metagenome | biome: human oral; feature: human-associated habitat; material: dental | place: China | collected 2063 ...
ACAATCAGCCCGTTTTTTTTACTATTCTGAATTAAAAAGATATGAACGCAAAAAAAGTTTTATCGGACACCAATAATTGTAAATCCATCTTTACGGTTGCGTTCATTACAGTCCTCTGCCATTTGACGTGCAATAGGGTGGGTGATACGTTGTAATATCTCTGCGATAATGGGTTGATGACGTAATTGTCCGTATGTATAGCCTTCTCCGTTGATACCACCAGAACCTGATGGGATGTCTGAGATTATGCATAACTCTTTTCTTTCCATTTATTCTTGTTTAAGTATTCTGATTAAATTTTAGTTCAAACCTTGTGTAGAAGTCCCTAACATAAATGAAGTCGAAGATGCTGAAGTTTGTATGGTTGTATAGATTGTGGAAATGCTGATGAAGGTGTAAGTCGTAACTCCATTCTCTGTCTAATCCTTCATTCCAACAATCATCCGCATCTTACAATCCCATGAGTTCCATTTCAGTCTTGTCATCTTCCTCTCCATGATATCCGTCGAAGCTCATACAGCAACCATATTTGCAATAGATGTCGTTATAACTTTCATCATTGAGAATCTCCCAAATCATTTCTGAATCTTTTCCTTGAAAGGATTACTGTTCGAGTATTGTTTGTTTTTTCCTAAGAAGATTTTACATTCTATCCCCTCAAACTGCAAGCTACTTCCACTATCTGCCAACATTTTCTTTTTGTTGTAATACAACTCTTTACTTTGTTGATAGTTTTTGATAACTACTTCTTTAAGTGTTTCGTTGAATTCCTTTAACAGCTGATAGTTTTCATCTGTTGGCTTGAATAGTTGGTTAAGGAGCATTCGACGATTAAAGATGAGATTTTGGTATAAGTGACAAAAAGAGACCTAAAATCTCTTGTAATCCATTTATTTCACGAAGGAGGGTGTGTCAAAATGCAAATTATTAACTTGACAACTTTCAATCTATAAGTAGGATTCTTCTAAAGGCAAAGAAAAGACCATTTCTTTACTCAAAATCGAGTATAGAAATGGTCATTTTTTATTGGATTGTTTCAAACTGTAAGATCATCAAAATGATATTTGCATTTTGACACACCCTCTTTCAATAATCTAACGAAAACAATCTTGAGGCAGGTGAGCACAAGTTTATTGGGTGTTTTTACCCACTTGCTTCTTCATAGCGTTTATTGATGCCTCTTTATTCTGCAAGTCTCCCTATTAGTAGTTAGGACCTTCGCCAAAGTTTGGAGCCCCCTTGTCGTACCACACCCTTTCAGAGTTAAGCAGTTCAGGTCTTTGGCCATCTGTAAAGGTGAATCCTTGCTGCGTCATCGCAGTTTCAATAATAGTACGCATTTTATCGGCTGGATCGGGTTGAGCGATATAGAATCGGCGAGGCAACTCAGTGTTGGGCTTCATTGTAATCCAAGGAATGAGCGAGCTACCAACTTTAGGAACGCCAGAGCGGCGCACTGTTACAAACTGCTCAAGTGGTTGATAGAAGAAATGTAGATACAATTGGATGTAAACCTTCTCTAAATCGCTTGGAACACTACCTGTTAGTTGGTAGTCAGAATTAGCCATCATCGTAGCAATGGCTGCATCATCGTAGGTAACAGGCTCGTCTAACTTGTCGTTACAATGTGCCTTATCATAATAAGGTATTTTGTTCAGTATCGCTAAACGGTTATAAGCCTTAGCTGAAGCCTCAACGCCAAGTTTGAAATATTCGGCTGCAGTATGAGGCAAGTTAGCACCCAGTAACTTAAACTCAGCCAGATAGAGGTTCATTTCAGCTGTGGAAAGGGTCATCTCGTAAAGTGGGTTATCTTCAGTGTCTTGTACCACCTTACCTTTTGGAGCTGTTGGGAAAGTGAAGTCAACGCGGCCACGCACTAATTCCTCGTTAAAGTACGATAGCGGTGAGTAGGTTTTCGTTTTTTCTCCGTCAGTTACTTTCCATCTGGTTGTTACAAAATAATTGTTGTCGCCAGTGTATTCTGTCTTTTCAGATATAGCTATACCGATAGGTAATCCCTGATAGCGCACCCATGGTTCCCCATCACCTTTCCAACTGTCGAAATGTTTCTTGCCAGAAGCATCTGTGGTATAGTTCACCTGGTCTAAAATATATTTAGGAATAGCACAGTTATTATCCCCTCTTGCTTGTGCATCAAAGAATGCTTGTACTACCTCAGAGTTGAAATCGTTTTTGGTAAACATCACCAGTATACGTGGATCTTTGTTACGTTTCATGAAGTCGATAACGTTTTTGCTGCTAACACCTAAGTTCACACTATTATCACTTCCATAGGTGTTGTTGCCACCATCTCCACCTGTACCTTTATTATATACATAGTCGTCTGCAATAGATTGCATTACGTTTGCATCATCAGCACCCACTTCTTCTGCTATTTTTAAGGCTTTAGCTTTGTTTTGGTGAAGAAGTCTTACTGCAATTTTAAGTTTTATGCCGTTTACAAATTTCACCCATTTCTTAGTATCTCCCCCGTAGGCTAAGTCATTGTCTCCAACACTTATCTGCGTTATCGTTGACTTCAGCTTATCCAGATCGGTGTTTAGTTCAGTCAACCATTGGTCGAATAGACTCTCTTGCGATTCGTAGTTAGGAGTTAATGTGCCCTCATACTTGGCTTGTGCAGCTTCAGAGTAAGGTCTTGAACCAAAGAGGTCGGTATCGAACAGTCCCATGTAAACTGTTAGAGCGTTTGCCATAGCCGAAAGGTGTGAGTATTGAGCAGCTTTGTTAGCTGGCATCTTATCGATAGTAGCTTTAATATCGTTCTCGTATCGTTTAACATAAATAAGTTGAGAACCCACACCGCCCAGTTCAGCCAACTTGTTATACAAGTCATTAAAACTACTTGATGGTGAATATGCCTGAACTATTTTTGACGTGTAAGCCCCATCGTAATACCACAGCAGGTAATCGAAGGGTTGGTATTGCACCTGTTCCTGAGTAAACAAGAACACAGGATTTCCTTCGGCGATAGTCGATGGGTCAGTATTTATTTTTGCGTATTCGCTTTCGCTGCATCCTGTTACCAGTACCATGCATGTGGCACATATACCAAAGGCGAGCGACTTGAATTTTATAATATTCTGTTTCATAATGAAAGGCATTTAGAATGTAGCGTTTAATGTGAAGAGATAGCTTGCTGTGTAAGGCATAAATGATCGCATACGGAACTGCGCAGCTCCTGTTCCACGTACCGATTCAGGATTCTCGTGATTTGGCGCAGTGTTCAGTAGGTATGCCAAGTTACGTCCGGTGAAACTAAGGGATAAGTTCTTTGCACCGATATAGCTGCTAATTTTGGTTGGAACGTTGTACGAGAGAGTTATTTCTCGCAGAGCGATGTAGTTGATTTTCTTAAACCAATCATCGTTAATAACACCTGTTCCCCAGCTATTCTTAAAGTATGCAGCACTTTGTAGGTGTGCAGGTTCTACATAACCTTTTTCATAAGCCTCCTGATAGGTCATTCCACTAACGTCTTGGTTAGTTCCTCCTGGTGTGGTAACAATAGTACCAGCATCGAAAACGACATCAGGGATAAAGCCATCAGTAAACACCTTATCTTGCGCATTAGCGTATTTGCTGGTCCAGGTCATCCCCTTACGGTATTTCTCGGTCTCTCCAGAGAAACCGTATGCAGTTGCGTAGCGTGAGTTATACGAAGCAACGTATCCTCCAAAGCGTGCGTCAAATAGCACATAGAGACTAAGGTCTTTCCATCTTAGGGTAGAGTTTAGTGATCCAAGGAAGTTAGGCAACATCGATCCAACTTCTTTCACAGTACCTCCGCGCTTATAATACACTGTTCGGAATTTGTTAGTGTAGCCCACCACTGGTTTGCCAGTCTTTTCGTCGGTCTTTATCCAAGAGTCAGACATTAGCATACCATAGTCGGAGCCTACTTTGGCAACAGATGCTATGCGGTAGTTACCATAGTTTGCTGCACCATCCAGATTAATGTAAGAGGTTACATCAGGACTTAGTTCTACAATCTTATTGCGGTTGCGAGTGTAGGTGAAATTTAGGTCCCATTGCCATTGTTTCTTCTTTATAGGAGTTGTGTTGAGTGCTATTTCTATACCTGAGTTCTGTATATTACCAGCGTTGATTAGCTTTTCTTTTACGCCCGATTCCCAAGGTACATTGATAGTCATAATTTGGTTTCGAGTGTTCTCCTTATAATAGGTGAAGTCTACCCCAATCCTACTGTCAAGGAAACGCCAGTCAAGTCCCACTTCCCAAGCATTCTTACGTTCAGGTTTTAAGTTGGTACTCTTCATATTCTCAGGGATAGTCATTCCATAGATTTTCTTGTCGCCACGTTGATATGTTGCCACAGAATAGCCCGAATTTATATAATAAGGAGAGGTGTCGTTTCCCACCTGCGCCCAAGAACCGCGTACCTTTGCAAAGCTAACCCATTTTGGAAGTTTGTCTTTGAAGGTTTCTGTGATGATCCATGAGCCCGAAACAGAAGGATAGAAATAAGAGAAATTACCTGTTCCGTAGCTGTAAACCAAGGCTGAGGACCAGTCATTACGTCCCGTTATGTCCAAGAATAGTTGATTCTTCCAGCTTGTTCCAATCATAAAGATGGTAGAGACGATACGCTTGGTGTTGAATTTATACGCATTAAAGCTGGCTTGTTGTTTTGAATTCTTGATAAAGAATTGGTTGGGCACAATAAGTCCACCGTTCGTACTCTCGCTATTATACTGTGCATATTGGTTAAAATATTCCTCACGTAAGAACCCGTGCACTTCCCAGTCCTTATTAATTTGATAGTTTAGGTTGGCCGCAAGGTACAAGTTCTCTTGTGTAGTGTGCGTGTGTGAGAGTGCATAAGACCCACCTTCGTTGGCATAACCACTACCAGGGGCTTTTAGTTCGCCGTCGATAGCATAATAGTTGAGCGAACCACCAGTCGAAAGCTGCAGCCAAGGCAGTGCTTGAATATTGATGTTAAGCACAGGACGGAACATTGTTTCTGTTTGTTTGTAATCGTTCTCAAAGATACTCCACCATAGCTCCTTGCCAGGTACAGCACGATAGAGATCGCCATATCTTTCGCTGGCAAGTCCACCATGTTCCCCTTTGTAAAGGTTACGATAACGATTAACATCGTATTCACGTGGGAACGTACTATTTGCAAAGTATTCTCCGATGTTTAAAGGTGCATTACGAGGTTGTGATTGCGTAAAGTTTACGCTGAAATCTACCGTCACGATATTTCCAACCTTTTGTGAAGCTTTTCCTAAGAACGACAGACGGTTAAAGGTGTTGCGTGGTGTAGTACCCTTATTGTATTTATAAGATGCTGAAGCATAGAATTGTGTACGATCATTACCACCTTGCAATGATACATTCGTATTGGTATTAAAGCCTGTGTCGTAAGCATCTTTATAGTTGTTTGGGAACATTTTCGCTGTTCCCATTGTTCCATCGTACTGTTCAAACTGTTTACCCTCAGCCCATGAGATATTAGGTCCCCAAGCATAGTTACCATATTGTTCGATGAGCGAGTATTCACCTTTAGAGTTACGAGCGAACGATGTCATGTTATCGCTCCAAAGGTTGCCCGTGGCGGTGTATTCGTCTCCGTAATCTACAGCACCAGGGAAAGCTCCAATCATATAGGTGTTTTGTAGATCTGGAGAACGATAGACTGTTTCTAATCCTATAGTTTGCGAAACCTTTACAGTAACACCTTTGCCTGCTTTCCCACTTTTAGTGGTAATTACTACAGCACCATTCAAACCACGTGAACCATATAATGCTGTTGCTGCAGCTCCTTTTAGCACGCTCACACTCTCAAAGTCGTCGGGGTTAAGGTTCTTTAGTTGGTTACCATAGTCGTTGATATTGCTATTCCAGTCAGCGTCCCCTGATTGGCTTGTAGCATTATCTAATATCACACCGTCTACTACAAAGATAGGTTGGTTGTTGGCATTAAGAGTAGATGCACCTCTTATTTGAATTTTAGTAGAACCAAACATTCCACCGTCTGACTGACTGATCTCTACACCAGCCACCTTACCTTGCAATGCTGTAACAGGAGAAACCGTGTTGGCTCGTTCCAGTTCATCGCTTTTCAGTTCGGTGACAGCATAACCCAATGCTTTTGTTTGTCGTTTAATCCCCAATGCCGTAACCACCACATCATTAAGCGCAGTGGCTTCTTCTTCAAGGGCAACGTTTATCTGTTGTCGACCATTAATATCTACATTTTTAGGCTTCATTCCCAAGTATGAGAATACTAACGTGCCTTTTGTGGGGCATTGTAGGGTGTATTGCCCGTCGATATTAGTCACAGTACCCATATTTGTACCTTTCACCGTTACCGAAGCACCGATTACAGGCTCGCCCGTTGGGTCTTTCACAATGCCACTAACCGTGACATTTTGCGCATAAAGCTCAGTAGCGAACATCCATATTAGTGCCATCATACAGATTCGCCATAAGGCTTGCGCTTTGTTCTGCTTGTTGTTCATTTTGCTTATAGTTAAAGATTAATATGTAAAATTTATTGTTTAGGTTTTATATATGTCTCTATTTCACTTTCATTCTGTATCAGCTCTTTGTGTTAGGTTTTGTTGTTTTGAATATTAGCTATGTGTAGCAGCTATTACCGCAATGAATTTATCGCTCTTGTAACTCTTATTGAGAGAGACTTTTATTTGTTTAGTTATAGGTTCTTATTAATAACTTCTGATATCTTTGAGTAAACAGATTGATACTCTAAAGATGGTTTTTAAGTATTGTAGATATTGTAATTTCGATTGTAGGTTAGTGTTAGTATGTTTTACGACACATAAAGTGTTGCTTAACGGTTATTTATATAGTTTTTATTATGTGAGCAAATATAAATAAAATAAATATATTAAGCAATAAAAATGGCGATTAATTTTTGTAAATATGTAAAGGCGATAAAATGAGGTGCTCGCAAGTAGATAAGTAGACAAGAAAGTGGGTCGGAAAGAGTTGTCCTTTGGTTAAGATGACTAAGATGATTATTTGTAACGAAGTAGAGAGAATAGGCTAATCAGCTACTTACAATCAGTAATGCCTTACAATTCCCTCATCTTCTACCATGCGACAATAGACTTTGTTACCTAAAAATCTCGATTTTTCAGATGTTTCAGGTGATGTAGTATAGTTCATGTTTCTTTATTCGTTAATGTCAAAATCTAAGTATTCGTTGTGGACTTACACCTGACTCTTATTCTGTGGTATGTAATAAATGATAATAGTCAATGTTACAATATATTGCATGTTATATTTATTTTACTTATATTTGCAATCAAAAGTGTGATTTATATTGTGGTTTAATAGCACTATCACGATGTTCTTTACGCTTTGGTAGACAGAACTATGGTTAATTTCTATGTTCTGTCGTTTGATAAACCTTTCTTATAAAGTGCTTAGACATTACAGCTTATGAAGAAATTTTTACTGATGTTTTCTTTGTTTGTGTCTTTAGTGACGTTCGCACAAACAAATGGTGAAATGAGGATTGCAACATCTACAGCCGTAGGGCAAGACTTTGAATTCCGTGTTACTCGAACCAATGATGCCAGCAAAGTGTTTGTTGACTGGGGAGATGGTAATAAACAAGAGGCTACGTTAGAAGGATGGAGTAATAATAAGAAGGTAACAGGAAAGTTACTGAAAGACACAATTATTGTTTATGGTGATTTTTCTGCTGTTGAAGTTTCTGAGGCAAAAGCAACATATCTTGCTTTTAAGAATCAGCCTAACTTAAAGCAAGTTGAAGCTAAGAGGAATGAATTAACCTACGAAGGTATTGATTTCTTAGGTGCTCCTAATCTTGTTACACTTGACCTTAACTATAATAAAATTACGCGTTTAGACCTGCGTAATTTTAAGAAGTTAACTAACTTTACAGCTAATCATAATACAATTTTGGCAACTGTTTTATTTCCAGATGGCAGTACAGAACTACGAAATATCGACATGTCAGATGGAGATATTACACACTTTTATCCTGTTAGTCTTCCTAATCTACGTTATCTTAATCTTGCGAACGGTAGTTTGTTAGAGTTAGAATTGGGTAATAATTATCCAGAGTTACGTGATGTTGATATCACAGGGAATGTTGGAGTAACATCTATTGATGTTACGCAACAAACTAAACTTGAAAAGCTCCTTATAAAGGGAACGAAGATAACTGAGTTAAACCTTATTAATAACCCAGAGCTTATCATGCTTGATGCGTCTAATACCGACATTGCAAAGCTTGACTTAAGTGGTAATAAGAATGTAACAACGCTGGAACTTAGTGATACGAAGTTGCCTCGTTTAGATGTGTCTAATCTTGCAAATCTTTATACAATTAATATTGATAATACGAAGATACAACGTATTGATTTATCCCACCAACGCTTTTTACGTAGTGTGAGCGTACGGAATACTGGAATACAATTCCTTGATATGCATGGTGCTATCGGTACTAATAGACTTAATCACCTTGATATGCGTGACTGTAAGAATACTACTCCTCAGTCACTTAACTTCACGTTCAAAGCAATGCCGTCACATACCGGTAATTCTTATCGTACAAATGTTTTCCTATCAGGGACTAACTACGAACACGCCAATACTGGGATTTTAGATGATGATGCCGACAATTCCTATAAACTCGATGTTCATGGTGATGCTACTGCATCTATGGATTCTGTCACTATAACGATGCAAGCGGCTGAAAATGGAGGTAGTTATACACTAAGTCAAATCCCTGATGATGGGTATTTTGCAACTTATGAACCTGTTACACGGAAGGTTCTGCCTGGATTCCCAATTAAGATAGATGCAAAAGCACCTGCTGGCTCAAAGTTCGTTGGGGTAGAGGTGAATGGAAAATTAGTAGCTGACAGTATATTTGTCGTATCTGAAGCGGCGGTTGTAAAACCTATTTTTAGTGTTTCTGGTGATGATGATTATATCAAACTAACAGTTCCTACAGGTATAGACCAACAGTATTTCCTTTCTGTTAATGGTGAGGATAAAGATGTTTCAATTGACTGGGGAGATGGTGAACTTGTAAAAGTGAAGGTTAAATCGACTCCAACAACAGTAGAGGGGCAAACATCTGGAGCGACTGTAACGATATACGGTGCTGTTACAGGAGCTGACTTCTCAAGTTATCCAGGTGTAGGCGTTGATAATAAGATAACTGCTATCGATTTGAGTCATAATATTCATTTACGTTCTCTTTCTACGTATATGAATTCTATTACGTCCATAGATGTTTCAAAGCTATTGGATCTTGAATCTCTTGATTGTTCTTATTCAGACCTCAGTTCCTTGGATGTTAGTAAGAATAGTAAACTTATTAATTTACGTGCTTATGGTAATCAATTAGATAGAATAGATGTTAGAGGTGCTGTCGATTTAGCTTATCTTGATGTAAAAAATAACTGGTTAGAAAACTTAGATTTAAGTCATAACAAGAAACTCGTTTATTTGAATATAAGTAGTAATGAGATAGAGGCAGTTGACGTGAAGGATATGCCAGAACTTGTAGAACTTTATGTTTCAAATAACAAGATTACGACTCTCGATGTTAGCAAGAACCCTGCATTGAAGACATTGCAGCTTTCTAATAATTCAGTCTCAAACTTAGACTTAAAGAATAATCTTCAACTTGTGACACTTACAGTTGATGGCAATAGATTAGAGGGGCTGGACCTTACGGGGCATGAACGATTGACCTATCTGAATGTAGGTGGTAATAGATGGGATGCATGTACTTTAAATGATCTTTATTATAGCCTTTCACGTTATCCTAAACTTCAGAGTGGAAAGATGCCACGTGGTAACACGCTTTTCGTTCATGGTGAGAAAGCTGGAGAGTATAATGACGCTGAGCATGCAGAATCATCTATCGCTAAGTTGAAGGGTTGGACGATTGATTATGAGGGCGATGGAACAGGTTGTAACATGGCGTATATTACAATACAGGAGCCAGAATATGGAACGTTAAAGGTATTTACAACAGATGGCGTTGAGGTTCTGACAGGTACAAAGGTGGCTAAGAATACAGATCTTGTCATTAAAGCGATACCCGCATCTGGATATAAACTTGAAACTTTGACACTTAATGATGAAGAAGTAGATTCTCCTAATTTTAAGATTGATTCTTCTGTGATAATTGGAGCAATTTTCACAGTTTCGTCACAAATAGATGCTTCTACTACTGATGCTCTTAAAGTCTCTGGGGGTAAGAATTATCTAAGTTTCATGACAGGAACGCCTACACACTTGCAAGTCTATACCTTAAGTGGCAAATTGATGTTCTCTACTATTGTAAGAGAGCATAAGACGGTTAGTCTACCATCAGGTATCTATATTGTTAAAACGAAGGGCTATTCAAAAGTTGTAGTTGTTGAATAGAATGAAATCAATCTTGTCCGCATGAGAAAACGGAAAGAGTAGAATTAGCAATCCCGAAGGTCATTATAAACTTTCGGGATTGATTTTCTATAAGTGTTTTTATTTTAACATCCTTGATACATAGCCATTGTGGCGGAACCATTTATGCGCCCAGTTAGGTACCATAAAGATATAGCCAGAGATGTCTTCGTGCGGAGCGCAGTCAAGTTGGTTGCCAATGATGTCTGCAGCTTCCTGTACAGATGTTCCGTATAAACGTGCTAATTCTTCACGTATGAGCGTATATGTGATGTTACGGATAGAGGCTGCGTTGACGGGTTGATTACCTAACAGAGCTAATAATTCATCTTTAGAAGGGATTTTTACTTTTGGTCCTACTCGTAGTCCTTCAAAGCAGTATTCTCCGTCTACCTTATACATTGTAAATCCATCTTTATGGTTACGTTCGTTACAGTCCTCTGCCATTTGTCGTGCAATAGGGTGGGTGTTGATTTGGGTTAAATATGAAGAACTGAATACAACTAAAATGTAATCAGTTCTTTATATGTTTGTCGGCGCGTATCACATAAAGTCTTATTACCTCTCAATATTTTTATTGTTTAGCATCAGATACTCCTCCTGAGTGTCTTGCATTTTCATGTATGTTTGTTGGAATAATAAAGACACATCCTATTTTAAACCCCATAAAATTAATTATGGTTTCGTGGAAAGTTAAATCAGCTTGCGCTTTATAATAGCTTGCTTCTTCAATTGAACAGTGCCATCTTTTTGCAAGTTTAGTGATAGCTCGCATTTCATTATCTATTCTGTTGTCCGTTATTTTTATAAATAGAAAAGGGATTGCCCATTTGTAAAAATTAGGTCTTTTGTTTTTGTATGGAATCCCTTTTTCTTTTCCCCTTTTTCTCATCATATATCTAATTTCTTTTCTTACATATTTGTTTGGACAATCCTCATAATTATAAAAGGACATAGGGTTTTTTAGTAGCTCTTTTCCACTGAGTCCTTCTTTATTCGAACCATTGATATGTGGTTTTTCGGCAAGCATATAGTTTGATTCCCCTTTTTCCCCGGTAAAGTAACCATATTCTGGATTTCTTTCTGGATTGTCTCTGGGGAGAATGTTTCTTTCTCCTTTTTGATATCCAAATTCACTTATGATAAAATCGATGTCAATATATTTCAGTGTTATAATAAGAATGCAAATTAATATTATTATTCCGACTATATATTTATCTATTGAGTCTAAATTATCTAAAGTGTTTTTTTCTTTAATCTTTATAGTTGTTTGAGCTTTATTTTGTTTTATATATGTTTCTGAAGGCATATGTGTGGTGGATTTTTTACTTTGTTCTATAATTTCTGTATTTAAATCTTTTATTATAAACATATTGTCATTTCTCTTGAAAGCCATAGCTACTTCTGTATTCTCCATAGTGCTATCAAGAGCAACAAAATAAGCTTTTGTCTTCCATAATAAAGCTTTGGAAGAAAAAAGATTTAATGCTTCTATAAATTTAGTTGTCTGGCATCCTGTATTTTGAAGTCCATCAGAAATCAGAAACAACTTATTGTTTTTGTTACTGTCTATTTCATTGATGCCTTTAATCCATGCTGTATAGATGTTGGAGTTGCCGGGATAAACTTTAAAGGATTTAACTACCACTGATAATTCTTCTCCATTTCCATGCAATACAGGTAATATGTTTTCAGCGAAAGGTATTATTGATACTTCTATATTTTTGTTGAGTGAGTGTAGCGATTCTGATAGTATTCTTTTTTCTTTATTAAAGACGTTTATGGTAGTTTTGTATCCTGCCATTGAACCACTCAAATCTACGATATAGATATGTTTCTCTGTTTTCTCGTTTGCCCATAAAGAGATGCTTACGAGCAATATTAGTAGAATGCAAATACTTCTTTTCATTTTTGATTATCTTTTTCTTTGTTATTTATGATTATATTTTGTGTAATTTATCAGTCTGTAATTTCAAATTCTCCTGTATCAATGTTCAAGATCATTGTTTGTGAACCATAATTTGTAATACACAAAATATTGTTATCTTTATTTTTCCAGCTGATTAGTTCAGGCTTCCAATACCCTGCAATTAAAGTGAAATATTTCTTTTCTTTTTTATTAAATGCAGTTACACATCCTCTCCAATAGCTAAACACTTTGTATGTCTTATTTTCTATGACGTTATACGCATCTTTGGGTTCAAGCCCATCAGGTATAAATGTGGAATAATATGTATAGGTCAAAGTTCCTATACCTTGATCTATTACTGCTTGATTATCAACTTCCCATTTTTTGCTGAAGTTTATTGGGGCATCCAAGTTAAAATCTTCTTTTGTTGGTTTGTAAATGCGTTTGCTGTTCATTGATGCATTTACCAACCATTTTGTAAGGAATGGAGCTTCAGACTTTAATTCTTCTATGTTAGTATATTCTCCATACAGGATTTGATCAAGATTATCATCAGATTCTCCCTTGAATTCGCCACTATAAACGAGATTAATAACCTTCCCACTATCAATGTTTAGTAATGAAAACGTTATATATGAGAATCCGTCGCATGCGGTACCCCCACAGTTGTTTATGTAGGAAAAATAGATGTATTGTTGTTTTTTGATTTCAACAACTTTAAAGACATCATATTTAGGGTCATATTCATGTATATAATCGCAAAAACCAGTTTTAGGAGTTGCTTTATCGAGTTGCCAACTGTCTCCATATTTTCGTGCAATAGCGTAATGAAATTCAGTTAAACCTTCAGAGTTAGTTTCATTAAATACAGCGATAATTGTAGGTTGATTTTGTGACAATACATATTTGATAAGAACTGTTTCTGCTTGTGGAGAATGTCTTACCAATAAACTCTTCATAATATCTGTTGCCTCTTTTTGACTGAGTGGAGCTGGGTCTGCACTTGCTGTTTCTACATAAGATAGTGAATCCTGTTCATCCACTGTAGACTTATGATTAGTCTTAGAGGAACAACCAATAATTGACGCAAATGTGTATGTAATTAATGGTACTATGACATATTGCTTATGGAAGAATGTTATTTTCATTTACTTTTGTTTTTAGTTATAAGTTTGTCTTATGCTTGAGTGGCTGACTCGTGTCATTCTATAATATCTGTTGCAAATGTAATGATTTTGTTTAGAATTACAAAATTATAATAAAATAAAGTGAATAAAACACAAGAGAGGGAGATTGTTTTGTAGACGAGGGGAGCGTAGTCAGTCTTCTGAAATTCTATATTATAAGGTAGACTGAGCATTTATTATCCACAGATTAAGAGAGTAACCTTCTTTGTACAGATGTTTGTTAGGTGTCTTGCAGACTTTCTTCTTTGTCCATTTCTTCCCATATCTTTTTATATATGTCACGGTCATTGCCGAAAGGGTAAAAGCCGAATATACTTAGACTTGGGATATAGGTGTGTCGGCTGTTACAGTTTGGGCAGGGCATCGGAACTGACATAGCAGTAGCTTCATACTCAATATCTAATGCGCGAAAGGTGTTGTTGCAGTCGTCGCATCTGAAATTCATATAACCTCTGATCATAAGTTTGATGATTTAAATTATATTTCTCTGTCTTGTTGTGAAGAAAGCAACTTCTTTGTAGGGAATGAGTTGTACTATCACAAGTTAATAAAACATATTTGAAAAGTAGGAACTATTTACTCCAGTATGAACCGGAAATACTCAATCTAATTGGTAGATGTGAGTAGGGTAGTACTGCAGATTAAGGCAATCCCAAGGGTAAAGATAAATGTTGTTTTGTTCATAATTCATTAAGTTTTTGTTTCTGTCTGCAAAATAAATGTATCTCCGTGAGAGGCACAAAGGAATTAATTTGTATTTTTGCGGAAGAGTAGCTTAAGTGCTGCGATTAGTAATATATGAAGAAAGGGAACTCAAAATTATAGGAAAGAACTTTGGAATCTTCTTTACAGATTGAGGGTGAAAAGTGGTGTTAATAACAGAAAACGTTTGACAGAACTTGTATCTGAATAGTATGTGTAGACAGATAGAAGATGACAAAGCTAAGAATGAAAGATATGAAATTAGACGATAAGACTATCAACTTAAGTACTGAGGAGGCTAAGACGTGCGGAAATTCTGTCAGGACTGATACTGAAGACGAGGCTATAAAGGCAAAACTAAATGCTGTGTATCGGCTTAGACTATTATATAATAGTGGTGAAGAGCTGTGGAAACATATAGGAAAGGCGGGTAGTGGAAACAATTCCTTTGGTCGTGTAGGTGGAAAAGATGCTTTTTTACGCAGAGCCGTATTTCACGAGTTGGAGCGTGAATGGTATGACGAAACGGGCATTATTCTTAATGGGTTGTTAGATGCTTATGCACAAGCAGCAAAGTTTATGGAGAGGTATAAGCCTTTGCATGAGGATGAAGAAGAGGGTGTGAGGATAGAATGTTGTGAGCAAATCATCAATGTTTGTGTTTTTGATGATGAGATAACAGATAAGCAAGATGCGAAGATGAGGGAACTTCTTCTACGTTTGCAGGAAGAAGATACTTATTGCCTTGCGGTTTTGTTGTTGATGTTGCTTGGCGTATTGCCCTCGTCTTTTGATACTCGACAAGGGGATGCGAAGGAGATGAAGGTAAAATACGAGCTGGTTTATAACTTCTTTCTACGTGTATGTCATCGTAATATTCTTTTTGTACAAACACCAAGGATGACACTCTTTCATAAGGCTTTAAAAGACTCGGAAGAGAAACTGACACGTATTCGATTGGTTAAGTTTACGGCTGATGTACTTTGCAATCTGTCAATTCTTGCAAGTGCAGAGCAGATTGCAGAGAATGGACGGCGTGTTCAGTGGGACCAGTTGTATCCTGATCTTGATGGTTATTGGTTGAGTGAGCAGCATAGTGAGCATAAACCAGACTATTGGCGAGTGGAAGAATTAGCGACAAGCTATCTATTTTGTCATTATTTTCAGAAGGAAGGTGAGGTTGGTAAACTGCATCAGCAAGAGTTCACTGTAAGCTTCTATAGTAATGGAGAGGATTATGCTTGTGTGCAGCATCCCCGTTCTGTCTTGCAATGGTTGAACAATGAAAAGTTGTCAAAGGATGATATCACTTATCCACACTTTGTTTTTTGGGGAGGAGAAAAACCAACGAAGATAGCTTTTGAGTCGTTTATGATGGATGTGTCGTGGTTTCGTCCGATGCAATTGACATGTGCAAAAGATGATTGGGTAGCTCCAACAGAAAAGGGAATGGAGGTAGTAAATGATTTTGCAGCCTATACTTTCTATCAAGAATTGGAAGCTATAACACCAGAATTTATCTCTGTAAAAGATGAGAATGGGAAGTCATATAGAGTTTCTGTTTCTGAGCATGAAGAGTTAAGAAACTGTACGTTGAATGATGCTATTGGTATTATCACTTGGGCTGATAAACGTTATATAGCATTTGATCATTTGATGTTGTATCTTCCGATAGAGGAATAATAAATTTTATTGCTTTTTACTTCTGGAAATCAGAGTAGTGGAAGATATGTTTAGGTATTTTAGGGTTTTCCCCTCGTTGAGTAGGGAAATATCTTTGTAAGTGTGAAAATATGTAGCTAATTTTGCCAATGTTAAGAATTTGTAAGTTATGAAGAAGTCTTTAATTCTTTCCCTCTCTGCAGCTGTGGTGCTGAGTAGTTGCGATACCTATACAGGGTCAGGTGCTGTAACTGGTGGCTCGTTAGGAAGCATTCTTGGAAGCGCTATTGGTGGTATTGCTGGTGGAGCGAGAGGTTCAGATATAGGTACGATTGTTGGTATGGCTGGTGGTGCTATCATAGGTGCTTCTACAGGTGCAAAGGCTGACAGACGTGCGAAAGAGGATGTACACGACCATTATGAGAAGGTACAACAGCGTAAGGCACGTGAAAGAAGGAATCAATCAGGATACGATAATTATAATCAGACAGACGACTATGCACAGCCTAATAGGGTAGATGGAAGCGGTTTTGATAGTACCAACTCTGGTGACGACCGTATTTACGATTTCCAAGGCATTGATTATACAGGCAGTTACAGTGCGGCACAGCCAAATACCAAGGCACCAGCTGAGTCAAGTGTGGATAAGTTGGCAGGTAATTATCAGTATACACCGAATATTGAGATTATCAACGCTCGTTTTGTTGATGACAACCAAGATGGTGTCTTGTCGCGCAATGAGGTGGGTAAGATTATCTTTGAGGTGATGAATCGAGGAGATAAGACGATTAGTGATGTACAGCCTTCAGTGTTGGAAACAACCGGTAATGCACACATTTACATCAGTCCATCTATTCACATTGAGAGTATTGCACCTGGTAAGGGCGTCCGTTACACAGCACTTGTGAAGGCTGATAAGAAATTAAAGAATGGTATGGCACGATTTGCTTTAACTGTTTTGCAGGGTCAGAAGAGTATAAGCAAAGTGACAGAATTCAATATAAGAACCAGCAAGTAAGATTGTTGATAAACAGAAAACATTAAGAGTCAGCAAATCGTCTTACGGTTTGGATTCTAAAAGGATAGGATTAAATAGAGATTATAAAGATATTATTGTGTAAGTACTAACTACTGATAACTAAAACTTTAAATGACGGAATGGGGCTGTATCATTAAACTGGTGCAGCCTCTATTTCTTTTTAACCCAAATCGTTTATTAGAGGCTAAACATATTTCTACAAACAACTTATTCCTATTAGCCTAATTAGGCTATTTGATCTAATTGGTCTAATTAGGCTAATAACTTATGCTTCTGTTATAATTTTTCACATCATAATTTTGAATACATGCTTTTTTGGCTTCTAAAAGACGCCTAATTAGCTTGCAAAAGATGCCCTTTAAGGCTCTTACTAACGCCCTTTTGAAGTCCAATTAAGCACCTTTTATTTTACTACTTTATAACTAATTGACTTGCTGGTGGTTACAAAGCTGCTTTGTATATGTGTTTTTACCGTTAGTTAAAGATGTTTTCTTTGAAGTTATGTAATGATTTTTCAAATCCTTATCTACATGTTTTCGAAGTCTAAAAAGAAATGATTTTCAATGTCAGAGGATGATAATA
>ERZ773087.1163-NODE-1163-length-17528-cov-5.689635_pt1 | contig 17528 bp, 11 predicted proteins | sample MGYA00511375_ERZ773087 | MGnify/ENA primary metagenome ERZ773087 (study PRJEB29015, sample SAMEA2737995) | human oral metagenome | biome: human oral; feature: human-associated habitat; material: dental | place: China | collected 2063 ...
GGGAGCCAAATGAACGGGAGAACGACGCAAAGGTGCTGCTCAGTACGGGAACGACCATGAACAGTGTGGCCCAGGCCGAACGCGTGGAGGCATCCGAGACTTCATGGAATGTCTTTCCTGTCAGAAGTTCATTGACGTGACAGAGATTCGCGCGAACGCGTTTGGGTTCGAGCTTGAAGAACTCCTGGTGAAGCTTGAGTGCCTGGATGAAGACATTCGCCCGAGCCTTTCGCCATTCCTGGATTGGCCAGGGTTCCGACATCTCGACGGACTCGCGTTGCGTATGGGATCTGTCCCGAAGTCGATCAATGACAGGGCTGATGTTGCAGGTTCTGTTCAGTGAGTTGATCTCATCCAGCATTCTCCGATGAGATTTCTTCTTTTCATGGATGCTCGTCCGTAACCAAGAGATTGTGCGTTCGATCAGCGGGGATCTGGGTGAGGTCGGATAGGCTTCCAGCGCCTTGATCCTGGACGCCATCATCTCAAGATCGGCAACGTAGCTCTCAAGCTCGGGCAGGAGCGTCGCGATCCTGCAGACATCCTTGCGAAGACGTCGTTCCTCGGATTTTGCCGATTCGTAGCGAGACACTGCCTGTTGCCACAGGATTCTCTTTTGCGCGGGCTCGGAGGGCGTTCGGGAGGCCTGCTCATCAAGCCATGATTTCAAGCCCATGATTCGATGATTCTCATCGTGAGAGGGCTTGGTGTCTGGTGAGGGGGCGCGAGCCTCCCCGGGGACAGGCGGCCTGTTCAAGGGCGCGCCATCCTTGGCGTGCCTTGCACCTTCATTCGGAGAGGCTGCTTGATCGTCGGGGTTTCCGTGTTTGCTGTGGTTTTCTCCGTGAAAATATTTTCCGATGAAGGCGCTGCGGCGGGACTTGCTCCCCAGTGGGCAGGATATGAGTGCCCAGGCGGGATCCCCGGTGAAGAGCTCTCCGACTTCCGGAAAGTACTCGGCATCCGGAAGCCAGCATTTATCGATTTTGTTCCGCATCGGGAGTTCGAGCGTTATGTTCTCGACGGCCCCGTTGTTCGATGAGGCCACCACGATCTCGAACCCTTGAAGCCTGTCCGAAAGCGGGTACACGAACTTCTTGTGGCTTCTGTCGTTGACCTGCTCCCGGTCGCCGGTGAACGCGTCAGAGGCTCTTTCCAATGAAGCAAGACTGTCTGCGCGCTGCACGACGATTGATGCGATCAGGTCACGCAGGAGCGTCGTCTTTCCTGTCCCCGGCGGACCGTTGACGCCCATCAGGGGTTGCTCTTCGGGCGGGGTAGATAGAATGGCGTTGACCGCCAGCTGTTGAGAGTGGACAAGGCCGTAGTGCTTCGTTGATGGCCAGCATCCGGCACTGAATCTCTCCGGGGAAAGCAGTTCTTTCAGGCGTGCGGTACTGCTGCTTCTGTCAATGTCCAGATGAATGGCTGGGTCGTGCTGCCTGAGGTACTGCGCAAGGGGGGCGCTGCATGTTCCCTGGGACAGCTGCTCGGCTACATGGGCAAGATCATCAAGCAGAAAGCTGTTGAGGGGTGTTTCCTCCCGTTCCAGCTTCCTGATCCTGACAGGTTGGGATCGGAATCGGAAGGTGGGCTCAGGTGCCAGTTCTTCAAAGAACTGCCCGAGTTCCAGCTTCTCGATGATCTCTTTGGACAGTTCGCGCAGCGCATCCGCCGTGACAGGCTCCTGGAGCAGTCGTTGTGCGGCGCTTTCAGCCTCTTTCTGAATGTTGGATGGCCAGTCCGAGTAGTCTTGTCCTGTCCTGATCCTTCCAAGAAACCACGCTTCACTGGACAGCACGAGACTGTCGAGGACATAACGGCCGCTCATGTCGCACTGAAGTGCAAAAACGGCAGTATCACGAGCCTGAGGCTCTGCATACCCAAGGTCTGCCCCGAATTTCTGTTTCAGGACAAGGGAGACTTCCTTGCTGTCATAGACATAGGCGTAGACCGTATGGCTCCATTCATGCCGTGGAGGCAGGCTCTGTCTGCTGAGTTCGCTACCCGGAAACCATGGTGGCGTGAAATCATGGGTTGATGCGGACGAAATGTATGCCTCGGTATTCGCCCGGCGCTGCATGTGCTCTTTGGGGACGGCCTGAGGTTGCAGAAGCTCTATGGAATGCCAGTAACGGACGATTTTTTCCCGCTCGTTCAAGTGTCTCTCCCCTTGGCGCAAGATCATTTGCCCATCTGAATGACGAGAGTCTGTTCGGGTTTCCCGGGTTCAGGCGATCGTCGCCAGTTCCGTATCTACGGGAAGGGCTTGTCAAGCGTCATCAGCCGGGGATGTTACTTGGCTGCGTTGTTTACTCGATTGTGTACTTAGGCATGTCCAGGGGTTAATTCAGCGCCGGCTTGATGACGACTTGCGCAGGGTCTACCCGAGGGGCGGTGTGTTTCGCGCTCCAGCACTCCTGTCAGCCTCACCCCATCCGCCGCCGCCACACCGCCACCACCATCCCGATCAGCAGCACGCTGGCGCCCCCGCCCAGCAGGTTGCTGCCGGCCCAGCCGGGCCAGCTCATCAGCGGGGCGGGCAGGAAGGCGCCCAGGGTGGCCATCACGGCAATGCCCAGGTCGTTGATGCCCTGGACCTCGACGGTCGGGTCTGGGCGGTGGGCGGCCTGGGGCGTGTCTTTGGTGGCTGACGATGAATCCGTGGTCGAGACAGCGGCCGACGGCTGCGCCCGCAGCTGGTCCAGCCGCTCGTTCAGCATGGCGCTGCCGCCGATGTAAGTGAAATTCCAGCCCAGGCCCAGCAGGATCAGCGAGGTGCTGAGCAGGGCGTAGCCGTCGTTGCCCATGTTGAAGGCCGCGCTGATGGCGATGAGAATGAAGCCGGCCACGATGACGGTGTGGGTGCCCATGCGCTGGATGATGGAGCCCGTGACGAACGAGGGCAGGAACATGGCCAGCACGTGCCACTGGATGGCGCGGTTCACGTCCGGGAAGGCCATGCACAGCTGGGTCATGTTCATGGAGGACTGGATCATCAGCAGGTTCATCAGTCCGTAGCCGACGGCGGCCGAGAGCATGGCGGCCACCAGCGGCCGGTCGTGCAGCACCAGCTGCCAGGCGCTGGCTGCGGCCGGGTGAGGTACGGCAGCATGGGGCTGGGCACTAGAAGGGCCCGGTTGGCGGGTGTCGTCGTCCCGGGTGCGTATGGGCAGAATGGTGAGCGCGTGCAGCACGGCCAGCCCGGCAAAGGCGGCGTAGCAGAGGGCAAAGTCCTGGATGCCTGCCCATTCTCTCAGGCTGTTGACCAGGCTGGGGCCAGTAAAGGCGGCCACCACGCCGCCGGCGATGACCAGAGACATGGCGCGGGGCTTCAATGAGGTGGACAGGCCGTCCGTGGCGGCAAAGCGCGAGAAGTTGGCCACGGCGATGTACAGCCCCAGCAGCGCATGCGAGACGATCAGCAGTCCAAACGAGCGGTCCTGCACGGCCAGGTAGCCGGTGATCCCGGCCAGAGCCAGTGGCAGCGTGGCCGCCAGAAAGATGCGCTTGCGGCCGTGGCGGCGCATCAGTCGCGCCACCGGCAGCGTGGCCAGCATCACCACCAGGAACTGGCCCCCATAGGGCAGGGTGGCCATCCACGGCTGCGGGGCCACTACGGCGCCCACCAGGGCAGCGATGGTGACGGCCATCACGGCCGTGGTCAGGTTGACGGACTGGGCGATGAAGTACAGCCACGTGCGGGCGGGCAGGCGAGCGGACATGAGGTGTGCAGGATGAAAGCTTCTTGATGGGACGTGCGGTCGATGACGGGCTGACAGTGGAAGCGGGCTGAAAGCGGAAACGGGCTGACCCCATAAGTCGGGCTGGCAGCGAAACGTTGCCGATCAGGTTCTGGCGTCCCTGCTGGATGGGGATGCTACTGGCAGCTCTACGCGATTTCGTCAGACAGTCGTCATCTGTTTGCCAAACAGTTGCAGTAAAGTGCCCGGACAGTCGTGGACAGTCGTGCCGCGTCTGCGGGTGCCGATGCCGGTACAGCCACGGATGCCGGGCTTTCCCACCCGAGCAGGCCGGGTCATGAGCGGCGTCTTCTGCCGGTTTCCGAACGCGGCAAGTGTCTGATCCCGGTGGCAGAATCAGCGCTTTCTTGCGCGTAGGAGCAGGCCATGGCATTCGTCGATCAGATCCGCCAGCGTCTGGCCGATGGCCAGTGGGCCAGCGGCGAGCGGCTGCCGTCACTGCGGCAGATGGCGCAGCGCGAGCAGGTCAGCCTGCACGCCGTGGCCAGCGCCTATGCGCAGTTGGTCAGCGAGGGGCTGCTGGACGTGCTGCATGGGCGCGGGTACTTCGTGTCGCCCCCAGCGAAAGGCCTGCCTGCCGCGCCGCCGGACATGTCCTCCGTATCGCCAGACACCGCGCCAGCCCAGACGGCCCTGTTCCGGTTGCTGCAGGCGGGGCCGGAATATCTGAAGCTGGGCTGTGGCTGGCTGCCGTCCGAATGGCGGGACACCGAGGCACTGGCGGCGGGCGTGCGCAAGACGGCACGGATGGGGCAGCGGACGCTGACGGATTATGGGGACATCCAGGGGCATGTGCCGCTGCGCCATCAGCTGGCGGTGCATCTGCGCCGCACCACGCGCATCGACGTGTCGCCCGAGCAGCTGCTGACGACGGTGGGGGCCACCCAGGCGCTGGATCTGGTGATCCGCCTTCTGGTGCGTCCGGGCGACCGGGTGCTGGTGGACGAGCCCTGCAACGGCTCCCTGGTGCGCCTGGTGAGGCTGGCCGGTGGCACGCCCGTGGGGGTGCGGCGCAACGCGGACGGGCCGGACCTGCAGGCGCTGGATGAGGCACTGAAGGATGGGCAGCCCTGCCGGCTCTTCATCTGCAACAGCACCTTTCACAATCCCACCGGAGGCACGCTGTCGGCGCGCACGGCTTTCGGGGTGATGAAGCGGGCTGCCGAGCACGGCTTTCTGGTGGTGGAGGACGATGTCTATGGGGACTTTCATCCCGAGCGCCGCCAGACGCTGGTGGAGCTGTCGGGGCTGGAGCACGGCATCTACATCGGCAGCTTCTCCAAGTCACTGTCGGCGTCGCTGCGCATCGGCCATGTCGTGGCCAGCCCGGAGATCATCGGCCGGTTGACCGAGCTGAAGCTGATGACCACGGTGGCGGTACCCGGCTTCTGTGAACGCTTCGTCAACACCATCCTGGTGGACGGATCCTACGCACGGCACATGCGGGAGCTGCAGCGCCGCATGCTGAAGCACCAGAAACAGGCCCAGCGACGGCTGGCCGCGCTGGGCTGGCAGTGCGCCACGCAGCCTGACGGGGGCATGTTCCTGTGGATCCGCCATCCGCAGCTGGAGGACCTGTCGGCCTTCATCGCCGCACTGGCCCGTCAAGGGATCCTGCTGCTGCCGGGCTCGGCCTTTGCCGTGTTGCAGGATTTCCGGGCCTGGACGCGGATCAACGTCACGCACCTGACAGATGAGGCGGTGTCGCGGATGGCGGCGTGCATGCGTGACTAGGGGTCTGAGGATGCACAAACCTGCCTTCGGGCAGGGTATTGCATTGGATTCCCATTCGCTAACGTTCTATCATTCGAGAATTCGTCGCCGTCCCTTTCCCTGTCTTTCACCAGAAGGTTCTTTCATGAAGGCATTCCGGGTTTCTTCCATGGTTGCGCTGGCCGTTGCCGCCGCGCTCTCGGGCTGCGCTGCCACGCAGGATGCCGCCCAGTCCGCCGTCAGCAGTGTCAAGTCGCTGGCAGGCCAGGCACAGGTCACCCGCCAGGCGGTGGCGCCGGCGCTGTATGAAGTGGCCTATTCGCCCAGCCAGGACGTGGTCTACGTGGTGTCGGCCGGTGGTTTCGGTCCGGATGCGCCGGCTTCCAAGGTACTGCGCCTCGATCCGAAGACGCTGGACGTGAAGGGCGAGATTCCCCTGTCCGTCAATGGCTTCGGGCTGGTGCTGGATGACGCCGCGCACCGCCTGTACATCACCGATACCCGTGCCGGCTCGCTGACGGTTCTGGACGTGGCCAGCGACACCGTGGTGGGCACGGTGGCGCTGAATGAAGCGCCGGATGCCGTTTCCAGCCAGACACCTGCCAAGGTTTCCCAGGCAGCCAGGGCTGCGAAGGCCTCCCGGGCAGGCAAGACCGCCAAGCTCGCTGGTGAGGACAAGGATGGCATGTACAAGTACCGCGAGGTGGTGCTGGACCACACGCACAACCGTCTGTATCTGCCGGGCATGAGCCTGGAGGCGGGCAGCGACGGGGTGCTGAAGGTGGTCGATGCCCATACGCTGAAGGTGCAGAAGGTGGTGCCGGGCCTGGGCTTTGGAACTACCGGCATTGCGCTGGATGAGGCGGCCGGCAAACTTTACGTCTCCAACCTGGTTGGTCAGCTCTTCGTGGTGGATACCGGCACGCTGGCCGTCACCGGCAAGTTCGAGGTGGCCGCCGACCAGCTGCTGAACCTGGCGGTTGACCGTGCGGCAGGCCAGGTGCTGGCCGTGGATCAGGGCATGGCCCGCCTGGACGAGAAGCGCCAGCAGGACGGCATTGCCTACACGCCGCGTGGCAAGGGTAACCAGGTGGTGGCCATCGATCCGGCCAACGGGCAGGTCACCCGCAACATTGCCGTCGGCACGCAGCCGGTGGCCCTGCTGCTGGATGCCGAGCGCAACCGCCTCTACGTGTCCAACCGTGATTCGGGCAATGTCTCGATCATCGATGCGCGCACCGGCCAGCTGCTCAAGTCCGTGGACCTGCAGCGCCACCCCAACAGCCTGACGCTGAACCCGAAGACGGGCGAGGTATACGTGACGATCAAGAACGCCCGTGACGCCGCGCGTGGCAGCAACGAGAGCGTGGCGCGGATCCAGTATTGATTCCATCTGCCCGGCATGAGGCCGGGACAACATGAGGTTGGGCTGCCCGCAGGATCAGGGGCGGTCCGGACCGGAAGCCGGAGAGGGATCTTTCCGGTTTCTCCAGGCCCGGGAGGTTGCAGCCCGGCCAGTATGCAACTGGCATTTTCCCGGTGCCAGGTACCCAATCCCTTTGTGACATAAACAGGAGACCTGTCCATGAAATCCTTCCCCAAGTCTTTCCGTACCCCTTCCTTCCTGGCGCTGGCCGTTGCGGCGGCGCTGGCAGGCTGCGCTGCCACGCAGGATGCCGGCCATTCGGCCATGAACATGGTCAAGTCGGCCACGGGTCAGGCCCAGGTCGTTCGCCAGGACGTGGCCCCGGCGCTCTATCAAGTGGCCTATTCGCCCAGCGAGAACGTGGTCTATGCCGTCTCGGCGGGCAACCCCAAGGATCCGGCTTCCGGCGTGAAGTCCAAGCTCTTCAAACTGGATCCCGAGACGCTGGCCGTGAAGGCGGAAATCGAGCTGCCCAAGCCCGGCTATGGCCTGACGCTGGATGACGAGGCGCATCGCCTCTATATCGTGGACACCCGTGGCGGCACGCTGATGGTCTTCGACACCACCGTCGGTCAGGTCACGTCCTCGGTGACCATGCCGCCCGTGCTGGATGCGCAGGGCAAGCCCGAGAAGATCGAGTACCGCGAGATCGTTGTGGACAAGGCCAACAACCGGCTGTACCTGCCCGCCATGTCCTATCACGACAGCAAGCTGCAGGTGGTCAACCTTGAGACCCTGACGGTCGAGCGCACCATCCCGGGCTTCAACTTTGGCGCCACCGGCATCTCGATGGATTCAGGCGCCGGCAAGCTGTACGTCTCCAACCTGATGGGGCAGCTCTTTGTCGTGGACATTGGCACGCTGGCCATCACCGACCGCTTCGAGGTGCAGGGCGATCAGCTCCTGAACCTGGTGGTGGACCACGACAACAAGCGCCTGCTGGCCGTGGATCAGGGCTTCGACCGCCTGGACGTGGTTCGCAAGGAACGGGGCGGCCTCAACTATCAGACGCGCACCCAGGGCAACCAGGTGCTGGCACTGGATCCGTCCAGCGGCAAGGTGCTGCAGAACATCAAGGTGGGCACGCAGCCGGTGGCCATGCTGCTGGACGCACCGCGCAATCGCCTGTACGTGAGCAACCGTGTCTCGAGCAACATCTCGGTGCTGGATCCGCGCACCGGCAAGGAGATCAAGACCATCGACCTGCCCACGCACCCGAACAGCTTCGCGCTGAACCCGAAAACGGGCACGGTCTACGTGACGGTGAAGCTGCCCAAGGAAAAGACGATGACCGACAAGGAAAGCGTGGCACGCATCAGCTTCTGATGCAGGCCTGATGGTCCGTCCGTCCGGTGCGCTGGTGCCGCCGGGCGGAATGGCGTGCCTGGCGCGGCACAATGTCACGCTGGCGCACGCAGTGCGCACTTATGATCGGCCTCTTTCCTGAAGGAGCGATCATGGTGCGCATGCGTCCGGTTTCAATGATTCTTGCATCGGCTTCGCTGGCCGTGCTGCTGTCGGCCTGCGGCAGCGACATCCATCCGGGCGATCAAACGGCGCAGGCGCCTTCGGCCAGCAGCGGCAATGCGGGCAACAACAACGTTGCACCGAATGCTTCCGGTTACTGGCAACTGGCAGGACGCATCTTCCAGCGCAGCGGCCAGTCCGAACAATCGACGGTGGACGTGAATGACCACGTCGAATCGACGCTCGAGATCCATGGGCGGATTCCGCCGGCCACGCCGGTGAATGGCGCTGCAGCATCGGCTTCCGCAGTCACGACAAGTGCTACGCCGGTGGCCACCGAGACGCTGGACAGCCTCCTGCGGGTGGAATTCACTGGCCGAACTGCCGGTACCTATCAGATCACTACCGACGCAAACCGCTTCCGGAATGCCGGTCGCCAGGCGCGTCTGGCCGTGCTGCGGGTGGCCGTGCGTGACACCACCACCCGGCAGGAAACCAGCTACATCGCCACCGCTGGCACCATCGAAGTGACGCTGGGGGCAGACCGCAAGTTCCATGTCCGAAGCGTGGCTGACCTGCCGGTGCGGCAGCTGAGCATCTCGCAGTCTGCCGGCGGCGTGACGGCCATGCCGGCGCAGACGCAACTGTCCATCTGGGACTGACGCCGCAACTTGCAAAAAGAAGCGCTGCCGCCGGATGAATCATCCTGCGGCAGCGCTTCGTCGTGAATCCGATATCCGGCCACCCACGGGGCGGCCGGAAACGGGTCAGATCACTTGGCGGCGTAGCGGCTGATGTGATCGCCTTGCGGATCGTTCAGGCCGCGTGCCTTGTTCACGCTCCACACCGTGCCCTTGCCGTCGGTGAAGACGTGGTTGGCATACGAACCACCGGGCAGGTTGGCCACCAGGTTGCCGTTCACATCCACCACGGCCACCGAGTCGCTGCCGCGGTTGGCCACGTAGGCCAGCTTGCGAACCGGCTCCCAGACCACGGCCAGCGGGCCGGCACCGACCTTCACGTCAGCCTTCAGCTTGCCATCGGTGGCGTCCAGAATCTGCAGGTTGTCGGTGCCCTGCGAGACAACGAACAGCAGTTTCTCTTCCGGTGCATAGGCGATGCTGATGGCGCCCTTGGCCCCTTTCAGGTTGTAGACCTTCTCGATCTTCTCGGTGGGCTCGTCGATCACGTAGACCTGGTCGGTGGTGGACACCACGAACAGCTTGCCGCCGTCCTGGTCCAGCGCAAAGCCCAGCGGGGCCGGCGGAGTCTTGGTGCGGGTCGGTGACTCCAGCGTGAGGTTGACCTTGTGTTCCAGCGTCTGGGTGTCGAACACGCTCACGTAGTTCTTGCCGTGGGCAGCCACATAGGCCCGATGACGCGGACCATCGACCAGCACGCCGTGGTTGTGCGGGGCCAGCTTGTCCGGGAACTGCTTGACCAGCGACAGGTCGTCCTGCTTGTACACGGCCACCGCGCCTGTGCGCGTGTTCCCCGTCCAGACGGTGCCGGTGGTGTCATCCACGGCCACGCCGTAGACCGCTTCCAGGCCCTTGCCGGTCGAATCGGCCGGTGGCGTGACCTGGTGCTCGATGGCCAGCGAGCTGGGGTTGACCTTCATCAGGCTGGACTGCTTGACGGGCGCACGACCCACGGCCGAAGTCACGTACACGGCATGACTGCGGGCACTGTAGGCACCCTGGTACAGACCGGGGTTCAGCGGCGCACGGGCGATATGGTAGGCGTTGACGCCCGTGAACGGCAGCTTGGGCGAGATCTTGAAATCCAGAATCTCGGCATAGCCGGGGTTCACCGTCTGCACCACCACGGGGTGGATGCCCACCGGCGACTCGGGCGGAATCTCCACCTGACCGGCAATGCGGCCTTCGGCGTCGACACTCAGGATGGCCTGGGTGGTGATGGTGGCGCCATCACTCAGCAGCTGAACCTGCTGGCCCGGCTTGAAGCCACTGCCAGTCACGTCCACGGTCTCACCCGGATAGGCAACGCCCGTCACCGAAACGCGGCCGGTATAGTCCGGATCGACCGGGTGGGTAAGGCCGCGTGCCTGCACGCCGACGCTGAACGACAGTGCGGCCAGGGCAACGGCAAGCGCCGTGCCTTTCAGGCGGGTGCTGGTGCGAATATCAATAGAAGACTTTCTCATTAAAGTTCTCCGATACACGAAGGGGACAAGACATCATCGAGGGAATCACACAGAGAGCCGCCCTACGGTGGCGTGCACGATGGGATGGTGCCGTGGGCCGCACGCCGTCTGGTGGCGCGTTCCTGAGAAACAGAAGCCGGGAAGGCTACGCCTGGTTGCAGGGTGGGCAGCAAAGCGCTGACCATGGAAAGAAAACCAGACACTGTCTTACGGAACGTGGTGGATTGTATATGGTTTCTAAGAATGAGGATGATTAACGATACTGTTAGTAGGGAGTTGTAACCATGTTGACAGTGTGGTGCAGAACCAGGTGGCCGCGAACGTCGGGCTGGGTGTGCGGCCTGTCAGACGATCACGCCGGGATCCCGACGACAGCGCCGGATACTGAATGCATCCAGGATGCGGAGCTTGTGTGACGGCCATGCAACCAACATCGGTGCGGATGTCGTGCAGAATCCATGTCCATGAAGATGTTTCATGGAAGTCATCTCGTGCAACCGAGGAAACCCGCATGAGCCATTCCTACCAGGTGATATTCGAGAACAATCGGGAATGGGCCGAGCACAAGAAGGAACTTGACCCCGACTATTTCCGACGCCTGTCGCGTTCTCAGAATCCTTCCTACCTGTACATCGGCTGTTCGGATAGCCGTGTGGCCGTCGAGGAGCTGATGGGGCTGGAACCGGGCGAGGTATTCGTCCATCGCAACGTGGCCAATCTGGTCATCGGCATGGATCTCAATGTCTCGTCGACCATCGAGTATGCGGTCAGCCACCTGAAGGTGAAGCACATCATCATCTGTGGCCATTACAACTGCGGAGGTATCCGGGCCGCCATGCTGCCCCAGGACCATGGGCTGATGAATCCATGGCTGCGCAACATCCGCGATGTCTACCGGCTGCACAAGGACGAACTCGATGCCATCGAGGACGAGCATCAGCGCTACGACCGTCTGGTGGAGCTGAACGTGCAGGAGCAGTGCATCAATGTCATCAAGATGGATTGCGTGCAGGCGCGCTACGTGGCCGACGGCTATCCGATCGTGCATGGATGGGTGTTCAACCTGCGCAACGGCCGGCTCATCGACCTGGACATCGATTTCGCGCACCTGATGGACGACATCCAGAAGATCTACGACATCACGGATTCACACTGGGTGGTCAATCAGCGCAAGGTGGGCTGAAACCGGGCGGCGGCGGCAGCCTGAAGTTCGTCATCGTGCGCCCATCGGCCAACGCCATTGAAGGCGCCACGCACAGGATTCACTCGGACGGGCCGTTCCGGAATCGTTCGCTTACCAGCGAGCGCAGCCACTGGTGGGCCGGGTCACGATGCAGGCGCTCAGGCCAGAGCATCAGCATCTCGAAGCCGGGGATCTCAAGGGGGGCAGACACCATCCCGACACCGGGGTGATCGCCCGCCAGGCGTTCCGGCACCATGGCCACCAGGTCAGTGCTGGCCAGCACATGCAGCAGCGACAGGAAGTGGGGGACCGACAGCACGACGTTGCGCTGCAGGCCGACCTCAGCCAGTGCCCGGTCGGTGGCGCCCTGAAAACCCCCACCATCGTGTGACACGATGGCGTGCTCCAGACGACAGAACCGGGCCAGCGTGGGGCGCCGCTTCAGGACCGGGTGCCCCGCACGGGCGGCCAGCACGTAGCGTTCATGGAAAAGGCTGCGGCGTCTCAGGTGAGGCGGCGCTTCGGCTGTGATGTGGAAAGCCAGATCGAAGTCATCCTGCCGAGCGCGCTGCGACAGGAGCGGGGGCGAGAGCTGGTGGATGGCCAGGCGCATGCCAGGTGCCCGCTCTCGAAGCCGGGGCAGGATGGGTTGGAGGACCGTCATCAACGTGTAGTCGGTGGCGACGAGTCGCCAGGTGTGGTGTGCCGTGGCGGGGTTGAAGGGCTCGGGAGGAGCAACAGCCTGACCCAGGGCATGCAGCGCATCGTGCAGCGGGATGCGCAGTTGCTCGGCGCGCGCCGTGGGCTGCATGCCCTGCGGGCCGGGTAGCAGAAGAGGATCATCCAGCAGCTCACGCAGGCGCGCCAGCTGCATGCTGACGGTGGGCTGTGCCAGGTTCAGGACCTGGGCGGTGCGGGTGACATGCCGTTCTCGCAGCAGGGTGTCGAGCGTGACGAGCAGATTCAGGTCGATGCGGCGCAGGATGCCGTGAAGTGGGCGTGGTCCGGAGTCAGGGGCGTTCATGGTTCAGGAGGGGGGCGAAACCTGGGCAGCGATCCGTGCGTTCGGACGGATTCCGGTCTGGAGAAACGGGGTCATTCCGCGAGCCCGTTGCGTGCCGTGATGGACTGCGCGAGGGATGGGACCTGATGCTGCCCGAGGGATGGAAGCAGTCGGAGAGGAGGCCGAGGCCCGCGCGGAATGAGTTGTGACAGCTGCAGGAATGCGTCGTGACAGCGGCATGATATCGTCATTGGCGATGACGGATATCGCAAGAATTCATTTCTGTTATGACCCATTTCTCCCTATGGTGGCCTGGATCGCCGTGGGGCCACCTCGGCCGAGAGGCGCATGAATGGAGAATCGGGCATGGAAAGGATCGGAAAGCCGTTGATCACGGTGGTGGGTGCCACCAGCAAGCAGGGGCGCAGCGTGGTGAACTCACTGATGCACAGCCAGCGTTTCCGGGTACGGGCGCTGACGCGCAGGAAGGATTCGCCCCAGGCGATCCAGCTTCGGAAATCCGGTGCAGAACTGTGGGAGGTTGATCCCCATCGGAATCCGGATGCGCTGGTGCGGGCGTTCGAGGGATCGGCCGGCGCATTCCTGATGACGCCGCCATCGATGCCGGGGCACGATGATGAGCGGATGCTGGGCCGCCAGCTGGCCAATGCTGCAGCGGCGGCCGGTGTGGGGCACATCGTGTTCAGTACCCTGGAGAATGTCGAGCAGCGCTCGGGCGGCACGAAGTACGCGCCGCATTTCACCGACAAGGCGAAGGTGGCCGACCACATCCGCAGTCTGGGGGTCCCGCATACCTTCGTGATGCTGGCCTTCTTCTACACCAATCTGCTGGAATACTACGTGCCAAGGATGGAGGGCGACACGCTGCTGATGCCGATCTATCTTCCGGAGGATTTCCGGGCACCCTTTGTTGATCCGCTGACGGCCACCGGACCTGCCGTTCTGGAGATCCTGTCGAATCCCGCTCACTACCAGGGCAGGACGATGCCGGTGGTGGGCGAGATGATCTCGCCGCGCGAGATGGTAGATACGTTCCAGCGGGTGACGGGCATGAAGGTCGAATACCGCAATGCCTACACACGTGGCGGCCTGTTGCAGTACTTCCCGCAGTTTGCTGAGAATCCGCTGCTGGTGGAAGAACTGCTGGGCATGGTCAGCCATGCTGTCGAACATGGCTATTTCGATGCGTCACTGGACCTGGGCTGGAGTCGGAAGGTGAACCCGGACATGCTCGGCTGGGAGGGCTTTCTGCGCCGCACAGGGTGGCGTGGGCAGCAGATGTCATTCGGCGCCTAGGCGATCCTCGTCCTAGCCCATCCTTGTTCGGGACTTCCGGCTATATCGGGAGATGCCGAGGCGCAGGTCGGCTGCGTACCCATGGAATGGATGCGCACCTGTTCGAAGCATGAAAAAAGCCGGCACAGGCATGAACCTGTGCCGGCCTGTCTGCCGGGGGCGAGGAGGAAGGCCGTCAGCCTGCCGCCTGGCCGGGCCGGGTGTGGTTCACGGGGGCGGGCAGGGCCTTGGGCGATGCCTTGGCCCCCTTCTTGCCCTTGCGTGTGGAACCCGGCACCGCCTGCAGGCCGCCGCGCAGGGCGTTGAGCAGGATGGCGATGGTGCTGCCGTTGTGCAGGACCGAGGTGGCGATGGGGCTGAGCTTGCCGGTGGCGGCACCCGCCAGGATGGCGGTATTGGCGCCGACGATGAGCTTGAAGTTGGTGTCGATCTGCTTCATCGTGCGGTTGGCGATGGCCTTGGCATCGGCCACGCGGGCGATGTCGTCTTCCAGCAGCGCGATGTCGGAGGTCAGGCGCGCCAGGTCGGCACCCCGCTGCATGGCGATGCCGACGTGTGCACCGGCCAGGGCCGGGGCGTCGTTCATGCCGTCGCCCACGAAGGCGATCTTCGCACCGCTTTCGGCCAGCTCATGCAGGATGCGTGCCTTGTCTTCGGGCAGCAGCTGGGCATGGTAGGCGTCCAGGCCCAGTTCACGGGCCAGCTCGGCAGCACGCACTTCATGGTCGCCCGTCAGCATCAGGATGCGCTTGACACCCAGGGTACGCAGACGCTTGAGCGTCTCGGCGGTGTTGGTGCGCAGGCTGTCCTTCAGGGCGATGATGCCCAGCAGCTTGCCGCCCAGGCCGATGTAGAGCGGGGTCTTGCCTTCGGCCTGCAGGCGCTCGATGTCCTCCTCGTGGGCGCCCATGTCAATGGACTCGTGCTCTTCGAGGAAGTGGCGCGAGCCGACCACGACACGCTTGCCCTGGATGACGCTGGCCACGCCGTGGGCGGCGATGAAGTCGACATCCTCGTGCGGGAAGTGGCGGTTGCTGTGCCGGCGGGCCGCTTCGACCACGGCATGCGCCAGCGGGTGGAAGTAGTGCTCTTCCACCGAGGCGGCCAGGTCAAGCACGTCGGTGGGATCGAACTCGGGGTCGAAGGCCAGCACGTCGGTGACGACCAGGGTACCGGTGGTGAGGGTGCCCGTCTTGTCGAAGACGAAGGTGTCGGCCTGGGACAGGCGCTCCAGCGCGTCGCCGCCCTTGAACAGCACGCCGTCGCGGCCGGCGGTGTACATGGCGGACTTGAAGGCGACCGGGGTGGAGAGCTTGAGCGCGCAGGCGTAGTCGGCCTGCAGCACGGCGGCAGCCCGCTTCCAGTTGCGCGACACCAGCCAGGTGCTGCCGGCCAAGCCCAAGATCCAGGGCACCAGCTTGTCGGCCAGACGGTCAGCGGTGAGCTGGGTGCCACTCTTGACCTGCAGGGCGTGCTGGACGTAGTTGGCGATGCGGGCACTGGCCGTGCCGGTACCGACATGCTCGGCGTAGATGCGGATGCGGCCTTCCTCGATGACGGTGCCGCAGAGCACGCTGTCGCCCCGCTGGCGCAGCGCCGGCACGCTCTCGCCGGTCATGCTGGCCTCGTTGACGGTGGCCTCGCCGCTCAGCACGGTGCCATCGACAGGAATGACGGCGCCAGCCGCACAGATGACCGTGTCGCCGACCACCACCTGGGCGGCATCGATCTGCAGCTCCTCGCCGTTACGCTCGACCCAGACCGTGTCGGCATCGGGATGCAGCAGGTGCTTGAGCAGGTCGTCGGAGCGGCGGGCGATGGACTCTTCCAGATACTCGCCCAGCGCCAGCATGAAGAGCGTGGCGTTGGCGGCCATCTGGTCGCCGCTGGCGGTGGAAATGGCCACGGCCAGCGCTTCCAGCACGTGGTTGTTGAGGCCTTCCTTGAGCAGATCCTCGATGGCGTCCTTGTACAGCGGCAGCGAGACGGCCAGCGTGGCCGGTTTCGCCAGCGGCTGGGGCACCTTGTTGGTGGTCAGCAGCAGCAGCGCGCTGGCCAGCAGGTCACCGCCGGTGGACAGTACGTTCTCGCCGGCCTTGCGCTTCTCGCAGCTGGCGGCCTGGACGGCGGCGCCGCTGGCGCCAGTGCAGACCGAGGCTGGAATGTGCGAGAGCACGCGCTGCAGCTTGGGGATGCTGGTCTTCTTGCCGTCGAACTGGATGGCGATGGAACGTGCTGCCGGGTTCAGGCGCACGCCGGTGACGCCGGGCTGGTCACGTACCACGCGTTCCAGTGCCTGAGGCGCCAGCTTGGCGCTGCCCTTGGGCAGCGTGTAGCGATAGCGGACTCGGCCGTGCGACTGGTGAGCCACATCGAGCGTCTCGAACAGCAGGGGGGCTGCGGCGTTGGAGGAAGAAGGGCGCCCTTTGGCGTCCGGCTGTTGTTCCAGGGGCATGACGTGCAATGAATGCGTGGATGGCAAGGCGTGTGGTGGGAACCGAAAGACCGGCTGGACCGGTGCATCCGACGGCTTATGGCACCGGCTGCCCTGGGGGCTGGCCGGGCCTGGGGTGGATCAGTCCTCGGCGTTTTCCTGCTCGGCCGCGACTTCGGCCTTCAGGTCGGCGATCTGCTCCTTGAACTCCTCGACGCTGCCAGCCACACCGGCGTAGAGCTTCATGCCCATGCGGATGAGCTTGGCGCGCTTCTCGGGATCACCCAGCACATAGGCGGCAGCGCCACCCAGCAGCAGACCCAGGATGAACTGTTCAGTCTGACGGTTGCCACCGAAGAGGCCCGACAGACCCAGGCTTTGCCAGGCGCTGTGACCGTTGGCCTGAGCTGCGTTGGGGAAGGCTCCATTGACGTTGGCGTTGGGCGTGTTGGCATTCTGCGGGAAGCCATTGAAACCCTGCCCGTTGAAACCTTGAGCATTGAAGCCCTGGGCGTTGAACCCCTGGCTATTGAAGCCCTGACCGTTGAAGCCTTGACCGTTGAAACCCTGGCCGTTGAAGCCTTGCGGGTTGAAGGCGTTGCCATAGGCAGCCTGATTGAAGCCGCCATTGCCGTAGCCGTTGTCGAAGCCCTGGTTGGGGTAAGCCTGGTTGTCGTTGGAATCCTGATCCTGGTTGTCGTTGTTCCAGGTATTGAATTGATTGTTGCGGTTCGGATACTTCTGATTTTTCTTGGCCATTTCAGTTCTCCGTCATGGACAAAGCGTGTGTTCGGGGAACAGGAACCACCCGGGGTCCGAGCGAAAGGGTGTGAGGGCGGATCCTGGAAATCGATGTGGGCGTGCTGGGCTCAGGCCTCGTCACGCGGGGTGTGTGCCATCTGGATGTAGCGGGGGGACGCGTCTTCCTGGCTTTCCGGGGCGTCATCGACGAGATTGTCCACCTCGATGACTGCCGGACGGGCGGGACGATCGGCCAGCCAGCGTTCGGCGGCCAGCACGACGGCTGCGCCGGCGGCTGCCGTGAGCAGGGCTG